>Ga0307472_100000990_pt1 | contig 10873 bp, 8 predicted proteins | sample atmos_gasesAM5C__2_FD_204582 | JGI IMG/M metagenome (GOLD analysis project Ga0307472, IMG submission 204582) | Hardwood forest soil microbial communities from Morgan-Monroe State Forest, Indiana, United States - atmos_gasesAM5C_05 | ecosystem: Environmental > Terrestrial > Soil > Temperate... | reverse complement strand
GCGATATCTGTCCCGCGTACTCCTTCATCGAAGTTCTGCTTCATCATCACAGCAACTTCGTTGTCGATCGTGGTTTCTCCAAACATCGGATGATCCCAGGTATCGAAGGGATAGACTTGAACCCATAGCCTGTTCCCGTCGATCCATTCGATATCCGAGAATTGGCGAACCATGTACAGTGGTTCACTCATATTTCTTGCCTCCGCTGCGTAAAGTGCCCGAATCTGTGCTGCTGCTTGTTCTTTGGTGGTATGACAACGGCCCCTTAGAGAACGGGTCTGTTTGTTGAACACGCCGTAGGGCTTGGAAACGGGACATTGAGAGGTTTTCTCGACTACCCAAGGCATTAATCTGGGTGTACCTTGATTGCGTCACGGACTACTTCCTCTTTCACCCAATTGAACTTCCCTGTCTCACAATCCTCTAGCAGCACTTCGGCACTCTCACCTGCTCTACCCATCCAAACATCTGCAATTCGGTAGAGTCTGTAGTTAAGAGCGATGTATGTGCCCAACATATCACGGCTCCGTAGGAGACTTCCCCATATTGCCTGATTTGACCTGAGCACCTACCGCACTCTTGTTGCTTGTGTCTCCTGGCCCTGATGTACCTGTATCCTGTGGTAGTTTACCGTTGGTCTGGAGTGGCGTAATAGGTGTCTGAGTCTCTGTGGTCTTTAGTGGCATGTCAAAGATCTTGCGTGCCCATTGCTCAGTATCAAGATCAGGAGTAATCACTGACTTATCGAAGACATTGGCGAGGGCTGCGGCAAACTGCTGCAAATCTCGAGATTGCCCGATGTTCCGTACCTTCATCAGTGGGATAGTGTCTGTCTCGAAATTCCACTTGACGATGTTCGGGATCAGGAACATATTGAAGCAATCGCAGATCAGGCTCGCAATGAACACCGTGCTCTTCCAAAAAATATCGGCTTGTGCTGCACTCGTTGCGCGACCTCCCCCTCCCTCAGTCGTCACGCCGAGCATCATAAACTCGACCATAACGTTGAGCATGATCGCAACGTCATGATAATGCGCCGACTTCATCACATCTACGAGTTGACCCTCTGGTTTCGCAAAGTCGATGAGATACCCCGGAGGCTGCGTAATAAACGCGCGCTCATTGGTTCTGAGGTTACTCAGAAGCTCATTGAGGAACTCACGATCCTTGTCGTTGTAACCCGGAGGTAGAGTCCCTCGAGGAATCCCGATACCATGGCGTTCTTTTTGAATGGCGTCGATCTTATACAGATGAGTCTTGTAGTACCAGTGAGGATAGGCACTACGAAGGATGGACTCCCCATATAGATCATCTGCCTCGCCGAATGGGAAGATGATCGCCTTATTGATCGGGATATGAACTTCGTCGGTTTTTCCATCGGCCCTGATCGCACTTTGGATGACTTCAACCGGGCCGCCGTTGTCGTCAACTACGATCTCTTGAATCGTAGGAGCTGGCCGAGGCGCAAGCTTACGGAGCATTGTATATGTCCGTGTGTTCGCCATAGCTCTCTTGGGCGACCAGGGCCGATTCCAGTAGCACGGCTCAACTACCGAGAAACCGTGCTGATACATTTTCAATATCTTTGAGAGGGCAAAAGAGAACGGATGCGTCATACCCTCGAAGATGTTGTACGATACGAACTCAGCTACGTCAAGTGACTGCTGATCCTCGCCTACGGGGTCAACGTAGTAATCTGCGCCGAGTACGGGGGTTTTACCGGCTCGTAGAGCTACCGACGTAATTGCATCGGTTCGCGCCATTTTGTCCCACATCTGGATCGCCTGCGATCTTGAGACAAGTTCGGGAACTAGCTCACGAATGCGAGTTCCCTGAGAACTCCCCATTTCCTGATCGAACGCAGGTGGCGGTGGCTCTTGGCCCTTAGCCGTGTAACTTGTGGATTTTGAGGGAATTACGGGCAACTACCAATACCCCACAGGTGTATCGAGTGTTATCGAAGCTTTCGAGGTAAAGAAGGTTTCTGCCTCGCTTCCAAGTTGCACGGAACTATACGCTTCCGCTAGGCTGGTTCCCGCGCCCATCACATAATACTCAGAGAAGAAGTAACGTAGGGCATCTGGGCCATGGTCGTCGTAGTCCACCTGCCCCTCTTTAGGTTCTCTGCCTTCTACAGCGTCGGGAATTCGCAGACCTTGCATCTGTCTGTTCAAGTCCACGCAACTTCGATCAATAAAGAGTTTCGGAGTACCATCCCATTGTAGTTTCAACCAGCGTTTCACAGCTTCTATCCCTGTAGACCAAGGAACCGGCTGTTGGCTGACATAACCGAGAACTAGCGCGATTGTTGCAGCTTCATCGGCACCGCGAGGATCGCCGAACATTGCGTCAACATGGAAATCTGGCGGGTTAAGCCGATTCTTGAGAACGTGCGCGTGTTCCCAAGTAGTCTTGTGCCTTACCTGATATTCCCGCCAAACGTAGACATTGTCAGACGGGTCAACCATGATATCGAGACAGACGAAAGGTACGGCAAATCCGTAGTCAAAGACCCAATAATTCTTCCATGCCGGATTGTACTCGATATCCCGAACATGAATGTTGGGGTTGTACTCATCGTAAATCTGGCCTTGGAAGGTGGTGAATTTGGCACCATACTCCTGATCCCAATAGCTTTTACTGACGGTCTTGTAAATGCGGACCAACTCAGCATTACAGGTGCAACCTACACCGTGTAGGCAGTCCTCGTCGAATCCGCCTGGATACCTAGCAGCATTCAGCCACGTCGGGTATTGCCAGGAATCGTAGTCTACCATATCTGGCATCTGGCCTAGTTGCCACATACCCTGGAGCCAGTTAAAGCCCTTCGGTGTTGTCGGGAATGTTGCCCATCCTAGCTTATCTGACAACGCCGGCTCAATGAACTGCTCCCATGTCCTAAGCTTGTGACTTCCGGCTTCCGACATAACTACGCCGTCGAGTCCCTCACCCTGGAGAGAATCCTCGTGCTTCGCAGACTTGACTTCAAGCACGGTATTCCAGGGGAACTCCATAATCATATCGCCCTGCTTGCGGTTGTAGGACTTCTTGATCTTTGTCGCTAGATTGAGTTTCTTGTTGTTGCAGAAAGCGTCGTAGGTAATGCGGAATTCCTTTTCACCTAGCGAATAATCAGGTCCTACGATCCAGTACCAGGAATCTGGGATAAACAAAGCTTCGACCAGATCAACCGCAGCCATTGTAGATTTCCCGAAACGCCTGCCGCATACCGGCGCTCTGAAGCGAGCCGTAGAATCATGGAATTGCTGCTGAGAACTGCTGTGGGGCATGTAGTCTATCTTTTCCCACAGCTTGGGCCGGTCAATCGTCGATTTCTTACGCATGTGTATCTTTACACATTAAAAGTTTACCTCGAATCGCATAGGACCGAGTCTGGGAGTCTCGATCGAGTTATCGAATTGCAGGAACAGCTCGTACACGTCAGGTTCATCGAAACCCGCCAGTGAAGTGTCGATAAGGCAGTACGCAGTCATGCCCAAAGGAGATGCCGGACTGTGTTGAACTACCCAACCAGTCTCGTTACGCTTACGCACGTCAAACTTCGGTGATGCTGCCTCGAGACTCGTCAATTGCCCGAGTCTATCCGAAACATCGACGATCAAATGCTCTTTCGTGCCCTTGTTCAACTGGACTAGCTCTGCCACTATCCACGTCCTTTCCACCAATACCGTCTAAACGGTACAGTAGGTTCGTACCGCAGATCTGTTGTCGCTACCCTGTTATGTGCCCATATTTCGGAGGAATACGCCGGCTGCACCCCTATTACCCTGTATTGGGTGTACATTCGGACAACCTCGAGGGCATATGGCAGTATCGAGGGGACAAGCTGTTCTTGGGCATCTATGCTGAAAATCAGCCTTGCTAGCCCTATTTCACTGATTTGGACTAGCTCGTCACCCTGAATAGCAAACTGTATAAGGGCCTCTGAAATGTCCCCAAATACCGTTACATCTGTCGATATCACCGTGAATGCCACACGTACCTCAGCAGACTCGATAACACCCGCTATCTCCGCCGCAGATGGCGTGAAATGTAGCGCGACTGTACCAACATCAATAGCTACAGACGTATAAACGTCTGTTCCAGATGCCGTAAACTGCACGAAAGCCGTGTCTGCATCGACCAAAACCCTCGTAACGGCTTCTGTACCACTCGGTTGCAACGTAATTGGGGCAATCTGGGAGTCTGTAGAGGCTAGTACATCACTCACGCCCCCCGGCACAAGAAGGACATTAGCCGTACTAGCCTCTACGGACTCCCGAAGCTCCGCGGCGCTAGCCGTAAGTACCAAAGCTACGGTACCTACGTCAACTCCTACCCCTGTTACGAAGTCTATACCACTTGGCGTAAATACCAGGCGTTCTGTGGCAGTATCTACTGAGGCTAGCGTTTCCCCGCTTGATGCGGTCAGCGCAAGGGGTACCGCGCTAGCCTCAGTCGAGGCCAGCACCTCACTCATACTAGGAATTAGAGTGAGGGCCGTTGTACTGGCCTCAGTAGACTCCCTTCCCTCAACAGCGGAGGGAACGAACTTTACTGTCGAAGTCAGGGAGTCTGTGGACGCTAGCACGTCTACGGCCGACGGGGTCATTGTCAGCGTTTCCGTACTAGCGTCCACACGCTCCCGTACTTCGGTGCTGCTTGGAGTGAATACCAAACTTGTAGTAGCTGCTTCTATGTACTCCTGTGTCCTGAATTCGCTGCCACTTACGGCCAATACCAGAAGTTGACTAGCCGCATCAACGCTCGCCTGAGCCTCTGTGCTGCTAGGCGTAAATGCCAACGTACCTGTCGCTGCATCTGGTATCTCCCTAATCTCTGCCGCACTTGGCGTAAATAGCAGGGCCGCAGTTGCGGCTTCGATCTGAGCCTTAACGTCCGTACCGCTAGGCGTAAACACCGCAGGCGTTGTTGCTGCCTCAACGCTCGCCTGAATCTCTGCGCCACTCGCAGTAAATACCAGTGTAGCCGTAGCTGCATCTACGTCTGCGGCAACTTCTGTGGCACTAGGCGTAAATACCAGGCTTGCCGTGTCAGCATCGGTAGTGACCGCTCCTGTAAGTGGAGTATAAATATCGGTGCCTGATGACGTAAGCGCAAGTTGGGCAATCAGTGATGAAATGCGTGTATTAACAGTATATGGAATACTAACTCCAACACTTGCCCAAACAGTCCCATTCCAGTATCTGGCATTTCCAGGATAACCGGTAGGTATATCGCCATAAGTGTAACTGTTGTTGCTGTCCAACGCACCAGTTCGTCTAAATACAATCCAATAAATAGTTCCGCCTATGAGATCGTATTCTATATAATAACGATTAATACTGCTAGAGGCAGCTCCCATATTTGTTGCTAATAATTCATCACTTGTAGCAAGTATCGTTGCTGAAGGATTTCCAGCATTATCAGAGCGAATTTCGGCGATTACTCCATCTGTAGGTGTTGCACTCTTTCCTCCCTTCATATCTATTGATATCGCATGTCCATCTGCCGGAAGCACGAAAGATTGTGCGATCATAGTCACAGCCGAAGTGTTACCCCAAGTGATGCTGCCTGAACTAAAAGCTTCTATAAAACCATGCTTCCCAATACCATCTACAAAAACAACGGCTTCTTTTGCAAATCCTACACTCGGAGTAAATGTCAAGCTTACTGTCGCTGCATCAGTTCGCTCGTAGGCCTCAACTCCCGACGGCGTGAGCGTAAGGTGTGCATCTGCTGCTTGGTCAACAAAACGTAGATCGAAATACCAGTCAAGGTTATTAGGAGAAACGGTGTTGGGGCTAATATTCCAGGTATATCCATTATAGGGTGGAAATAAAGTAGATCCATATATATTGATAACATTTGTTGCGTCACTCGAACCAGTTCTATTAACGACAATCCAGTAAGTATTTCCGCTGATAAGTGACGCGCCAGAAACATCAAATGTTGTAACTTTGCCAGAAACATTAGTTATATTCGCGGCTGGAAGGATACTCGAAGCAAGTACAGTTCCCGGCTTACCAGCCGTATCGCTGCGGATTTCAACAATTACGTTATCAACAGGATTGTTTTGCTTAAGTAGAAGAAGAGCAATAGTTCTAGTTACATTGGATGAAGGAGCAATAAATGCTTGAGCGTGCGGCGTATTAGGATCTTGTAGACCCGTAAACGCGCTAATTTCAAGGCTATTGGCTGTGAATCCGGAACTTATGTCAGGAGCGGGATCGATAAAGACTGCCCGCTCGTAACCTCTGTCTGGCGTGAACTTGACTGCGACAGTCGCAGCTTCGACAGCTTCTCTAAGTTCTGTGCTGCTTGGGATAAATGCCAGTGTTGTAGTTGCAGCGTCCGTTGTATCGCGCGCAGGTAGATCTACACCGCTTGGTGTAAACAGTAGCGGGACTGTAGCCGCGTCGGTGGTAGGTGCTACAGAGAATGGAACGCCGAAGTTGTCGATTCTGCCCGTAGTGCCTTGCATTTCGACCTCGACCTCGCCAGCTACTACCAACCTGTCGGCTGCCGTGTCGTTCCACGTCAACAGTGGAGTAAGCTGCCACGCACCTGCGGTATAGCGCCAAAGCTCGACTGTCACGGTAGCACCGCTACCAGTTACTCTAATACCCAATTTGTCGCCAGATGCCCACGTTGTCGCAGTATCTACCGCACGTTGGGTAAACGTGTGTCCTGCTCCCTTTTCATCGAATATCTCTGCTTTCCACGTCGAAGCTCCTGTACGTGTGACAGCTACCTCATACGCGCTGTGGTTCGTGTCGGGTGTCTGACGTGCGTAGATCGCAACCCATTCTTCCGTTGTGCCCGATGGTGGAGTAACGAGGTCAACATATGCGACAGTATCGAGGAACGTGCCACCTGTCCAACGTGATGCATTAAACCCTGATGACGCTCCCCCTGCATTCTGGGTATAGGTACGGACAGCATTTCCGCCAGCAACATTGCGACCTTGTGCCCAAGTCCCGTTAGCCAGGGGGTTCTCGTTATCGCGGTTGAAATCTTCCAATACCGTAACACCATACGGAAACGGCGATGGTGGGCTATAGGCGTCAACTCCCGAGGGAGTAAGCGTAAGGTGAGCATCTGTAGCCTGGTCTGTGTAACGAATTTCGTACCAAAAATCGTTGGTATTATTGAAAAGGAGTTGACCAGAAATGCTCCAGTTATAACCATCATAAGGGGGATAAGACGTAGTTGCGCCTACGGCAAATAGATTCGTGCTGTCGGTAACTCCAGTTCTTCGACCGAGAATCCAATAAGTAGTCCCATTTACCAGAGAAGCCCCAGAAACAGGAATTGTAATTTCCTGGGCAATCGTATTAAGAGAACTCCCTGGAAAGGTGCCGGAAGCGAGCAAGGCTCCTGGCTTTCCAGCAACATCAGTTCGAATTTCTACAAGAAAATTGTCTACAGGGGAGTTTGATCTTCGGAGAAACATGGCTACCGTTCGTGTCACTCCGGTAGAAGAAGCAACAAATCGTTGAGCATCAGCTACATTGGGGTCACTAAGGAAATCAAAATTGACGATCACACCATCAGGTGCAAATCCCGCCCAAAGATTAGGAGGACATTCCCGGTAATATGCTTTTTCTATCGGAACACTAGGTGTAAACGTGAGTGCAACAGTAGTGCCATCGTCACCCCAGATATAAGTTTCTGTACTGGAAGCCGTAAGTACCAAGCTTGCTGTATCGGCGTCAGCTACATGGACACCAATAACACCGTGCTGGTAATGCGGTTGTACGGGGAAGCTGCGACCTAATCTAGCCATTTACCTAGTAGCAGCCCTTATAACCGCAACTTGCTGAGACCTAGAGAAATACCGCTTTGACTTTGCAGTTACCGGGGCAGGATGGATTGCAAGCGTCAACGCAGTCCATGCAGTAGCAGGTGCAGCACTAAGCGCCCAAGCTCCTGCATCTTCCGACGCAGCGGTAGCTTGCTTATAAGCAACGCCGACCCAACAATTCGTAGCTACTGCGCCAGCAGTACCGCTATTGTTGGAGCCGACCGTCCAAGACGTATAACCAGCAGGGTTAGTTCCCAATGTTGCAGCTTCTCCGTCAAGGCCGACACAAGCAAGGAACAGATAATCCTTAGAACCACCAGTTGGAGTCACTATGGTCGCATCGGCTGAGGTAGTAGTGGTACCAATGGCAACGGTGCTGGATTGTGGAGCTTGAATTGCCGGATCTTGCGCACCAGAAACGTAGTATCCAAGACACGACATTTTGGCACTACCATGAGTGACGCTTATCGCCAAGTTTGTACCAACGTTCCCTACCGTTGTAAGTTGATTCCGATATGCCCAAAATGTCACATCATCGGAGGCATCCGAGCTATCTTGAACTACTGTCCACGTGCCACCCTGTCCACTTGTCTCAGATATCGATACAGTCCCGGCAGCAGCGACTCTACCGAAGAGTATGAATAAGAGTCCCGCAGAATCAATACTACCGCAGATAACAGCATGGCTCGTCGCAGCAGTCTGACCTCCAGCACCAGGGGTTGCTGTGCCTCCAGTTAAGGCCGGAGATGCCATTACTCGGCTGCGGCGATGATTTCTTCTTGGGTTACCAAAGTTGTGCCTTGGTCGTCAACAATAGCTTGTGGTGAGACACCACCATAAGTCTGGGTATCCGCGACAGCTTGGCTCATGGCTTCGTCTTGTGTCTCAAAGTTGGCAACCCACTCGTAGCCTGTTTCGGGATCAGTGTATCTGATTTCAGGCATCCTAGATTCTCTCCCATTCGAGGGAAGCTCGCGCATTGACAATGGCCGGTGCATTAACCCGAACACAAATACCTTTCGACACACCTTGTTCAAGCTCACGGCCCTGCGGCCACAGGCGGTCAAATAGGCCCTTGTTCGGATCTAGCCACCAATCGTAGGCTGCTACGAGTGCGGTAGGTTCGGCAGAGTAGTTGTGCCCGATCGTACAACCATGAGCAATGGTCTGACCACGTCCCTGAACCGGAGTTGGCGGCGAACCTGCGGGGGTCCCTGCTCCAGCTTGCGACGATTGGCAAACCTCCACAAGAGCCGGAACTGCCGAAGCTGTTACACCATCGAAGGAAATCTCGAACCCTACAACAACAATCCCAAAACTTGCAGGTGCGATCACGTTCAGGATCGTTTTCGCGGTACCTGCCGCCATTGCAACAGACCCCGAGTTAACTGTATACCCTGTGCTAGCCATACTTATCCGATCATGTATACGTCGAAGGGACCAAGCCTAGGGACTTCACTTCCCACAGTGAATTTGACAAACAGGTTCAAGTGCGGGTCGCTAGGCCAAGTTGTGGTATCGCAGAGACAAGAGATCATCATGCCGATTGCTGTCGCAGCCTGGTTCGTTACGACTGCTGTACCGTCATCCTTCTTCACGTCGAAATGTGGGCTTGACGTCGCTAAGTCGGTAATTGTGTTAGACGTGTCGGTTATCGAGATTTCGACGTTCTCTTTCGTACCCCTCGTCAATCTTACAGGCATGTCCCTCCTTTGCCTAACACGGATCGGCCTTCGGCTGGTCGTTCATTACCCCAACATAGTGACGGTTCGGGTCTGGTACGATGAACCCCGACAAAGTCGAACCGCTCCACTTGTTCAGCGCAATTCCGTTTACATCGATGCGGAACCCGCAGAGATGCTCGTTTGTCGTAACAGGCGTAAAACGTAGTGTAACTACTCCCGTTTCAGTGTATTCCGTCGGACCTACCAGAGAAACGGCGACGCCTGAAGAAATGGTGTAAATCTCATATGGATTATCGCGCAAGGTACTCAGTCCCTCCGTCCGTGCTTCCTACCATTATGTTCGTGATCGTGCATCCACCTAGATCAGCGCCACCCCATACCCAACCAAACTTGACGCTATCGATGATTCCTGAGTTACTGTGCGTTCCGGTATCGGTCCCGTCGATGATGATCTGCGTCTGATCGAGGTCTTGCACCATCTTGATATGGTGCGTTCCTGAATCATCTGCCGGGGCAGCCAGGAACAGGTCAGAGTTATCCCACCAGCCGTCAGTATCGTGGTAGAGGTACTCAACCCAATCCCCATCACGGTTTGTAAGAAAAACGAAGAACCCTGAGTAGCTACCCCAATCTGTTTGTTGGGTAGCAGTCCAGCTTACATCGAATTCGATGTAGACCGGGCCGACAGTATCCCCGAACGGCCCATACCAGATCCAACACTCATCACCTGAACCGGGAGGAACAAACTCGTATTTCACCGAACCCGGCCCGAAATTATCGGGGTACCGGACTGTTCCCACTTCTGTCAGAGTACCGGGCGTTCCTGCCTCGAAGTTCTCGTTGACGAGTTCATACGCCGAAGTCTGCCCGAGTCTGATGTTGTCCATGAATAGCGCGGCTCCTACATTACTACCATTGAACTCAGTAGTCCAGCCGAACTGCACCTTTGCCACGCTACCACTGGCAGCATTCCGCAGACCGTCAGATATGTCGTTAATGAACCATTGAATGTGCTCGTCCTCGTATACGAATGCAATCGTGTATTTCCCGCCAGCAGGAAAAGGTGTCAGTTCATCGACATATAGGGCACCATGCCCTGATGTGAAGGTGTCCGCCCAAAACTCCCAATCAAGATCGTCTGGGTAAAGTATGATGGAATCCACCAGTACGTCAGCAGCAGTCAGCAACTTGATAAGCTCTGGGCTACTACCCCTCCAAGCGTCAGACTGTCCGTAAAGCCACGTAAGCTCGCATCTCCCGTAGATCGGCCCATCACCCATTCCCACAGGGAATGGAAGTGTTTTCTCCAGGTAGACCATATCGTTATCTGGGTCGGGTGGTGCGAAGAATGCACGTCTTGTCTCGGGTATCGGTGGAGCTA
>Ga0307472_100000989_pt1 | contig 10873 bp, 9 predicted proteins | sample atmos_gasesAM5C__2_FD_204582 | JGI IMG/M metagenome (GOLD analysis project Ga0307472, IMG submission 204582) | Hardwood forest soil microbial communities from Morgan-Monroe State Forest, Indiana, United States - atmos_gasesAM5C_05 | ecosystem: Environmental > Terrestrial > Soil > Temperate... | reverse complement strand
TGTTGTCAGCCTATGGGGTCATCCGGCATGCGCGAGCGGGCAGTAGACCATCCAGGGGTAAAAGAGCAAGCGGGGTTTATGAGCCTGTCCCAGACCTGATGGCGATTGAAGCCGTTGCAGGATTTGACGCCTGGGCAGACCGCACCGGCGACGGCCGGCGCGCCGACCGGTATATAACCCCGCCAATGAAACCAACCCCGAAGCGCCGCTCATATTCGATCATCTGCGTGCGCCGGCGCCCGGGTGACCGGACGCAGGGCTGGTTGACGGCCGACTCGCTGCGGGTCCTGGTGGCGCTGGGACGCGGCGGCATTAAGGCCAACAAGCGCGAGGGCGACGGCGGAACGCCGCGCGGGTGTTTCCGGTTGGTGCGCCTGTGGTGGCGCCCGGACCGCGGACCGCGGCCGCGTGCCTTGCTGCCGCTGCGCCCCATCGCCACGGCCGATGCGTGGTGCGAGGCGCCGTCGGACCGGCGCTACAATCGCCCGATCCGGCTCACCCGCGGCCAGCCGGGCGATCGCCTGTGGCGCGACGACGGCCTCTACGACCTCGTGGTCGAGCTCGACCACAATGCGCGGCCGCGCATTGCCGGACGCGGCAGTGCGGTGTTCATCCATGTCGCACGGCCGGGCCTGCGGCCGACGGCCGGCTGCGTCGCCTTGCCGCGCGCGCACTTGCGCCGGCTGGTCGAGCGCTGCGGGCGCAACACGCGAATATCAATTTACTAAGCAAAGTTCGGTCGGTCGACCAACGGATGCGCTGGCAATGCAGCGTCAGCCTTCGCCGGCTGCGGACATGCCCTCGCATACGCTCTGGGGCAGCTGTGTGCCAGAAGCGTCCTCTCAGCAGTCGCGCCGAGATCGTCACGCGTCACGAAATCGGGAGCTCGCGCGCCACATGTCTCGAGTGCCGGATTGACGACCGCTCTTGAGCGGATTAGATCGGCAACGTTGGGGTCATGCAGACACCCCGTTAGACAACGCACGTCCAAGCTCTGCGCATCTCGCTACGCGAGGAGTGCGCACCATGGACGTGGAAGAGCTCAGTTCAATATCCTTTCGGCAATTCGTCGCGCCCGCAACCGCGATGGTCCGGCCGCTCCTGCTTAAGCCGCAATGGATGAACGGGCTGTCAGAGCGACTGCTCGTGAGCCATTACGAAAACAATTACGGCGGCGCGCTGCGGCGGCTGAACGCCATTAGAGCACGTCTTGCGGCCCTTGACTGGGAGCGCACGCCGATGTTCGAGATCAATGGCCTCAAGCGCGAAGAGCTGCTGGCTGCGGGCTCTGTGATCTTGCACGAGGTCTATTTCGATTCGCTCGGCGGACACGGCGACAATCCGCCGAGCGGGCTTGCCGAGCCGCCCGCCGGACTCGCCCAGGCGCTGGAGCGCGATTTCGGGAGCATCACGGCCTGGCGCGCCGAGTTTACCACCATGGCAAAGGCACTAGCGAGTGGTTCAGGCTGGGCGATCCTCGCTTGGTCTGAGCGCTTGGGCCGGCTGGTCAACCAGTGGGCAGCAGACCACGCGCACGGCCTGCCAGGGGCTACTCCGATCCTCGCGCTCGACATGTACGAGCATGCCTATCATCTCGATTTCGGCGCGAAAGGAGCTGCCTATGTCAATCAGGTGATGGCAAATTTGAATTGGGAACGGATCGCTGCGCGGTATCGCCTGGCAATCGGCGAAGGAGCGGATGAACACAAGCTCTTCCTCCCGTTCGGCGCTCCCGCGCAAGAAGAGGCGCGGATTTCGGCCGAGGAGTTGAAAGCTAGGCTCGACGATGACGACGATCGCCGACCGGTCCTTTTGGATCTCTGTCTGCCCAGGGACCTGCCTCGACGCACCGATATGCTGGCCGGTGCCTCGATGCACGCTCCCGCCGCGCTGCCACGCTGGGTTGAGGGACTGCCGCGAGACCGGCCGATCGCGGTGTATTGCATCTGCGGATTTCAGGTCAGTGGCACGGCCGTGACCGAGCTGCGACGACGTGGCTATGAGGCCAGGGCGCTCGTCGGTGGGATTACGGCCTGGCATGCAATTGGCGGCGCGACGGTGCCGCTCGATACCTCTACCTACGAGGACGTGCCATAAAATTCTGACCGCCGACCTGTTTGGTGCCGTGCGCAGAGGGGTTCACCTCGAGCGTGATGGGTCTGCAATGGGTCTTGGTCGTGTGACGCCTCTTTTGGGGTCACACGTCCGGTTCCGCCGGATGCAGACCTGGTCCGCGGGAGCAGTCCGTTGGTCAAGCTGTCCCAATCTGCTTAGAACGCGCGGCGGCTCATTGAGCCGGAAATGCACCCTAGCTTGTGCGTTGATCAAATTTTCTGCGCAAAATCGATGCCGGCTTTTTCCGGAAAATGCTTTCGTCAAAATTAACCATCAGCGAAATGATGCCCGCTCGCCGAAGATCGCGCTGCCTAACCGCACGTGGGTCGCGCCGAAGCGGATTGCCGTCAAGAAATCGGCACTCATGCCCATCGACAGCAGCTTGAGCCCGTTCCGCGCGGCAATCTTGGCAGTGAGCGCGAAATGCGGGGCCGGGGCTTCATGGAGCGGTGGAATGCACATCAGCCCGTCGATCCGTAAACCATAGGTCTCACGGCAGTCGCGGAGGAAGTCGTCGGTCGCCTCGGGCAGCACGCCGGCCTTTTGCGGTTCGGCGCCAGTATTGACCTCGACAAACAGGACCGGTTGCCGGCCCTGCCTGTCGATCTCCTTGGCCAACGCCTGACACAGGCTTGGCCGGTCGACGGAATGGATCGCATCGAACAATTGGACCGCCTCCCTGGCCTTGTTCGACTGCAGCGGACCGATCAGATGCAACGTCGTATCGGGGTATTTCTCCCTGAGTGGCGGCCATTTGGCCTTGGCCTCCTGGACCCGGTTCTCGCCGAAAACCTGCTGGCCGGCGGCGATCACCGGCATGATCGCATCCGCCGCGAAAGTCTTCGACACGGCCACCAGCGTGACCCCGCCTGGATCGCGGCCCGCCTCCCTGCACGTCTGTTCGATGTCCTTGCGGACGGCCGTGAGCGCTGCCTGCGATGTCGCCGACCCTATTCCCATACCGTTGCGCCCCATACCCTCCGTCGGTCAATCGTTCAAATTTTAGCCATCTGTCAAAAAGCCTTTTCACAGCTTTTCGCTACGTTTCCCGCGGGTCGGGACAACGCTATGCCGCACACGCTCACGCCTGTTAGCACGAAACCGGAGCCGAAGCCGAAGCCGAGGCTCAGCATCCGCGCGCGCCTCATTCTGCTCGCACTCCTCACTCTCGTCCCGCTGATCCTCGACCGCGTTCGCCTGCTCGAAGGCACGCGCGTCGAACGCATCGAGACGGCGCATGCCGAAGTGCTCGACATTGCCCGACGTGGCGTCGACGCGCAGCTCGAGGTCGTCAGTTCGACCCGCGCGGTGATGCAGGTGCTCGCCCGCAGCTATGTGGCACTGGTCAAGGCCGGCCAGACCTGTTCGAGCTTTCTCAACGACTTCACCATCGATGTGCCGTGGATCAAGGCCATCTCGGTTGCCGGCCCCGACGGCCGCATTGCCTGCTCGACCCGCGCCAGCGCTGTCGGCCTCGACGTCTCCGACCGCAAACATGTCGCGGACGCGCGGCGAAGCTGGAATTTCGTGCTGAGCGACTATGTGATCTCGCGCAGCGATCAGCAGCCGACCATCATCGCCGCGTTTCCGACCATGGCCTATGACGAACGGATCGACGCCATCATTCTCGCGCCGGTCGATCTGCAATGGGTGGGACGACTCGCCAGCACGGTCGGCAAGCGCGGCGGCGCATCGGTGTTCATGCTTGACGCCCAGGGAACGATTCTGGGCGGTGGCCCCAACCTCGACCACATTGTCGGCCGCAACTTCGCCAATCAGCCCTTCGTGCACGACATCCTGACCAGCGCCGGGGGAACGTTCACCGCTGAGGGTTTCGACGGCCGCCGTCGCATCGTTGCGGTCATGTCGCTGCCCGGTACCGACGCGCGCCTCGCAGTCAGCCTCGACGAACGCGAGGTGCTGAGCCGCATCGACCGCGAGGTCGGCATCGCCTATCTGCAGCTCGTCCTGTTCGGGTTGATCGTCCTGTTAGCGGCATGGTTCGGCGGTGAACGGCTCATCGTCGAGCCGATCCGCGCGCTGTCGCGCATCGCCGCCCGTATCGGTCACGGCGAGCGCAATGCCAATCCGGGCGGCCGCGCCTGGGCCGCCGAGTTCGCTCCGCTCGCCACGGCGCTCGACGACATGGCGGTCAAGCTCGCCAAGCGCGAGCACGACCTGCGATCGGCCAATACCCATCTCGAGGAACTCGCCTCGATCGATGCGCTGTCGGGTCTCGCCAACCGCCGCAGCTTCAACGCCCAGCTCGACGCGGAATGGCAGCATTCCGCCAAGCTCAAGCGACCGATCGGCCTGCTGATGATCGACGTCGATCACTTCAAGCTGTTCAATGACAATTACGGCCATCTCGCCGGCGACAACTGCCTGCGCACCGTGAGCGAGATGATCACCGCCGCGGCGGCGCGTAGCACGGATTTCGCCGCCCGCTATGGCGGCGAGGAATTCGCGCTGCTCCTGCCGGACGCGACGATCGAGAAGGCGGTCGAAATCGCCGAGCGGCTGCGCGTCAATATCGACCAGCTGGCGATCGTCAACGAGGGTGCGCCCACCGGAGCCGTCACCGTCAGCATCGGTGTCGCGTCCCTGGTGCCGCCCGCTGCGGAAAGCGCGCAGGTGCTGATCGAGGCGGCCGACGCCGGCCTCTATAGCGCCAAACGCCGCGGCCGCAATACCGTGGTCGCCCATGGCGCGGTCGAACTTCTCGTCGCGAGCTGAACCATGCCTGCCAACGGACGAGCCCCTTCGCACCGAATTGATCTGCGCGTTTGGCCATTCCTGCGTGCTGCCGGTGGTGCGGCCTAAGCAGATGGTTGCCATCTGATCACGATCAACGCGGCACGGACGCCATGGCGGCGAAACGCTCACGACCAAAGGGACAGACTGGCCGTCGCTCCGGCGATGTCAGCCGCGCCGTCTTGGTCGTGTTCGCTCTTGCCCTGGTGTTCGCGGCCGGGCGGTTCATGCTGAGCTCCACGCCGTTCGGCGCGCCGGCGCCGCCGCCGCCCGCCGCCACCAGCGAAGCCGAAGCACGCACCGGCATGGTCCAGCTCGCCCCCGACAACGACAACACCTGCCGCCAATTCGCATTCGACAACACCTCGGGCAAGCTGCGCGACAAGGGGTCAGTGTCATGCGCCGAGGCGCCTCAGCAATCCGCCGATCGGCCGGACCGCTGGCTGTCGAACAGCCATATCGACACCATCCGCCAAGGCTTCAAGAAGCGCTAACGCCAATCGCTGCCTCGCCGTCGCGCCCTCGCCCCTTGCGTTGTCGCGGACGTTGACCCGGCTGCCGCAATCATGTCCTAGTCCCGGGGCCTTTCAGGAGCTTTTGCCCGACCGGACGCCATGACCATCGATCGCTACAACGCCCGCGACGCCGAGCCGCGCTGGCAACGCATCTGGGACGAGCGGGGAATCTTTACCACCCGCAACGACGACCCGCGCCCAAAATACTACGTGCTCGAGATGTTTCCCTATCCGTCGGGACGCATCCACATGGGCCACGTGCGCAACTACACGATGGGCGACGTCGTCGCCCGCTACAAGCGCGCCATGGGTTTCAACGTGCTGCATCCGATGGGCTGGGACGCCTTCGGCATGCCCGCCGAAAATGCCGCCATGGCGAGCAAGACCCATCCCAAGACATGGACCTACGAGAACATCGCGGCAATGAAGAAGCAGCTCCAGTCCATGGGGCTGTCGCTCGACTGGGCGCGCGAGATCGCGACCTGCGATCCGGCCTACTACAAGCACCAGCAGAAGATGTTTCTCGACTTCGTCAGGACCGGCCTGGTCGAGCGCAAGATGTCCAAGGTCAACTGGGACCCCGTCGATCAGACCGTGCTCGCCAACGAGCAGGTGATCGAGGGCCGCGGCTGGCGTTCGGGCGCGCTGGTCGAGCAGCGCGAGCTGACCCAATGGTTCTTCAGGATCACCGCCTTCGCCGACGACCTGCTGACCGCGCTCGAGCGCCTCGAACGCTGGCCGGACAAGGTGCGTACCATGCAGCGCAACTGGATCGGCCGCTCGGAAGGCTTGCTCGTGCGTTTCGCACTCGACCCGAACACGACGCCCGGCGGCGAAAGCGAACTCGAGATCTTCACCACCCGGCACGACACGTTGTTTGGCGCGCGCTTCATGGCGATCGCACCCGACCATCCGCTTGCCGCCGCCGCCGCGAAGACTAGTCCGGCGCTCGCCGAGTTCATCGCCGAGAGCCGGCGCACCGGCACGGCGCAGGAGGTCATCGAGACCGCCGAGAAGCAGGGCTTCGATACCGGCATCAAGGCGATCCATCCGTTCGACCCGGGCTGGAAGCTGCCGGTCTATGTCGCGAACTTCATCGTGATGGACTACGGCACCGGGGCGATCTTCGGCTGCCCGGCGCATGACCAGCGCGACCTCGAATTCGTCAACAAATACGGCCTCGGCAATACGCCGGTTGTGTGCCCGGAAGGCCAGGATCCGAAGAGCTTTGTCATCACCGATACCGCCTATGACGGTCCCGGACGCATGATCAATTCACGCTTCCTGAACGGCATGACGATCGATGAGGCCAAGGAAGAGGTGGCGCGGCGCCTCGAGCACGACACGCGCGGCAATCGCCCGGTCGGCCAGCGCCAGGTGAACTACCGCCTGCGCGACTGGGGCATCTCGCGACAGCGCTATTGGGGCTGTCCGATCCCGATCATTCATTGCGCGACATGCGGCGTGGTGCCGGTGCCGGAGAAGGACCTTCCCGTGCGCTTGCCCGAGGACGTCGATTTCGACCGCCCGGGCAATCCGCTCGACCGGCACCCGACCTGGAAGCGCGTGGCCTGCCCGAACTGCGGCGGCACGGCGATACGCGAAACCGACACCATGGACACCTTCGTCGATTCGTCGTGGTATTTCGCGCGCTTCACCGACCCGTGGATCGAGACCGCGCCGACCGACCGCAAGATGGTCGATGGCTGGCTGCCGGTCGACCAGTATATCGGCGGCATCGAGCACGCGATCCTGCATCTGCTCTACAGCCGCTTCTTCACCCGTGCGATGAAAGCGACCAACCATGTCGGGCTCGACGAGCCGTTCGCCGGTCTGTTCACCCAGGGCATGGTCGTGCACGAGACCTATCGCAAGGCGGACGGCACCTATGCCACGCCGGCCGAGGTCACGGTCGAAGGCCTCGAAGGCAACCGCCGCGCGCGCCTCGCCGCCACCGGCGAGGCGGTCGAGATCGGGCCGATCGAGAAGATGTCGAAGTCGAAGCGCAACACCGTCGATCCCGACGACATCATGTCGACCTATGGAGCCGATACGGCACGCTGGTTCATGCTGTCGGATTCGCCGCCGGAGCGCGACGTCAATTGGACCGAGGACCGCGTTCAGGGCGCGGCGCGCATGGTGCAGCGGCTGTGGCGACTGGTCGGTGAGGCGGCCGAAATCGGCGCCCCGGCGGCGCGACCGGCGAATTTCGGCCCCGACGCGCTTGCCCTGCGCAAGGCCGCCCACGGCGCCCTCGCCAAGGTCTCGGGCGCCATCGAAAAGCTCCATTTCAACGTGGGTGTCGCCCACATCTACGAATTCGCCAATGCCCTGCAGGCGGCCCTCGCCGCCGCCAAGGCCGGTGGCGCACCGGCGGCTGGGGATTTGGCCTGGGCCGTCCACGAAGCCGCCAATATCCTCGTTCAGTTGTTCCAGCCGATGATGCCGCATCTGGCTGAGGAATGCTGGGCAGCCTTGGGACACACCGCCCTGGCGGCCGCCCAGCCCTGGCCGCAGGCCGAAGCGGACCTTTTGGTCGAGGACACCATGACGTTGCCTGTCCAGGTCAACGGCAGGAAGCGGGCCGACGTGACCGTTGCGCGCGACGCCGCCAACGGCGATATTGAGGCCGCCGTCCTGGCACTCGAGGCGGTGCAACGGGCGCTCGAGGGCAAGGCGCCAAAAAAGGTGATCGTCGTGCCGCAGAGGATCGTCAATGTGGTGGCGTGACAACAGGCCGGCGCTCAGGCGGATGCTGCGCGCCGCCGCAGCGCTCGCGGCTGCGGCCCTGACGACGGGCTGCTTCCAGCCGCTTTATGGCGAGCATACGTTTGCCGGCGGGCCGGCCCTCAAGGATGCGCTCAGCTCGGTGACGGTCCCGGAAGTGACCGTCTCGAACCCCAACCTCGAGGCCAGGCTCGGCGTCGAATTGCGCAACGCGCTGATCTTCGAAACGACAGGCGGCGGCTATCCCACCGGGGCGACGCATCGCCTGAACGTGCGGCTCAACTCGACCCGGCGGGCGGTGGTCGTCGACGTCACCACGGCGCGCCCCGACCTGGAGAACTACGGCATCGATGCGAGCTACCAGCTGATCGATCTGTCCAACAACAAGGTCGTGATCAACGACACCACGTTCTCGCGCGTGTCCTACGACATCCCCGGCCAGCAACAGCGCTTTTCCAAGCAGCGCGCGCTGCGCGACGCCGAGAACCGCGCCATCGGCGTGGTGGCTCAGCAGATCAAGGCGCGGCTCGCGTCCTATTTCGTCGCCGGCACGTGACGCGCGGAGCCTAGGAGCTCGGCACGGATGGTCGCGCTCAAGAGCGCGGAGATCGAGGCCTTCCTCGCCCGCCCGGATCCGGCTCGCCCGATCGTCATGGTGTTCGGTCCTGACGCCGGGCTGGTGCGCGAACGCACCGAGGCGCTTATCCGCAGTGCTGTCGATGATCCGCGCGATCCCTTCGCGCTCGCGCGCATCGAAGGCGACGATCTGTCCAGCGATCCCCAACGTCTACTCGATGAAGCGCACACCGCGCCGCTGTTCGGCGGCCGCCGCGCCGTTTGGGTCAAGGCCGGCGGGCGCAACATCGCCGCCGCGGTCGAGGCGCTTATCGCCGCGCCGCCGGGTGCCGATTGCCGCGTGGTGATCGAGGCCGGCGACCTGCGGCGCGGTGCGCCGCTGCGCGCCCTATGCGAGCGCGCCAAGTGCGTGGCGGCGATAGCCTGCTATGCCGATGGCGATCGTGATATCGCACGGCTGATCGACGAGGAGATGCACGCCGCCGGGCTGTCGATCGCGCCGGACGCCCGCACCGCCCTGATCGCTCTGCTCGGCGGCGACCGACTCGCCTCGCGCAGCGAAGTTCGCAAGCTCGCGCTCTATGCCCACGGCCACAACCGGATCGGCGTCGACGACATCCTGGCGGTGGTCGCGGACGCCTCGGCGCTGGCGCTAGACGGCGTCGTCGACGCGGCCTTTGCCGGCCGCGCCCAGGACGTGGAGACGCAATTCGCCAAAGCGCGTTCCGGCGGCACGCCGGCGAGCGTCATCGTCGGTGCAGCGCTGCGCCAGGCGAGCCAGCTTCATCGCACCCGGCTCGCGATCGAGGCCGGCGCCACGACCGACGACGCGCTCAACGAGATCAGGCCGGCCGTGCATTTCCGCCGTGCCCCACTGATCAAGGCGGCGCTGGCGGCATGGACGGCGGCGCGGCTCGAACGCGCCATGGCGCAGTTCGCCGAGGCGGTGCTCGAAACCCGGCGCCGGCCGGCGCTCGCCGACGCGATCGGACAGCGTGCGCTGTTGTCGATCGCGACCGCCGCGCGGCGCAGGAATTGAGCCGGGCGTCCCAAGGGCAACTTTCCAGCTAGAGCGGTGTCCGATGCAACTTAATTGGGCCGCGCACTAGCCACGTTCCAACCGACGCACGATCTCGTCGAGCTGCTCGAGATTGCGATAGCGCACGTGCACGACGCCGAGCTTGCCGCGGTGATCGATGTTGACGGTGAGGCCCAGCGCGTCCGTCACGCGTTTCTCCAGCGCCGCCGTATCGGCGTCCTTGCGCGCGCGGGCACGCGCCTTGCTCGGCTTGCCTGCCTGTTCCGCGCGCTCCTGCGCGAGCGCTTCCACGTCGCGCACGTTGAGGCCGCGCTCGACGATGTTGCGCGCCAGCGCGTCGGGGTCCGGCTGATTGATGAGGGCACGCGCGTGGCCCGCCGACAACTTGCCGGCGTTGATATAGGCCTTCACCGAGTCGGGCAGCTTGAGCAGCCGCAACGTGTTGGCAACGTGGCTGCGGCTCTTGCCAACGACCTTGGCGATCGCGTCCTGGCCGTAGGTGAACTGGTCGGCGAGCATCTGATAGCCCGTCGCTTCCTCCAGCGGATTGAGATCGGTGCGCTGGACGTTCTCGATGATCGCGATCTCGAGCGCTTCGCTATCACTCGCCTCGACCACAACGACGGGCACGTCGTGGATGCCGGCGCGCTGCGCCGCCCGCCAGCGCCGCTCGCCGGCGATGATCTCGAACGCATCGGCGGCGCCGCGCATCGCGCGCACGACGATTGGCTGAATGATGCCGCGCTCGCGGATCGAGGATGCAAGCTCGTCGAGCTCGGCGTCGGAAAAAATGCTGCGCGGATTGCGCGGGTTGTGACGCAGGAATTCGATCGGGACGCGGCGCTGGCCGCGGCCGCGATCGACCGTCGACGTTTCCGAGCCGACGTCACCGATCAGCGCCGCAAGGCCGCGCCCAAGTCGCGACCGCGCCTCGTCCGCCATCGTCATGTCTCCGGCACTCCTCGAACTGAGCCTTGATGAGAGCGCATTTTCGGATGGAAACCCGGTTTCCACTGTTGCTGAAAACGCGCTCGGCGTGTCTGGTTATTGATCTCGTTATCGGTATGGGCTCAGCTCGCGAGCAGTTCCTTTTCGCGCTGGATGATTTCGGTCGCGAGCCGCAGATAGGCCTCGCTGCCGACGCATT
>Ga0307472_100000988_pt1 | contig 10874 bp, 11 predicted proteins | sample atmos_gasesAM5C__2_FD_204582 | JGI IMG/M metagenome (GOLD analysis project Ga0307472, IMG submission 204582) | Hardwood forest soil microbial communities from Morgan-Monroe State Forest, Indiana, United States - atmos_gasesAM5C_05 | ecosystem: Environmental > Terrestrial > Soil > Temperate... | reverse complement strand
GACGGTCGCGGCGAACAGATAGGCGGCAAGAGCGCCCGAGGAGATGCCGTCGATGCGGCCGGATTCGGGCGCGGGTCCCCACAACAGGCCGGAAACGATCATCGCCGCTGCGAGCGCAAAGCCGGCGACGGCATGAAACACGTGCGGCGCGAGCGTGCCGGAGCGGCTGTCATCGATTCCGGCGAAGATCCACAAGGTGCCGAACACGACGGCGGTGACGGCGAGCCATCGCCACAGCCGCATGCGTGCGAGCGCGAACACGGCCGCGGTGACGACGGCGAGATAGACATAGAGCGACCAGTAATCCGGCTCGGCGGCGGCGACCAGCAACGGCGTGACGTAGGAGGCGGCGAGGCCGAGCGCGGCCAGTGCCGGTCCGTGGAGTAGGGCGGCGGCAAGCGTCGCCAACGCGACCAATCCGAGCAGGATGAAAGCCGGGGCGGGGCCGAGAAACCCGTAGAGCGCGTAGGCGGCATAGACGTCGGCAAACGCGACAACCGTGCCGGCCGCTGTCAGGATGCTCGGGATATGCGCGGTCGGCAGCCCGGCGAAGTCGTATTGCTGCTCCTTGCGCCGCGTCCATTCTCCGGCTGCGATCAGCGCCGCGGCGAGCACCGCGCCGAGCGTGACGCGCACGCCTGGGCCGATCAGCCCCTGCTCGATCGAGTAGCGTACCAGGAAGACGCCGCCGAGGGCGAGCGCAAGCCCACCGACCCACACCACCCAGCGCGTTCCCAGCCGTTCCTCGATGCTCGGCTGTGACGTGGCCTGTGCGTCAAGGGGAGGCGGTGATGGCGCCGGCTCCTCCGCTGGTTCGGCCTCAGCTGGCTCGGGCCCGGCCGTGACCGGTCGTTCGGCGGCAGGGGCAAAGGTTGCGGTTGGCGCCGCTGACGCCGCCTCGCGGTCTGCGCGCGGTTCAGCGGCCGCTCCAACGGCGGCTGTCGGCGCCCCGCCGGCCAGGCGGAATTCCACCGCGGCCAGCCGCGCTTCGAGGCCGCGCAGCCGGCTGCGCGCCATCACGGCGATCACGACGACGATCAGCAACGCCAAGACATCCATGGAAGGCCCCCGCCCGGTCGGTCGGGCCGGAATGTAGGGTGCGGCCGCGGATGGGAAAAGCGCGAAAAGCTTCAAACACACCGGTTTCGACGGTGCATGGTGCATCGCCGCGATCGACCGTCCGGTTCAAGCGCCGCACGGTCCAATGTCCATGGTCACCCGCGGGCGCCGAGCCGCAGCCCGGGCGAGGGCCGTTCCTGGATCACGTCGCGGCGGAAGCGGAACAGGGCGGCGGGTCGTCCGCCGGTCGCCGTCGACATCTCACCGGTTGCTTCGACCAGCGCCGCGGTCTCGACCAGGCGCCGGAAATTCTGCTTGTGCAGATGGCGGCCGGAGATCGCCTCGACGGTGTGCTGCAACTCGGTGAGCGTGAACTCCGGCGGCATGAGCTCGAACACGACGGGACGATATTTCAGCTTGGCGCGCAGCCGCGCGATCGCGGTGGCGAGAATGCGGCGATGGTCGAAGCGCATCGGCTCGCCGAGTGAGATGAGTTTGCCGTGGGCCAATGCCGCCTCGCGACCGTCGCGGCGGGCTTCCTCGACCAGCCCCGCCTCGTACAGCAGTTCATAGCGCTCCAGCACCTTCTCTTCGTCCCACGGACTGCCGCCGATGGCGAAACAATGGCCGAGGCGCTCGCGTCGGCTCAGCGGGCGCGTCGGCTCGTTGCGCAGAGCGCCGGCGGCCCAATCGACCATCAGCGGCAGGATCGTGTCGTCGATGATTTGCGGCCGGCCCGCGCGCCAATCTTCCCATGGAAAGAAGCGATACCACGGCGCGAAGCTCGCGCCCGAGGCGCGCAGGGCCGTCGCCGTATCGGGCACGCGCGTTAGCGCGAGATAGCCGATCGAAACGACGTGCGGATCGGGGTCGCCGGCATGCGCATGGCGGCCGCGATCGCCGAACGTGTAGAGCTGCTCGACATAGCCGACGCGCAGCCCGGTCTGCGCCTCGACCCATGAGCGCAGACCCATTTCGAACGTGTCATGCGCCAAGGGATCGAACGGACCGGACGGCAAGGCGGCGTGCAAATCACCGGTGCCGTCGCTGCCCGCGACCAGGCTCGTCGGCTCGTCGGCTTCGACTGCGACGATGCCGGCAGTCAATCCGATTTCGATCGCGGTTCGGGCCCCTTCGTTCATGGCTGCCTACTCGAGATCGAGGCGGAACGGTTCGGCCTGGTGTGCTACGACGTGAGGGCGGATCGCTTCGACCGCCGCAACCATGCGCCCGTCGCGGCCGAGCAGGCGATCGGCCAGCGTTACGATACGGATGTTGGGCAGCGCCGTCGGCGAGGCCTCACGCAGCGTACGCGCGATTGTGCGCTCGTCGCGGCGCGGATTGAGCGCGCATACTGAAGCGAACGCGGCCGCCGTCGACCGGCTGATGCCGGCAAAGCAATGCACGACCAGCGGAGCTGCCCGGTCCCAGCCGCGGACGAAGGCGAAGAGACGATCGACGTGCTCGGCCTCGGGCGTGAAATATCCGTCCGCCGGCTGCAAAATGTCGTGCATCCGCAGCCACAGATGGTTTTCCACCGGTACACCGGCCGGCCGCAACACGTGATCTTCATCCCCGAGCAGGGTGACCACGTGGCGCGCGCCCGTATCCTCCACCGTCTCGTGCAGCCGCGCGAGCGAGCAGACGTGAATCATCAGATCAAACCCCCCCTTCCCCAAGGGGATGATGGCGCGCTGAGTTGGGCAAAACCGGGACTAAGACCGCGGCCAAACGGCATAGGTCCTTTGACAGATCCGCGCGGAGGCCTTGGGTTCCTGCTGGTTAACACTTCGCTGCATCGCTGTCATAGCTGCCGAAGCGCTCCAAATAGCGCATTTCGGCGGTTTCCGCCGGCCAGGGCGTGAGAAAGCTCCATTCGAGACCGTTCGGCAGTGTCGGCGGACGGCCGAAAAAGCGCTGCGCCTCCTCGGCCGCAAATCCGGCAAGCTTGGTCGCCTCGAGGTAGGCGGCGACGCGATCGGCGGATTTGACCAGCTTGCCGACCGTGTCGGGCAGCGCCGGCGGCAGGCCGAAGCGCAAATGGATCGCGACCAGGAGCCGTCTCTCCACTGCCTTGTAGGAGTCGCCGATCATCGCCTTGAACGGGGTGATCATGTCGCCGATCACGTATTCCGGTGCGTCATGCAACAGCAGCGCGAGGCCCAGGCGCCGGTCGAGATGGCCGATGCGGTGACGGGCGATGGCCTCGACCAACAACGTGTGCTGTGCGACCGAAAAAATGTGTGCGCCCTCTGTCTGGCCGTTCCAGCGTGCGACGCGTGCGAGCCCGTGCGCAATGTCGGCAATCTCGATGTCGAGCGGGGAGGGGTCGAGCAGGTCGAGCCGGCGGCCCGAGAGCATGCGCTGCCAGGCGCGCGGCGCGTGACGCCGGCGCACAAGCGCTCGTGTGGTCGGTGCGGGTTTGCGGGGCACGGCGGATCGATCGTTCGGTCGGTTCACGATCTGGCAGCGGGCTTGTCGGCGGCGAGCTTGGCATAAACGCCGTGCCGGTAGCAGCCAACCAGATGGTCGTCGACCATGCCGACCGCCTGCATGAAGGCATAGACGATGGTCGGTCCACAGAACTTGAAGCCGCGTGCTGACAGGTCTTTCGAGATTGCCCTCGATAGCGCGGTCTCGGCCGGCACCTGTCCGGGCGTGCGGAATCGGTTGAGCTTGGGCTTGCCGTCGAGGAAGTCCCACAGCAGTTTTGAAAATCCCGGTCCTTTCTCCATCACATCGAGATAGGCGCGCGCGGAGAGAACGGCGCCTTCGATCTTCATGCGATTGCGCACGATACCGGCGTCGCGCATCAGTGCTTCGACCTTACGCTTGCCATAACGCGCGACGGTTTCGGGCGCGAAGCCGTCGAAGGCGCGGCGGAAATTGTCGCGCTTGCGCAGGATCGTGATCCACGACAGCCCGGCCTGGAATCCGTCGAGCATGAGCTTCTCGTAGAGCGCGCGGTCGTCGAATTCCGGCACGCCCCATTCATCGTCGTGGTAGGCGACGTAGAGCGGGTCGTCCTTTGGCCACGGGCAACGGGACAGGCCGTCGGGGTGGAGGACGAGAGGCGACATGGTTGGAGCTCTCCGTCTCTGCACTGCATTATGTCTCGCCGGGAAACGCAAAGCGCGCCCAGGCCGGCTTGAGCGGACGAAGCTCGACGCCGCCGGCATGCAGCTTTTGCCCGGCGCTCTGCGCGTCGGCGACGCGGTCGAGGCGCAGCGTCGCGAGCCCGCGGCCGCCGGAGGAGGAACCCATGGTGCCGATGTTCTTCACCCCGGCCGTTACCGGCACACCGGCCTCCGGCGCGAACCCGTCATAGGCAACGGGCACGACGCGCGTCCGTGCCGTCCCGCGATGTTCCATGCGCGACACCACTTCCTGACCGACATAACAGCCCTTGGCGAAGTCGACTCCATTCAACTGGTCCATGTCGGTCTCGTGCGGGAAGGCATCGTTGTACATGAAATCGAGCCCGCCGCGGGGAATGCCGAGCGCGACGCGGTGCGCTTCGTAGTGCGTGCTGTCGGTGAGCTCGGCACCGAGATCGGCCGCGGTCTCGCCCGCCAGATGTGGCGGAATCACCACTCGTGCGCCGAGCGCCGGCAGCCGCGGATCGCCGTAGGCGAGGCCGTATTCGGTCGCGGCGCGGACCGATTCCCAGCCATCCCACACGGCGAGCACGCCGAGCGTCTCACTTAGATCCTCGACCAGGACCTTGGCGCGCAGCTTGTAGAAGTTGAGCTTGTCGACCAACGTCTTGGCCAGCGCCCGCGGGCAATCGAGAAAGAAGCCGCCGCCGTCGTCGGCCGGGATCTCGACGACGATGCAGTCAACGATGATCTTGCCCTGCGGCGTCAGCAATGCGGCAAAGGCCGCACTTTTGGGCGTCACCTTGCCGATATCGGCGGTGAACAACCCGTTGAGGAACTCGCGTGTGCCGTCGCCGACAACCTTGACGACCCCACGTTCGGGGAGCAGTGCGGCTTTCATCCGGTAACCCTTGCCAGAAGCTGCGGCGAAACGTAAGGCGCTGAGGGGCGCGCCTCAAGGCTGCCCTGCGCACGGAGCATGGAATGGTTCAAACCTTCGACCTCGTCCTCAAGCACGGCACCGTCGTCAACCAAGATGGCGAGGGGATGCGCGACCTGGGCATTAGGAGCGGGCGCATCGCCGCGATCGGCGAGCTCGCCGCGGCGGCAGGCGGCGAGATCATCGACTGCCGTGGGCTCCACGTCCTGCCGGGCGTGATCGACACGCAGGTGCATTTCCGCGAGCCGGGCGCGACGCACAAGGAAGACCTCGAGACCGGGGCGCGCTCCGCCGTGCTCGGCGGGGTGACGGCCGTGTTCGAGATGCCAAACACCAACCCGACCACGACGACCGCGCAATCGCTGGCCGACAAGATCGCCCGCGCGCACCACCGCATGCATTGCGATTTCGCCTTCTATGTCGGCGGCACGCGCGACAACACCCAGGATCTGCCCGAGCTTGAGCGGCTGCCGGGCGCGGCCGGCGTCAAGGTCTTCATGGGCTCGTCTACCGGTTCGCTGTTGGTCGAGGACGACGCGGGCGTGCGTGCCATTCTCGCGGCCATCCGCCGACGCGCGGCGTTCCACTCCGAGGACGAATTCCGCCTGCGTGAGCGGCAAGGCGAGCGCATCGCCGGCGATCCGCGCTCGCACCCGGTGTGGCGTGACGAGGAAACGGCGCTGCGCTGTACGCAGCGGTTGGTGCGGCTGGCGCACGAAACCGGCAAGCGGATTCACGTGCTTCATGTCACGACCGCGGAGGAACTGGCCTTCCTCGCCGACCACAAGGACGTGGCCTCGGTCGAGGCGACGCCGCATCACCTTACGCTCGAGGCACCCGACTGCTACGAGCGCCTCGGCACGCTGGCGCAGATGAACCCGCCGGTGCGCGATGGTCGCCATCGCGCGGCAATCTGGCAAGGGCTCGCGCAAGGCGTCATCGACGTGCTCGGGTCTGACCACGCGCCGCACACGCGCGAGGAAAAGGCCAAGGCCTATCCGCAAAGCCCATCGGGCATGACCGGCGTGCAGACGCTCGTCCCGATCATGCTCGACCACGTCAATGCCGGGCGGCTGTCGCTTGCGCGTTTGGTCGATCTGACCAGCGCCGGGCCGGCGCGGCTGTTCGGTATTGCCGGAAAGGGTCGCATCGCCGTGGGCTATGATGCCGATCTCACCTTGGTCGACCTTCGACGCCGCGCCACGGTGACCGACGGCTGGATCGCCTCGCGGGCCGGTTGGACGCCCTATGACGGCACGAGCGTCACCGGCTGGCCGGTCGGGACGGTGGTCCGCGGGCACAAGGTGATGTGGGAGGGCGAACTGACGGCTCGGGCGCGCGGCGAGGCCATCCGCTTCCTTGAAACCTTGGGGTAACCGGTGCCGGCCGGTCACGGACCGTTTACCCTTATTGGCTCGCCGTGGTTGCCATTAAGTTAGGTCTAATCATCGCTGTTTATCGTCCGGCGTGCTCCCAAGGGCGCGTTCGGCAGGAGTTGCCCCCCTATTGCGTCCGAATGCGCTTCGGACTTTGGCTCAACGTGTCTTCCCGACGGTTGCGAATGTCGGGACAAGTCAGCGCACTGGGCTGTTGAAGGACTAGGGCGACAGGCGGGAGCCATCCGTCGGGTCGCACCATGGGATGATCGCACGTGATTGGGAGAAGTGCGTGACGTATTCGATCAAGATGTTAGTGGCCGACGATTCCCAGACGGTCCAGTTGTTCTTCAAGAAGATCGTCGATCGTTCGCCGATGCCGATCGAGTTCCTGTCCGCGGACAATGGCCGCGAGTGCATGATGCTGCTCGACGGCGACGACATCGACATCGCCTTCATCGACGTGAATATGCCGGAAATGAGCGGCACGGAGGCAACGAGCCGCGCGCGCTTCAAAGGCAACAGGACGTTCATCACGCTGATGTCGGGCAAGGCGGACAAGGAGCGGCTCGAAATCGCTCGCCAGCTCAAGGCCTATGAGTACCTGGTGAAGCCATTCCCGGCCGAAACGGTCGAGGCCGTGCTCAAGACCTATCAGCGCATTTCGGTGCGCATGAAGACGCTGATCGTCGATGACACCAAGACCATCAGGAAAATCCTGCGTCGCGTTCTCGAACGCAGCATCTTCCGTCTGTCCATCGAGGAGGCGGTCGACGGCGAGACCGCGCTCAAGAGCCTCAAGCAAGGCGGGTTCGATCTCGTCTTCCTCGACTACAACATGCCGGGCCTCGACGGCCTCGAGACGCTCGATCGCATTCTTGCAAGCGAGCCAAACGCCAAAGTGATCATGATCTCTGCCGAGCGGAACGAGGAGCGCGTGGGCAAGACGCTCGAGCATGGCGCCACGGCTTTTCTCCACAAGCCGTTCTTCGCCAGCGACGTCGATCGCGCCTTGCATGCCGCGCTCGGGCTCAAGATGCCGGAACTCGCGGCGACCCAGGGTGACGCTGCGGTGCGCCCGATGCTTTCGCCAACCGTCTGTCCGGTCGACCCGAAATCTGACTGGGATGAGTGGGCCGTCGAGGGCGACGCTGCTCGCGCCGACCATGCCACCGACCCGATGAAGGCCGGATAGAGCAGTCGACCGCCACACCGCGGCTGATCAACGCGGTTCTATTGCGCGGCTTGCACGGCGCCGGGGGCCTTGGTGGCGCTCTGGCGTACCTGATAGAAACGCACGACGCGCTGCGCGGTCGCGACCTGCAATCGCTCGAAGTTCTTCTGGGCGGCTTCGAGGTCCTGCGGCGAGCTGCCGTGGCCGGAATCCGGCATGATCAGGATGGTTTTGGTGGTCGCCCACGACAGCCCCGCCGCACGAGCCACGATCAACACCAGTTCCGCTTCCGACTGGTTGCCGATGACGGCCTGTTCGATCTCCTTGGGCGGCAGCCGGCACATGACTGACAGGGCAACCACGGTCTCCTCGAACTTGGCGGCGCGGGCGAATTCGCGCACGGCGTCGTCGCCGAGCTTGCCGGCTTTCTGCAGCGCCTGGATCGCCGCCATCGCCGCGGTGTAATCGCGCGGCGGCGGCGCGGCCTGTTCCTTCATCTGGGCGGTGACGTCGGCCAGCACCTTCTGCAGATGCGGGTGGCTGCCCGAACCGGCCGCGGCGAGCTTCTTCATCACCTTTTCGGACGCCCTCGCCAGCAACTCGCGCAGATGCTTGCGAGGGGTATCCTTGCGTAGGCCGACCTGTTCCGCGAGCACGTCGTCGCCTTCGGCGCGCTTGACTAGGACGCCGAACCCGACGTCGGAAAACCGCGCGCCTTCATTGCGCGCGACCGATCGGACGACCTGCTGGTCGCCGCGCGTGACGAGAACGTCGGTGACGGACTCGCTCAACGAGGCGCGCTGCGCAATAGCGAGAAGATGACCCTGGCCCTTGATCTTGGCCGTTTCGACGAGGTCCTGCTCTCCCAGCCGCTGGGACTGTGCGAGGATAGGGCCGGCGACGTCGATCTCGTCATCGCTGGCGAGCGCCTTCACGACATTGACCGGTGCGTTGGCGATCGGCGCCAGGCGGCGGGACAGCTCGGTGCGCGCTCTGATCTCGATATCGTCGGCCAGTCGGCTGATCACGTCGTCGAAAACGGCGATCTGGTCTTCCGACAGGCTCTGCGCGCCGATCTGAAACAGCTCGGTGACGCGCCGAAGCGTATCGATCCGCCGCTCCTCGGATCCCGACGCAATGGCATTCTCAAGATCGTCAATCAGCGATGCACGCGAAAGCATTCCCGCTCTCCGAGGCAGGCTCGAAGTCCCTGGTTACCGCTGATAACGCATGAGTTTTAAGATTGAATTAGCTCCCGGTGGCCGCCTCTTGGCGTGTGATGAGGTGGCGCGTGCCGACCGTGCGACCGTTGAACAGCGTCCAGGCTTACGCAACGCAATCGCCGGCTTTGGATCAATTTCCGGCGACGAAGAAATGCCAGGTGCCGTCCGGCCCGATGCCGACGCGATAGAAATTGTAGCCGCCGGACACCAGCATCTTCCGGTAGTCGGAGCCGGTCACGATCCTGAACAGCTCGACCTTTTCGTTGGCCGAAAGTCCGCTGAGCGGCAGCCGTGCGAACGACGGCCACACGTACATTTCCTGGGGCGTGCCCTTATCGACGTGGACGAACGAGGCCTCGAGGATAGTGACGAGGATCGCCAACATCTCGATCCCCTCGGAGTCCGGGTAGTTGGCCTTCCAATAAGCCGCCGGATCGCGGCCGCCGCCGTGCGAGAAGATCGGCATCGTCTCGTTTGACTGCATGACCGTGACGACCTTGTCGAGGCTGCCCGAGCGCGCCGCCTCGAGGATGCGTTCGCGCATGCGCGCCACCCGCGGCGGCAGTCGTGCGAGGTCGGTGATGATCTCGATCGGAACCGCGGTCTTGGGCGCGGGGCTGGGCGGCGGAGCCGCTGGCGCGGCCGGCGGCCTGATCGTCTCGGTCCGAACCTTGTTCTGCGCGAGACTATCGCCGCCCGCCGCAAGAGCGAACGAGATGGTCACCGCGAGGGTGCAAAGCCGTGCACGCATGATCGAATCGCCGGGTTGCCAGGAAGGAAGATTAGCCGATTCTCGCCGCGCCCATGATGTGCGAGCAAGACCGATGCAGCGAGGTCGGGGAGGGGGCTACTGGCGCGGCAGGTCGGTTGAGAATTCGCCGTTGCGGATGCGGTCGGCGAAGCCTTCGGCATAGCGTGCGGCGGCGTCCTCGCCATAGGTCGAGACGAATTCCATCAAGGCGACGAACAGGCAGGCCTGCGCCATGCAGTCGCCGTCGATCCCCTCGAGGCGGGCCTCGGCCCAGGCCTCGTTGAGATAGCTCAGCGCGACTTTCTTCTGCTCGTGATCCGGGATTGGGTCGCGAGCGGACGCCATGCGCGTCACCATACCGAGATGAACCCCACACAATGGACGCAACTGCGCCCGTCCCAAGGTGGCGACAAACTACCATGCACATGCCGCGCGCCTAGGCAGACCTTTAGGAAGGGTTAACATTCAACGCTGGCGGGATGGGAATTGTGCGACCCGGCTCGCTGCTCAATTGCCGTAGCGGGCGGTCACTTCACGGGCGATCTTGGCCCCTTCCTCGAGATAGCGGCGGATGGCGACGTCGGCGGCCGGCGTGCAGGTACGGTAGGTCTGCTGAAAGCCGCGATAGCCGCGGTTGAAGCTTGCAACCATGCGCGAGCGCCGCTCGCCGGTCGGCGCCTCGGAGTCGACCAGGGCCTGCATCTCGTTGCGCCATTTCTGGCCCTCACGGCTGCCGCAGATCTCGCGCAGATAGTGCAGCACGCCAAGAATTTCGGAAAGCCGTTGCAAATCGCCGTCGAACGGCGCCGCCCCGCCCGCCGTTGGTCCGCCCTGAGCGTGGGCCGGGGCGTTCACGGCGCCGAGCGCGATCAAGGCGATCATCAAGGTGCGGGTCAGCATGGCGGTCTTATGCGGCGGGCCGGCGGCATTCGCAAGGCGAAATCGCAGGTCGTTCAAGCCGATGCGGCCGGCAGGCGAAGCCGTTGTTCAAGTGGCCTTTTCGAGCGCCGCGAAGGCAGCGGCGACGATCTCGGCGAGCCCCTCAGTTGTGATGAGGCCGGCGAGCTGCGCCGGCTGCAGCCAATGCGCCTCGGCCAGTTCCTCGTTGAGCCGTGGCGCGCCGGCGGGCCAGCGCGCGGCAAAGGCGAGCACGACGAAATGACGCTCCACGCGGTTGTCGGCGTCGCGTGCGATCACCTCGCGATAGCCGGCGAGCGCGACTGGCACGATCCGGATCCCAGTCTCCTCGGCGA
>Ga0307472_100000987_pt1 | contig 10878 bp, 18 predicted proteins | sample atmos_gasesAM5C__2_FD_204582 | JGI IMG/M metagenome (GOLD analysis project Ga0307472, IMG submission 204582) | Hardwood forest soil microbial communities from Morgan-Monroe State Forest, Indiana, United States - atmos_gasesAM5C_05 | ecosystem: Environmental > Terrestrial > Soil > Temperate... | reverse complement strand
TGCATCGCGGACTCAAAGGAACGCCGAACGTTCAGCACAGCATCGGCGAGGCGTTCGTGCGGCTTGACGAAGCCAGCCTTGAGTATCAGTACGATCCGAGCTTCGTCGGCAAGACTATCTACTTCAAGTTTGCCAGCTTCAATGCTCTCGGCGGGCACCCGCAGTTGCTGTCGGCGCTGACGGCGATCCCGGTCGTGCTGCAAGGGCTTGGCCCTGGCGCGGTCGATGCGATCACCGGAACGTTTCTAGGAACGCAGGACAAGATTCCAGGCGGTTCTTACCTGTTCGCTCGCACCGCAGCGCATTCCAGCTACCGGCCTCTCACCAATCCTTTGACAGCGCATGACGTTGGCGCGTCCGTCACGATCTCCGTTGCAGCTTTCTTCATGCGCTCGCCCGGCTTCCCTGACGTGTCGGTCAACAGTGGCACCGTCACCAATCTTGGATATGGCACGCTGTATTACGTTTTCTATTCCGACCTGTATTTTCTTGGCGGCGCTGTGACCTACTTGGTCTCGACCGTCAAGGAGGACGCGCTCAACAATTCCTCATACTTCTACGTTGGATCGATTCGTACTCCGTCGCAGGGAGCCGCCGACACGGTCGGCACTGGTGATGGCGGCACCGGCGCTCAAACTGGTTCAAGCGGCACCGGCGTGTTCAATGTCGAGACGACCAGTCCTGGGATCGGCGTCACCGGCAACGGCACCGTCGCCAACATAGCGAACTGGACTGACAACGATCCGCTGACCTACGCGCTGCTGACCGTTGGCGGCACCGGCTTTTTGAATGTCGCGTTTCTGACCGCTGACGGCGCTCCGCTCGCGGTGCGACCATCCACGTTGACATTGAAACTGACGAGCGAAGTGCCAGTGAACTCGCTCAACGGTTCGCCGGGCACATATATCGGTCTCACGATTGACTGGTGGGATGTGACCGATTCTTCCGTCAACGGAAATATTCTGTTGTTGCCGCCAGGGACGACTCGCGCAAAGACCGTGGACAGTGTCTCTCTGCCGCCTACTATTCAAATGCAAAATCTTCGCGTGAAAGCCTACCTGTCGGGCGGCAGCTATGCTGGTGACACCTCCGGCTCTCTGCAAGTCAAGTTGTACAACGTCGACGTGGAGTGGACAGCATGATCATGATGGTCGGCGGCAAATTCACGGCTGCGCCAGGAGGATCGCTGCTTCTTACTCTGTCGGCTGCGGCCAACGTCATAGCGACTGGCAACCCGGCACCGGCGTCCTATCTGGTCAATTTAGACGTGAACGGCACCATACCTGCGCCGTTGCTGGCCTTCGGCAATTTTGAGCTGACTGGCTCGACTCATTATGTCGTTGAAGCCTTCGACCAGCCGAACGGTCTCGGCTCGGTCGTCTTTGGGCCGACCAACTGGACGATCTCTGGCGCGCCAATGGCGTTCTCTCCAACCGTCGCAATTCTGCCTCTCTCCACATCCGGGATCGTCGGAGTTCTGCAAAAGACTAGCGCGACAGGCGGTCTGGCCGATTCAAACATTCGCGATGACGGCACCCATATCTTTGTTTTGATGCCGTTCTACATGCCCGACGGAAGCGCGGGCGCGCCGTTTCTCGCAACGCAATCAGATCCGGCGACAGGATGGGTTAAGAACGGAGGCGGCTGGGAGTTTCATAACTCTGCCTATGGTCTGATCTGTTTCGTCGGCGAAAGCACGCCATCAGTTCCGCAGATTGGAACGACCAAAGATGGCATGATTGGCTGGACCTCGCTGCCCAACGATGCCACGACTCTTGAAGTGTCTTTCTCGCGGATCGGCGTTAAGAGCGTCGCGCTCGGGCACAACGCAGACTCGACCGGCAAGCTGACGCTCGACACATTAACGACGACCACGCTCGCCTTTGCTGACGGCACAACGCAGACAGAGGCGGCAGGCCCGCTCGCAGCTCCTTCGACCGTGGCGCACACGACGAACTTCACTGGCAATCTGCGCGTCGCGGGAGCGATTGCGCCAGCCGGATTATACGAGGTCTCTATCTACATGGTCGTGACCGTTCCGAACACGACCGGCACTCTCGACGTTTCAATCGGCTGGAACGATGGCACGGCGGCACGCACCGCGACCAACGGCACCAACGGAATGCCAGCCGACATCAGCACTGCCGCGACCAACATGGCGCAAGGCTCCGTCGTTGTTCTGGCTGACGGCGTGAACGATATCACTTACGCGTTCACGATCACGCAGACCCTCGGGACCGCCAGCTACTCGGCCTTCGCATCGCTAAGGAGGATCGGATGACAGCTTCTCATCACACTACCGAAATCGTCGAGACGACGCAGCTCAACAACGAATGCATCTCCGTGAAGATTCGCTGCTGCGGCGACTCGCTCACCGACGAGGTCGTCACCATCTATCGGGTTCACACGCTGACGCCGGAGCAGATTCAACAGCAGATCGACGCGCACCACGACGCGGTCGCGCAGAAGCATCGCGGCCTTCTCGCCGGTCTCGCCCACGTCGAATCGATTCGCACGTCGGGCGCTCATAGAAAGGTTCACAATGCCTAACTCTGTTATCGACAAACGAGACAAACGAGACAAACGAGACAAACGAGACAAACGAGACAAGCAGCGCCAGCGGTCTCCTGGTTTTGGGCTTGGCGTCGATGCGAGCGGCGGGCCGGTCGTTGACCCGACCGCAAACGTCATCGCTCTGAATGACGCCAGCGCTATCCGCCAGGACGATCTTCGTGAGATGTTCGAGAAGTATGTGGACATGCGCTTTCAGTACAACGAGAAGATCGCCGAGCTGCACTCGTCGCATCAAAGAGAGATGAACGAGAAGGAAGCGTCACGCCTTGACTCGATCCGGCATATCGATATTCAGAACGCCGCCGCAACGGCAACGCAGGCGCTTACCGCAATTCAGACTCTGGCCACGACCACCGCAGCGAACGCGGAGAACATTCGGGCGCAAGTAACGAGTACGGCGACGACAATCGCCACTCAACATGCGGCGATGGCTTCACGCATGGAAGATCGTATTGCGGCTCTGGAGCGGGCGTCCTACGAGGGCGCTGGCAAAGAGCGTGTGGCCGATCCCATCATGGCCGATTTCATGATGGAGATGAAGGTCAACGTGGCGTCTCTGGTCAAAACGCAAGCGGCGTCGCAAGGGTCGAAATCCGGTATCAATGCAACCTGGGTCTGGCTGCTGGCCGCAGTGACGGCGATTGGAACGATTGCTGGAATTACGGCGCTGGTCGTCACAGTGATCATGTTCTTAACAAGATCGCACCCATGACATCCCCGCAACCTCAGCCGCGCATCGGTGTCGTTGAGTTTCTTCAACATCACCTTCCCTACGGCTGGAAGATCATTCTCGTGCTCGTCATCGTTGCCGTGCTGATCGTTGGCTGCATCTATCTCGTCGATCTGCGCCGTCAGCTTGAAGCCGACAAGGTCGAGCGCGCCACGCTGGCGCAGCAGTTTCAGCAGCTCGGAGCGAACGCCGTGACGCGCAATCAGTTGACGACGCCGAAGCTCCAAAGCGATGCCGCGCAGCAAGCCTTCGGTGATCAGGTCGCGCAGTACATGCGCGCCAACAACGCCAAGATTCAGTCACTCACGAACGCCCTTGGCTCGGTCGAAGGTCGCGTCAGCAACGTCGAGGGTCTTTCGGCGGCTGCGTTGGCGCAGCATCAGAACGCGACGACCGGGCAGCTTTCGGGCTTCCCGCTTGAGGAAGTTCGCCGCGACCAGAGCGGCGCTAGTCTCCCGCCGCTCTCTCAGGTCGCGGTCAGCTACGACCCGGCCCAGCGCGATCCCAACGTGGCATTTCGCGGAACCTTCTGGACTCATTACCGCGAGGACTTTCGCGTCGCAGTCGGCGACTGGAAGGCGAGCAAGGACGGCGGACTGAAGACCAGCGTCAGCTTGAAGCGCACGATCTTCAAACCCGACCCGGCGCAGCCTGGGCAGTTTCTAACTCTGGGCGTCGAGGACATCCCCATCGGCGACGCGACGACGACTTATACGCCAGCCGATTTTGCGGCACCGGCTCTGAAGGTTCCGCGCTGGACCGCCATGATCGGCATCGCCCATTCGGCCAGCGGCAACCGGCCTTCTGCGCTGCTCGACTATCGGCTGACCAATCGCTTCGGCCTTTTCGCTGGCGCGATCTCATCGAGCGCCAACCCGACTCGCCCGCAGGACACCGCTATCGTCGGCGGCATCAGCATTCGCTTCGGCGCGCCTAAGTAGATGACTAACCAAAGGGAGGTGCACTCATGAAGTTCATCGTTGCTTATAGGGTAAGCGGGATTCATCCCGAGGCCGACCGAATCCAGATTGAGGCGACGCTTAAAGGCCCGCTAGAGACCGCTCTTCTCGCAGCCAACGCCCAGCTCGACGCCGAGGGCACAGGCCTGAAATTGACGGTTCTGAGAACCGAGGTTCAGTCATGACCTATGTCTTTCCCATTGCTGTGAGCAGGCTGGCGGAACTGCTGCGCGCTCCAGTTCAGAACGTGGCGACGCACTGGCCTGATATCTCAAGCGCGCTCGATGCTCAGAATATCTTCAGCGAGCGCGTCGCGCTGGTCGCGCTGGCGACAATCCATGTCGAGACGCCGTCCTTCATGCCGATTCATGAGTACGGTGACGAGGCATACTTTCGCCGCATGTACGATCCGCTCGGCGAGCACCCGCAGCTCGCGGCCCGGCTCGGCAACTTAAACCCTGGCGACGGCGTTCGCTATGCCGGGCGCGGTTTCATTCAGCTTACCGGGCGGAAGAACTATCGCCAGTACGGGACGGCTCTTGAGCTTCCACTGGAAGACAATCCCGATCTCGCCATGCAGTCAGCGCCAGCCTCGGCGATCTTTGCTCTCTTCTTCGCGCAACGGAAGGTCGATGCCGCCGCCGAAGTGCAGAACTGGCGCGAGTGCCGCCGCCTTGTGAACGGAGGCTTCAATGGTCTGGACGTTTTCCTCTCCTGTATCTCGCTTCTCCAAGGCGAGCTTTCCGGCGCGTCCCAAGCGGCTCCCGATGTTTAGAAAAGCCTTCAGCAGTGTTGGTGAGTTCTGCGTCCAGCTCGTCACCGATCACGACGGCAAGGCCAGCGCCGGGCGCATGGCGACGCTGGTGGTCATCGCGACATGGTGCATCATTTCCATTCGTGCTCACACGGTATCGGAGCGTACCGATCAGGTCGCGCTGCTGGCGACCGCGCTCTGGGGTTCCACGAAGTTCAGCGAGGCATTTTCGAAGTTCGCGCAGTACAAGCAGGCGCTCGCCGACGCCGCTCTCTCCTCCGGCTCCGCGCCTCCCGGCACCAGCGTCGAGACCAAAACCACTGTATCTTAAGTTGCATGTAACTTAAGTTCCGCCTGCCTGTAATTACACTCTACCTATAGCGTAACAACCTTGAGGTTGTATATAATCAACGACCTATGGGTTACCCAGCGTTCGACTTTCTTAAGCAGCAGGCGAACGAGGTTGAGTGGTTCGCTCGTACCAATTGGGGTCGCTTCGGTCGGCTTGGCCGCTCGATGCCGGTCGAGCGTCTGACGCTGGCCGAGGCGCGCATCGTCGTCGAGGCTGCGGACTGCCACGGCGGGCTGAGAGCGTTTCGCCCCAAGCAGTGTTACTGCAATTCTCAACGCATCGCGCTCACCGATGATCGCTTTCAATATGCCGAGGGTTTCGTTTGCAGCGATCTCGTCCCGATCCCGCTCGACCATGCGTGGCTGTTGCTGAACGGCAAGGTCATCGATCTCACTCTGCGCAATCTGGACAAGAGAGAGAAGCGCCCTCCGACTCTGAACCACTATCTCGGCATCGTTATCCCGCTTAAGCTGCTGCGCCGCAACGCGCTTGAGACAGAGATGTACTCTCCCGTCAGCGAGGGTCCGTTCGCCCGCGAGGTATTTGCCGAATGAACGACAAAGATTGGGAGCGAACATTCCCGTTTATACCCTGGCGCGAGCCGATCTCGATCACGGTCGTCGCTGGCATTCATCGCTGGGTATGCCGCTTCTGCATTCAGCGCCACGGCTTGAAGGCGGTCGCGCTCGCTGAATGCCCGTTTGCCTTTGAAGATGCTGCGAGCTGCGCGGATCACATCGAACTGGAGCATCCGCTATGAAGAGACCGTCACTTCACGATCTGCTGACGCGGCTCGGGCCGGTCGCTCGGCCCATCATTCTTGAGCACTTCATTCCCAATTGCTGCATCGCAACCTGTGCGATCCTGCGGCGCGTTCTTAAGTATTACGGCTACAGCTCTGAGCCGATCCCGGTCTCGGTCATCATTCACAACGCGAGAATGATCGAGGCGCTCAGGCGCGACGAAGTGCCAGAGCGCGGAGCGCCGGGCCGCGATGAGTGGTTCCGCCGCACGGGTGCCTACGGCGTCGGCATCGTTCCTGAATCCGCTGGAGTGTCGTTTCTTAAAGGCTATCAAGGGTTTGGCGGTCATGTCGTCTTGCGCGTTCGCAATCTGCTTATCGATGCGTCCATTGCCCAGGCATCGCGCCCGCAGTGGGGCATCAGTTTGCCTAACTTTCTTGTCACGGAGGCCACGCCTGGCTTTCTGCGCGGTGAGCACATCTCCCGCGACGTGAACAACTGTCGGCTCATCTATCAGCGAATCACCGATTACAGCTTTCGCACGTCCCGCGACTGGCGCGAGACCGATCTGTTCATCGAGCCAGTGCGCGACATACTTCAGCAACTCACCAACGAGGTCATACACGCATGAGAGAGCGTCTTGTGTTTGTAAAGCGCAATTGTTTTGATCGCTGGATCGTTGTTGCCGTCGATAACCCATCGATGGGCTGGAGCGGAAGCAGATGGGTGCCGATCAATGAGTTCGGTCTGCCAGCGGGTCTCGCGCAAGTTTCAAATCTGGAAACCGCTCACGCCGCGAGACAATATGCCGCGCAGTGCGGTCTGGAGGTTTTGATCGATGGCGATTCTACTCAAGACTGACGGAACGCGCAGCGTGGTTGCGCCGAAGGGCGAGACGTTCGAGTTTCGAGGCGAGCTATACGATCTGCTCTGCACCGACATGATCGAGGTCGTTCATCTTGCCGATGGGCGGCTCTTGCTCTGCGACGAGGAAGCCAAATTGCCTCCCGCTAATCTGCGCAAGCCGTTCAATGACGCGGCGACCGTGCTTTTGCATCTGGCGGGCGGCTCTCCCTACGATTACATTCTCGGCGACGTGGTCATCTGCGATCTGAAGGAGTTGTCGTGAGCGAGTGCGTTCTTGCCAGAACCGTTTACATCGCACGGCGCAAGCGTGATCGTATTCTTGCCCGGCGTCACGGCTTCACGCACGGCACGACGTGCGGCTCCGAGCTGTGCATCAATCCAGATCACGTCACGCTGACGCCTTGGAAAGTACACGGAACAAAGTGGGGCGGCTTCGCCGTTCGGCTGGCGATGCTGAAGACGGACGAGTACTTCGACATACCAGATGTTCCCAACGACGCGGCGTCGATGAATCGAATGCGCGGAGGGATAAGAAGCTGCAACGCAGCTCACAACATTCGTTTCTCCTTGCGATCTCTTTCCAGCACCGCAGGCATTCGCGTTATACGCACCGGCACTTACGGTTCGCAATTATTCGGAACACACGATGAGCGGTCGAACAAGATTCATCCCATCTTGAAGGGCCGCTCATGATGCGCTTCTTTGGCCGTCGCTATCTCGCGCCGATGTACAACGACGCACCCGAGGTTCATCCGCCGACTGGTGCCAACTGCGGCTGGTGCGAGGACCGCATCGAAGCCGACGACGACGGCATCGTGCTCGATGCTTCGCCCGACATCGGTTTTGTTATTAGATTGTCGGACGGCAGTCTCGGCTTGCCTTATCATCGCGAATGCTTTCTCCGCACTTTGATCGGCAGCGTGGCGCACGTCGAGAAGCGATGCTCCTGTTACGTCGATGGATCGAAAGAGAGCGATCCGCCCGGCATGGCCAAACGTGAAGCAGCCAAGCTCGCGCTCAAGCGATCCTATGAGGTTGACCCATGATCTGCGATTTCTGCTGCCACTATCCGGCTGCGGAGCCGACCAAGACTTATCTGCGCGACACTGCGACGATCTCGATGACCGCCGAGCTGCCCGATGGAGTCATGATTGACGACGGCGAGTGGCTTGCCTGCAAGCACTGTGTCGAGCTGATCGACGGCAAGAAGTGGTCGGCGCTGGTGACGCGCTGCGCGTTCGGAGGGATGGCGGCGACCAACATGCGCGCCACGCATCAGAACATCGATCAGATGACGGCGCGCTCGCGCTTGGTGCTCGGCGCGGTCTTCGGGCGTGACTTTCAGGAGGCATGAGATGGCTTGGTACTGGATCAGTCTCGCGGACCCGACGCTGCCGAAAGGGTCGCAACAGATCGGCATCGTCATGATTGAGAGCGACGTGATGACCCGCGACGAGCTGCGCGCCATGGTCGAGACCAAACCTTACTGGCCACCGCTCACTCGCCCGCTGCATGTCGCTTGCTGGGAGATCGAGGAGCCGGAAGACAAGAGTCTCACCGACCGGCTCATCCCGCCCGACGAGATTGTCGCGCTCGACATAGGCGAACCGATTACCTTTGGCGGCGACCTCTAGGTGGCGTACCTTGGCGCTTGCCGCCAGAAGATGCGGGCGCGTATTTTAAGCAAGTTTTAATCTTTCTGAAATGGAGGTTTTGCGCTAGGATGGGACTAACGAACGAACCAGGGGGCGACCTTCAGGTGTCGCCGCAGCAGAGAGAAGAAGGACTATTTATGAGCAGTGCAACCGATGGGAGGCCGCAGCGATACGCTGGCGGACCCAGCGCGACGGCGCGACGCTACACAGTGACCAAGGCGGCTCTACGGGATATTCGCAAGCGCTGTGCCGTGTACGGCTCGCAGGCTCGCGTCCTCCAGGTCGCCACGGAGCTTTTGATCAGGCAGAAGAAGCCGATCAAACTGACGTACTCCGTAAAGCAGGGTTCCAAAACGGTAACAATGAGCTACAAATTGCTGCCGCGCACCATCCAGCTCATCGACAACCTGACGCCGATCTATGGCTCTCACGGGCAGGTATTCGACGCTTGCGTCCAGGTTTTGGGGAAAGACCCGGCAGGCCAATAAATCAGGACTTTCGCAAAACAGGAAAGAATGGCCGCGCTCAGGAAAGCGCGGCCATTCTTTTTTACCACGGTGAGTCCGTGACGAGCCGGATCGAAGAGCGAATTCGATCCAACCTTCCGCGATACTAACCCACGAAGTCTCTCGGCGTCCATAGGGCAAAATAAATATGTTTTCCACAGGCGACCTGTAGGTTACACTTTCCGCCGTTCGCCGAAACGGGTCAATCGGGGTCAAATCGGGTCTATACCAAGGGCACTGTACAGGGTAACGACCTCAAGGTTACAATAGCAGTAGAAAGGAGTTCCGAAGCAATGAATGGCCAAACTGGCGACTTTGCGAACACGGCGACAACGGCGCTTGAAATTACGCAGCGCATTCGCCGCGATCTCGACAATGTGAGGACCGCGCTGGTGGGCCGTGACGAGACCATGGCGCTGCATCTGATGCGGGAATTTTTCAACCTGTCATGCGATGACGCGACCGCAGTCTCACAAAAGAGCGAACATGATAATAGAAAACAAGCACGAGGAGAGTCTATCTCTCCCGACAACCGCGCTTTCGCCAGTTGAACGGCGACGCGCCAAAGATACACGCTTCGCCGTCGAGCTGATTCGAACCAGCACCATGGCTCAGGCTGGCGAAGATCGTGGCGGGGTTCCGGCGCAAAAGGAAGCCAACCGGCGAATCTCAGAGGTCAACAAGCTCGACTTGAAGCGCTGGGAGCGCATCGAGATTCTTGGCGTCTCTGGAGCAGCCGTGATGTTCTCGCCCGGAATGAAACGATTGCAGGAGATCGTTCGTTCCGGCGACTGCTCCGGCGTGGTGGTGCGGGAGGTCTCGCGCCTCATGCGGCCCGAGGACTTTGGCGACTACGCCATTCTCCAGGTGCTGAAAGAGAATGCCGTCAAGATTTATACAGAGTTCGGCGTCTTCGATCTTTCAAACCCTAACGACCAAATGATGATGGCCGTCCATGTTGGCATGAGCGGCTACGAAAGGACGCTCATTGCTACCCGTATGCAAGGCGGCAAGGAGGAGAGACGCAAGCTCGGCAAGTTTGTCGGCTGCGCGGACAGAGCGAAAGACAACATCATGCTCCCCATCGGCGTCTGCTACGACTACGAGACGGAGCGATGGAGTTACGACCCTGAAACCATCGGTCGCGTGAAGATGCTGTTCGATCTTTTCACGTCCGGAGAAACGAACTATCTTGCGCTGGCGAGAACAACGGGCATTCCCTACGACTCGATTCGGCGCATTCTCACGCATCCCATCTATACCGGCTGGTGGGTCGTCGACAAGATGATAGATCGAGCCAGCAAGAGCGTTGACGATGAGGGCAGATACAAGAAAGGCAAATATATTCAGCGCCCTCCGGAAAGAGTGTATCGTCACAAGGTCATCGAGGTTGGGGCCGTCACCGACGACATGTTCGTCAAGGCGCAGCATATGATCAACGTCAAGTCTGCCATGCACTGGCGGCGCAGGACTGACGCGCCAGATCCATTTGTATTTCGCGGCCTGCTGCGCTGCCACGAGTGCGACAGCCTCGTCACCACGATCATCAACAAGAAGAACAACAAGACGCGCCAATACTACGCTTGCAGCAGAGCGATTGGTTCGAAAAAGCTGAACCGAAAGACGTATGCTACTGAAAGCGAACCAAGAACCTGCAAAGCAAGGCTAATGCAACGTGAGAAGCTGGAAGCGAAGCTAAATGAAATGATCGAGGAAAAGCTGTGTGACCCGGCCTTTC
>Ga0307472_100000986_pt1 | contig 10885 bp, 8 predicted proteins | sample atmos_gasesAM5C__2_FD_204582 | JGI IMG/M metagenome (GOLD analysis project Ga0307472, IMG submission 204582) | Hardwood forest soil microbial communities from Morgan-Monroe State Forest, Indiana, United States - atmos_gasesAM5C_05 | ecosystem: Environmental > Terrestrial > Soil > Temperate... | reverse complement strand
ATTGCTTCGATCACCTCTGCTGGTGAGTCGTAGCCCATGATGCGCGCGAACGCGGGATTGACGGTGATAAAGCGGCCTTCCGTGGTGGATTGAAAGAGACCTTCGACGGCATTTTCGAAGATCTTGCGATAGTTCTCTTCGGCCGTCAGCACCTGCGAATACAACGAAGCGCTTTCGAGCGCCGCGGCAGCCGTGCTGGCGAGGATGGACAACGCCTTCATCTGGCCGAGATTGAATGGCCGGTTACGGTTGATCGCATTGATATTGATCGTTCCGACCAGTTTGTTCGCGACCTGCATCGGCACTGAAATCGCTGAGCGGATTTCCGGATGCGGCCATAACGAGCGAAAGCGCTCGTCCTTGACTTCGCCCTCGAGCAGCAGCGGCGTTCGTTCATGTACAACCCACCCGGAAATGCTGTCAGCAAGCGGGACCCGCGCTCCCAACAGTTGCTCGCGATCCTGACCACGGACAGCAGCCACATAGAATTCGTCCGGCTGATCCGAAGGCAGCAGGATCGAGACCTGGTCCGCATCAGTCTGTTGCCAGGCAGCATCCGCAAGTTTGCTGATGATGGTCTGGCTATCCAACGCAAAAGCGATTGTCTGCCCTAACTCATAAATCGCCACCATTTCGCGCAGCTGTAGATTTTCGAGCCGCAGGTGGCGCGTGTTCATGGCCCGGGTCAGCACCGGCAGCATCGTCTGTAAGCGAAAAGGCTTCAGGACGTAATCAAAAGCCCCGAACTTCATCGCGTCAACCGCCGTTTGAATCGTTCCCTGCCCGGTCATCACGATCACGATCAGCTGGGGATCGATTGCCAGCGCCTCGCGCAGGAGCGTGAGACCGTCAAAGGCTGGCATCATCAGATCGGTCAGCAGCACATCGAACGGCTGCTCACGAAGCACGGCCAGGGCTTCTTCGCCGCCGGTGAAGCCTGCGGTTTGGTAGCCTTGGCCGGTAAGTGCTTCGACGAGGATGTTTTTCAATTCCGCCTCGTCATCGACGACCAGAATTTTTCCTCTTCCATTGTTCGTCATAGCAGGTGTGTCGCCTCTCCATTGGAGGTTGCCGGCAACTTGATACGCACCGTTGTCCCTTTTGCAGGTTCGCTCTCAATTTCGATGGTTCCTCGATGTTCTTCCACGATGCGCCGGCAGATCGCGAGACCCAGGCCGGTCCCGCGTCCTTCCGGCTTGGTCGTAAAGAACGGCTCCCAAACTTTGTTCAGGTTTTCAGGAGAGATACCCTCACCAGCATCAACAAACTCGATGACTAACGCAGCGGCGTCATCGCGATACTTTGCTGCGCTGACCCGCAGCGTGATGACGCCTCCCTGCGGCATGGCGTCACCGGCATTCGTCAGCAGGTTGAGAAAGAGCTGACGCAGTTGCTGGCGATCAGCCTGAATGGTCGGCACATCGCCGGCAAACTCGCGGGCCACCGAAATTTTTCGATTGCGCAAGTGGTAATGAACGAACTCAATCGAGTTCGAGAGTTCTTCACACACATCAACCGTGGAGACCTGCCGGTGACTGCGGCGGCTGAACTGCAGCAGGTTGTTGACCAGCGTTGCCATCCGGTCAACCTCCCCGCTGATTACTTCGAGCGGCGCTCGACCGGCGTCGCCCTCCGGCATCCGCATCAGCAGCGCCTCGGTGCGCAGGGCGACTGTCGCCAGCGGATTGTTGAGCTCGTGAGCAATGCTGGCGGCCAGTTCACCCATCGTGGCGAGCTTCGAAGCCTGCCAGAGTTGTTGGGTCATACCGGCAACTTCATCACGCTTTTGCTGGAGCTCGGCCTCCGCCTTTCTTCGTTCAGTGACATCAATCGCCAGTACCACGCGGGCCAAACGTCCCGAGAGCCGGAGGCGGTGCGAGGTGACTTCCACGTCGATCCGGCGGCCGTCCTTCGTTTGGTGTTTCCAGAGCCTGATTTCATCAAAGGCGCCCAGTTCATGGGCATGTTGCTTGACATAGTTCAGCAAGGCGCTGACGGATTCCACAGGCCGGATGTCTTTGATCGTCAGCGAAAGGAACTCTTCGCGGGAATAGCCATAGTGAAGAATAGCCGCTTCGTTAACGTCGAGGAAACGAAACGTCTCTACGTCGTAGACCCACATCGGTTGCGGATTGCCATTAAAGAGAATCCGGTAATGCTCTTCAGAATGCCGCAGTGCCTGCTCGACTTTTTTCCGTTCGGTTACATCGTGGGCCAGGCCGCGCACAATGGGAAAAACAACTCCTTCGGTGCGCAGCGTGTTGTTGTATTCCCAAACCCGTCTTTCGCCGTTGACGCCAGCCACACTCATCAAGCCGTGAGCGCTGCCAGTTTGCTGTAGTTGCGCGATGTAGTCGGCAAACTTGCCACGGAATTCCGGCAACAGCGCCTCACGGACATTTCTGCCGATTAGATCCGCAGTGCGGCTGTACCCGAGGGTCCTTGCCGCTGCCTGATTGACCGACAACACGCGGCCCTCCAGATCATGCGTGCAGATCAAATCGTTACTATGTTCGACAAGGTCGCGATAACGATCTTCGCTTTCACGCAAAGCCGCCTCGGCCAGCCGCCGGGCGCGGCGGTGCTCAGTCTCATGCAATTCGCGCTCAATCGTCGGCACCAGCCGCGCCAGGTTGTCTTTCATGAGATAGTCGGCCGCACCCGAGCGCATCGCTTCGACCGCCAGATCCTCGCCGATGGCTCCGGAAATGATGATGAAGGGGACGTCACGGCCAGACTCTTTGATCATAGTGAGCGCCGCCAGCGCATCGAATTGAGGCATCGAGGAGTCGCAGAGAACAATGTCCCAACCGCGACTCAGGAGCATGGTCTTCAGCGCGACTGACGTATCGACCCGCTCCCAAATGAGCTCATAGCCCATGCGCGACAGATGGCGCCGGACCAGCATTGCGTCCCGCTCTGAGTCTTCAATATTTAAGACACGCAGGGTCCGTTTGATCATTGCTTCTGCCCAGCTGGCGCGGCTTCATTCAGTGCCAGCCAATACCATCCCAACTGCTTCGTCGCCTCTACGAAGTGCTCGAAGTCTACTGGCTTGCCGGGGAGAGTGAAATAGAAGGTTGCGCCCTGGTTTACGGCTCCTTCAGCCCAGACGTTGCCGCCATGACGATGGACAATCCGCTGGACGGTCGCCAGGCCAATCCCTGTGCCTTCGAATTCGCGAGCCGAATGCAAACGTTGAAACGCGCTGAACAGCTTGTGTACGTAAGCCATTTCAAAACCGGCGCCGTTGTCTCGTATGAAGTAGGTGCTTTCACCGTTGTGTTGTTGCTTGCCGAAAGTGATCTCGGGGTGGTCACGCTTGGCGGTGAACTTCAAAGCGTTCTCCAGCAGATTGCTCAACATGATTCGCAGCAGGCGACGATCGCCCTCGGCAATCAGATCTTTTTCAATGTTGACAAAGACCTGCCGCTGGCTTTTATCTCGTTGCAGTTCAGCGCTGATCAATTGCGCCTGTTCGCTAAGATTCACCACCTCGGGATGCATCTCGCTGCGGGTAATGCGGGCCAGTTCGAGCACTTCATCGATTAGTTGAGCCATCTCCTTGCTGGCATTTCGCAATTCACGCAGGAATCCCTTGCCAACTTGCGCCAGTAATGGGCGTAAGGCTGCGGATACACTGGAGCGGCTATCGCCCGAGGGAGATCGTAAGAATTCAACGACGGCCGGGTCGCTTGCCGCCGTCGCAGTTTTGGTAAGCAAATCGGCGGCCGATGATTGGGTAAGGTTGGCCAACTGTTGGGTGAGGTTTTTCAGTCTTTCACCGCCGGTCTCCAGGGCCGCCAATTTGACGGCACGATAAGCTGCCCAGGTCAGGGAGACTATTGCTCCTATCAAGATCACCGACATCAACAAAGGCATCCGATGCTTGATGGACAGGCTCGAGATCCACCATCTCGTGGCGCCAGGGTGTGGTGGTGGTCCGGCCTTCGCCGGCTCGATCATTTCATCTGTCGATCCACTAATCATTGACAAGATCTCGATTGCTCCCTTCTTTCACATCGGGATCGGATTTAAGTCATTTGAGATTAGGCGTAAAGCGACTAACTGAGGGATCCAGAGATAACCTGTGCCATGTGGCATGAAGCGATCTGAAGAAAGGATGGTTCGCAACAAGCGCGGCCAGAAAAAGAACCAGACGCTCGCCAGCATGACGAACACCAAGTCATAGCGTTGTTGCCAGGCACCGACTGGAAAATATTCGGAGGAGACGCCGCTCTCGCCCCCAAGGCGGCGTCCCCCTTTAACGGCGCGACGCCCTTCCCCATCGGGCCCGCGCCTCGCCAGGTAACCGTCGGCCAAAACACGCGCGTCAGCCTCTAGCGGGACGCGGCGGCCGAGGTGCGACGGTACCGACTTCTCACCAGCCCCAGCACGGCAGACTGGCCGATCACATGTCGGGAAAGGAGCGAAACCAGATCTGGTCCGGAGAGAGTTGAAGTACCGGCTGAAGGGGTGTTGTCGCACATGGCAACCTGCCTGTCGGGCCGATAAACCTAAGGATCGGGAATTCCTCCCTGAATTAGCCAGATGATGAAGGCGCTATTCTGCACTAAATAACCGCGTGCATTCGGGAGGACAGCCGTTCAATTCTGGTAAAGGATTTTCTCGGGAAGGCAGAATATGCCCCTTAATTCCACCGCGGACAATCGGGAATATCCTGTAGGGAGAATGGGCAAAAGACCTTAGGTGTCTCGGCGCTTGAAAGCTCAACGCACTGGCGCAAACAAAGCCCCTGGCGGCCCATCCGCACCTCGAAACTCGGACCCAACAGAACTGTGAGGGACGGCTAAAACGACGGGCAACACCACTTTGCAGGACCAGTCGGGGTCCGTCGCGACTTGCACATGGCGGTCGGTTTAGTGCATAGTGGCTCACGGTAAATCCTTCTCTCGTGCATCGACGGTGATGCGCGCCGCGCAAAAAATCGATTTCTGCGCCGCGACTGGGTGGTTCGGGGGCGGGACGATTCTCAACTTCAGAAGCCGCTCTACTTGAGCATTCGAACACCGGCTCCTTCGCTGCTACCGTTCACCGAAGCCAATCCGATTCGCAGCTTCTCTTTATCCCCAGGATTGGGGGAAGGTACATTCTAAATGTCTATGAAACTATATGTCGGTAACTTGGCGTTCTCGACTTCGAGCCAGGATTTGCAGGAGCTTTTTGCGCAGGCGGGTACAGTCGAATCAGCGAATGTGATCGAGGATCGCGACACCGGTCGGTCACGTGGCTTTGGCTTTGTCGAGATGGCGAGCAAAGAAGAAGGCGAAGCGGCAATCGCTCAGTTCAACGGCAAGGAAATCAATGGCCGCGCCCTGAACGTCAATGAGGCCAAGCCCCGCGAAAATCGCGGCGGCGGCGGCGGTGGTGGCCGAGGTGGCTTTGGCGGTGGCGGTGGTCGTGGTGGTTATGGCGGAAATCGTGGTGGTGGCGGCGGTGGCCGCGGCAATTACGGTGGCGGCGGCGGCGGCGGCAATCGCGAGCCACGCTGGTAATCATCTTTTAGTTTGAAATAATGAAGTGAATGGCCCAGGTTGATCTCAACTTGGGAGATACCGGATGGCTGCCCCGCTGAATCGTGGGCTCGGGCCATTCACTTCAAGATCTACAGAATCCAGGACTGAATCCGCGCGTCGGAGCCAATATCCTCAGTCTTTTGGTTTCACGCCCTACCAGCCTACTCACTCACCATCGGTGAAAAGCTGCACCCTCTAGCGACGCTTTGCAGTGCGAAGTCGTTCGCCACAACAATACGTCTGTCGTGTGATGCGCGAATAAAGTCGCGATTGGAACACATGAGCAGACCACTTAAGGAGCTTATGAATTTTTCTCAACTGGGACTGGCGCCCGCACAGGTGCGGAGCTGCGAGGCCCTTGGCTACACCAACCCAACACCCATTCAAACCAAAACAATTCCGGTCATCATTGGTGGCCACGATCTGATCGGATGTGCCGAAACCGGCACCGGAAAGACCGCTGCGTTTCTCCTGCCGATCATTCAAAAGCTGACAGAGTCTCAGCGACCCGGCGTGCGCGCCCTCATTTTGGCGCCCACCCGCGAACTGGCATTACAGATCGAAAAGAACTACGGCGAGATCAATCGCACGAAAGGTAATCGCAGCGTCACCGTTATGGGTGGCGCCAACATGAACCGGCAAATAGCCGGCTTGCGTGCCCGGCCCAGTGTCGTCATCGCAACCCCGGGCCGCTTGCTTGATCTGATGGAGCGCCGCAGCATAAACCTCTCGCAGGTTGAGGTGCTCGTCCTCGATGAAGCGGACCGGATGCTTGACATGGGATTTCTGCCCGCGATCAAGCGCGTGCTTGCAGCGCTGCCAGTCAAAAGGCAGACGCTACTGTTCTCGGCGACGATGTCACCGGAAATTGAAAAACTGGCGCGCTCGACGATGCGGCAGCCACAACTCGTTGAAGTCAGCCGGCGTGGCCAGGCGGCGACGACGGTAGAGCAAACAGCCTACTCAGTCGCCACTGAATCAAAGACGGCGTTACTGCTCGATTTACTCGAACGCGAACGCTTTGAAAGGGTGCTGATCTTTACGCGTACCCGTCGCGGGGCAGAGCGGCTTTCACACATCCTCGAAGCGCGCGACCACAAGGTGAACCGCATTCACTCTGATCGCAGTCAACCGCAACGTGAAGCAGCCTTGCGCGGCTTTCGCGACGGTCGCACCAGAGTGCTGGTGGCCACCGATATCGCCGCGCGCGGTCTGGATGTTGACTCGGTGTCGCACGTCATCAACTATGACATGCCCACCGCTCCCGAAGACTATGTACATCGCATTGGACGTACCGGCCGCGCCGGCAATGCGGGTCGGGCGATCACCATCGTGACGCCAATCGACGAATTGTCGATGCGTGCGATCGAAAGGCTGACGGGTCAGCCCGTTGAGCGCGTGGTGTTGCCTGGTTTTGGCGGAACGAAAGTGAGTCACACAAGCAGCAAGCCGGCGACCGCGCCCGCGATGCGTTCCAGCACTTTCACGCGAACATTTCGTCCCCGCAGAGCCAGCCGGTAACGAACTCGAAAGCTGGCGCTGTCGCGGCTCGGCCGCCCGATGTGGGGAAGGGCTCCGCCTTCCGAATGACGTGCAAATGTTGAGTGGGGCTATGCCCCGTGAGTTCGCGCGTAAATACGGGGCACAGCGCCAGGGAATGAAGTTCGGCGGTTCCGGTGGGGCATGGCCACCACCGCACATCGGGGGCGGCACAGCCGCAATCACCAGGAATGCTCTCGGTAATGCAGAGCCCGGCAGGCCTTACCGCACTGGGGGCGAGCGTAGGCAATGCTTCCGGTGGGTCAGGTATGTTATTCCGAAATTTAGGGCACGAGGGTTTATGATGAAATCCTTGTGAAATCTGCGATGGCATCTAGCTCATCAGGGCAGAGAGTTGCTAGAATTGTCCTTCGCAAGTAGTTCACCCCAAACCAAACAGGAAAAGATTAGGAGGAAAAGACTCATTGTCTAAGGATGATCTAATACCGGCGGAGGGCACGATCATAGATAAGCAGCCCAATGCATTTTTCAAAGTCCGACTTGATAACAGCGATCACGTGGTGCTCGCTGCGATCTCTGGCAAGATGCGCAAGCATCGCATTCGCATCCTGGTCGGCGATCGCGTGAGCGTAGAGATGTCGCCATACGATCTTACCCGCGGCCGGATTACTTACCGATTCAAATAGACTGCCAGCTTCGCCCAGCCAGCAGATCGCCGCGGCTCCGTCCTGCGAATGCATTCGGAAGCGCGACTGCGTTTTGATCTTTCCTCACGCGGCGGTTCACCTCGAGAATTCCTTTGGTAACGCAAACTGTTAGTTTGCGCGCGCATTGAAAGCTATTCACTCTTCCGCAAACTAACAGTTTGCGTTACAAATTAGGCCATTAGGCGGCGCCGTGTGGCTAACATTTGACTTCACTCCTCTGCTATAATCCGCCGCCATGAATACATCAATTTCGCGCGTTTGCGCCATTCTGCTGCTAGTTCTTTTTTCGGTGCAATCAACCTGGGCCACCTGCGGCGGCGGCGGTGGTGGCGGCGTCGGCGGAATGTCCGGCGGCGGTGGAGGCGGCTCTGCACCGGTGGTCTATAACGTACCGTGGAAAAACGTGCGCACCGCCAAAGATCCGCCGGTGGCGGCCGGGCTCGTACTCTACTGGTTTCCCGCCTCGAAAGAGGAGTTGCAACGATCCAGCTTGCGCAATTCGCGCACGCTCAGCCTCTACGCTTCGCAATGCATTTCCCTGGAGCTGGCAGATAGCCGCGTTCCCAATGCGGACAAGCTGCTAGGCGAATCCAAGTTACCCGTTGCGGTTCTCGCAAATCCCGACGGCGCCGTGGTGAGCAAACTGGAAAACACCGGGGGCAAGCTCAAAGTCGAGCAGGTTGAAAAACTGGTTGATACTGAATTCAAGCAGCGCGAGAGCGGCCTCGACGCGAAGTTGAAAGAAGCGAAGGAAAAGGTAAAAGCCGGAGACAATGCCTCAGCCATCAAGCTTTATCAAGCTGTGGCTGCTGAGAGCTGCATGTTTAAGAAGAAGGCCAAGGATGCCGCCAAGGAACTGAAGAAACTCGGCGCTCCGGAAGTCGCCTTCATTCCTGAGGCGCCAGTGTTTGAGCCGCGGCAGAGCGCTTTGATCGAACGCACGATGGTGCGTGGGCTGATGGCCGAGATCCGAGAGCGCTACCAACTCGCCGAGCGTTATTACACGCAAGCCCAAAAGCTGGACCCGGCTGATCCTACGCCGCTCAGATATCTCGGTGAACTCTATCGTCATCACATCGGTGACTGGGACAAGGCGCGCGCCACCTTTGACCAGATCCTGCAGATGCCGGCGGACCCGCTCTCACGAGCGGTCGCGCTGCACGGCCTTGGCAAGATGACGATCCATGATGGCGAGTTCAAGAAGGGCCTGGCTTTGATGGAGCAGTCGGTGGCGGAGTATCCTTTGGCACTCGCTTACCGGAACCTGGCAGTGTACTGGAACTCTGAACACGATTTTGTCAGAGGGAATGAGTACACGCAGAAAGCTCTCGCGCTCGATCCGAAAGATCCTTACAACCTGGTCTTCGCAGCGGTGTTCATGTCGGCCGCCGGCCACGGTGACGAGGCGCTCAAGATCGCTCGTGAGAACGTGAATCTGTTACCGGCTTCCTATAACCTCGCCGGTATCTATGCCCAAAATGGACAACGTGACAAAGCACTCGCACTGCTCAAACGTCACTTCTATCAGTACGAACGCTACCAGGCGGTGCGGGCCAAGGAGATGATGGAAGCGCGAGTTGATGCGGTCTTCGATTCCTTGCGCAGTGATTCCGCTTTCCTGGCTTTGACCAGTGGCGCCGACGGCAAGCTACAGATGCCGGCGCCGATGAAAGGGATGAGCGGCTCGAGAGAAAATCGCTAACCTTAACCTCCGCACACAGTGAATGCCTCCCCTGAGAGTTTCTCGAGTTTCCCAGGGGAGGCATTCTATTTTTTAACAGTGACATGAGCGACACTTGCTAGTTCACGCCGACCATGTCGAAGCCGTTGTTGCCGACAGCGCCGATGATTCCTGCTACGTGTGTTCCATGTCGTTCGGTGTTGAGGTCGGCCGGATCATAAACAGCACCGCGGTTGTGAAAGAAAGTCGTAGCCACTCGTATCGTCAACGTAGCCGTTGTTGTCGTCATCGGTGTTATTGCCGGCAACTTCGGCGGGATGGGTCCAGATGTTCGCGTGGAGATCGCGGGTGATTGACGTCGATACCACCATCAACCACACCCACCACCACACTGCGGCTGCCGGTGGTAATGTCCCAGGCTTGCTCGGCATGGATGTGAGCCGAGACGGGAAAACCATCCTCTCCGCTGGGAGAGCCGGTGTCGTGTAAGGACCACAGAAGTTTGTAATACTGATCGTTCGGTGTCGTGAACGGCTCGCGAACATAGTTCGGCTCGGCGTAGAGTACGTCGGGCCTGGCACTAAGCGCCGTCATCGCCTTCAGCGTATCGGCTGCGCCTACGCGCACCAGACGCAAACCTGGCAGCAGATCAGCCGCCTGCGGACTTTCCACGTTTACTGTTACCTCGGCGCTCTTTGTTTGTATTCGAGCACCGAACTTCTGCGCGGATTCCGTTGCTGCTTCCGATCGAAATCGAACCAAGACTTCACCAGGAACTACCCTTGGGCCTTTGCGTCTTGGCTTTTATTCGCGGAGGCCGTTGTGTACTTGCGCGTGAAACGAACCCAATAACAATCGCCAGAAACAGAGGGCCGAGCGATAAGAAGGTGATCAATCTGCTGCTGATCATCGCGTCAACGTAGCGGTTCTCAGATAAGTCAGGCTGATAAGCGCAAAAGAATCAGCGGAGAGAATTACAATCCGATCTGGACCGATCGCGAGCAGTGTCAACTTGAAACGCCATGGGGAGTGATAGTACCGGCTCAGTCCAAAGTTCGCCGAAGCGGCGCCACCGTTTGTGAACTTCAACTTCTGGGGGTTGGTAAGAAGGCCAAGTTGAAACCTGCACTTGCAGCACATGCTTTCCGGGGCTTAGGTGATTTTCGGCTTGCTTGTTGTTCAAATCAGCTATGAAGATGGGAACAGTGACCAGGTTTGCTGGAGCGTATGAATCTCCGGCTTTGAGGATAACAAAGTCGCTTGGAGGGTTATCGCTGAATTCAATCGAGTTCGAGGTCGATCCAATCATTGGCGAGATAATATGCTGATAACTTTTGCTCTTAGCTGCCGCAATGCTACGACTAATTCGGTACTCGAAAGGAGGAAGGCTGTGCTTAAAGAGCAACAGATCACTATTTCCAACGTTCTTGTAGCTGAAGCGCAAAACCAATAACATTTGT
>Ga0307472_100000985_pt1 | contig 10891 bp, 7 predicted proteins | sample atmos_gasesAM5C__2_FD_204582 | JGI IMG/M metagenome (GOLD analysis project Ga0307472, IMG submission 204582) | Hardwood forest soil microbial communities from Morgan-Monroe State Forest, Indiana, United States - atmos_gasesAM5C_05 | ecosystem: Environmental > Terrestrial > Soil > Temperate... | reverse complement strand
ACCGGCCGCGATCTCACATGGACGGACATCTACCAGAAGGTTCCCGTCGCGCTCGTCTCTGAAAATCTCGCCCGCGAGTATTGGCGCGACCCCTCGAGCGCCCTCGGTAAGCGCATCCGCGTGGCCAGCACCGACGATTGGCGCGAAATCATCGGAGTGGTGGCCGACGTGCACGACGACGGCATGAATCAGGAAGCGCCCACCACGGTCTACTGGCCTGTCATGATGGACCACCATGAGGGCGAGAGCCCCATGGTCCGCCGCGACGTCGCGTACGTCATTCGCAGCCCGCGCGCTGGTTCGGAAGCTTTCATGAAAGATGTGCGGCAGGCGGTCTGGTCCGTGAATGGAAACCTGCCGCTCGCGGACGTCCACACGCTCGATTATTACTACACGAAATCCATGGCGCGCACCTCTTTCACACTCGTGATGCTGGGCGTTGCGGGCGCGATGGCGCTGCTGCTCGGCACGGTGGGAATTTACGGTGTGATTGCTTACTCCGTCTCGCAGCGCACGCGCGAGATCGGCATTCGCATGGCGCTCGGCGCCCAGCAGCCAGCGCTCACGGGAATGTTCGTCCGCCACGGATTGCTGCTCGCGGGCGTCGGCGTCGCCTGCGGCCTTGTCACCGCGGTCATCGTGATGCGCTTGATGGCCTCGCTCCTCTTCGGCGTCAGTCCCATGGACCCTGCCACCTATGGCGCCGCGGCCCTCAGCGTTGTTGGCGTCGCCTGGCTCGCAAGTTATCTCCCCTCGCGCCGCGCCGCCACGGTTGATCCCGTCGAAGCCCTCCGCGCGGAGTAAGCGCATTCGGCGCGCGCGATCAATCCTGCAATTGTTCGCCGCTATGACTTTTCCCCGCTGCTTGGCGCCGGCGGTGGCGGCGCCGGCGGCCTGTAAACTGTCGCCGGTCTGAATGGGTTGCTCGCCGGCGTGATTTCCTTTTTCTTTGGCTTTTTTTTCTCTCTGCCTCTTTTATCCCGGTTGCCCATTGCTCTGTCCTCCCACTGCGGAGATGTGGCCCCCAAGCCCCGTTGCTCCTCGGATCAATGGATCAATAGCCCTGTTGCGGCGATCACCAGCCCCACGGCGCCCAGCACCAGCCCAAAATGCCAGAAACCTCTCTTGCGCGTCAGCAGCGTGATCGAGCAAATCACCAGCGCGGCCTCCAGCATCACCTCGCCCAGATCGAAGTGGTCTGCGCGCCGCTGTTCCACAAGCACTTCATTCTCGGCGTTTCTGGCTTCCGCCTGAATGTCCTTCTCCTCAGCGCGGTAGCGCTCGATTTCCTTCGCGTACTTTTCCTTGATCTTTTGCGTCTGCTCCGAATTCTGGAGCGTGAAAACCGATAGCTCATCGATGAAGAGCTCGTAATTCTTCCGGCGAATATCCTTGGCCTGGTAATAAGCCCACTGGTCCGTGGCCCTGGTTTGGTGCAGCAGCTCCTCCGTGTGCGCGCGGTGTCCCGCCAGCCCCGTCGCCGCCACCAGCACGGCGAAGACCGCCATCGTCATCGTCACCGGAGCCAGGTTCGGCTCGTGCGCCCCATGTTCCGCATTCTCTTGCAGCTCGTGAATATCTTCGGGCATCCATTCACCGCCATCAAAATGTACTCGTATGCGGCCCTGAGAATAGCAGAACCAGTCCGTTCCAGGCCACGGCTCAGCAGGATGGCTCGAAGTTTCCAGCGAAGTCCTCACCCACTAACCGTCTTGCATTCTCATCCATAGGTTGTTCCTGCCCATGCCCTTTACTACTATTGGGCTGACGAGTCCTGGATGCATTCTGGGCAACTTGATCGGTCGCGGCTGCGGGTGCAGCTGACGTCAGATCCGAATGTCTTATGAACATCTTGGTCAAATTGCTCCAACGCCTAAAATCGCGAAGTCCGGCGAATCGTAAGGCAAGAGAAGAAATACAAAGAGTCCGTGCCCTACCATTCGAGGAGGTGAAACAGCATGCCTTTGGCCTGATCACGGACACTCGACGGTTTAGGCGTGTAACGGAGAATCTTTCGAACAACCCTGAAATTGAGAGGCTCGGACCGGTTCTTCGAGACTTCTTTTCTCATTTCGAGAGGGTGGAGGAAGTGAATGGGGACTTTTCTGTTAGCCGGCAGGCTGTCGGCAATTCCTCCTTGCGCCCTGGCTTCCTCAAGATCGGTTCCGACTTCGCGCATTCGGAGCTTGTTGTTAAACCAAGCGAAGATCGTGTCTTCATCGTTACCGATGCTGACCATGCGCTGGATGGCTTACCTACGATTTATCACAATATCTATCTGTTGGAATAATCGCCTTCCTTCCATTCCAGGCGGGTGACCTGGTGCCGGACTCTTTGCGCTGTTTGCAAAGGGTGCGGTTTTTGACGTTGCCTTTCGGCTCCTTCCCATCGTGTTCACTTGCTTTCCCGCCTCCACTTCGCAGTGCCGTAAATTTCAAACCCAGGACGAGGCAGTCCCATAGCTGTCCCGCGAAGCCACTTTCGCTGCGTTCGTCGGCCGAAGAAACCTGTCAATCCGTATTTCTACGAATATAAATCGGCCCCCGACTTGTGCTACCGTCCTCCGTGGCAAAATTCGAACAACTCCGATTTCACGCCAATCCGCTCTCAAGCGGCCACCAAACTCCTCCCCGCACCTCACGCCAGACATTACCGCTCTCCACCCTCCAGTATCGAGCGCTCGTCGAAATTCTAATCGCGAATCTAAATATTAGAATCCAGCGCAAGTGGCTGAAAACAAATCACAGAAATTTTTCTAATCGCGAAAAAATCCGGGGATACCAAATCACCACTGAGTTTGTGGCCGGCTTCTCGGAGCCCGCATTGCGCACTCCAACTCCGAATTTCCAGAAGGCGAAGAAAAAGCTAATCGCAACATACCCGAAATTAGAAATCGTCGGAAGCCGCTCAAAACAGAGGAGATCACATTTTCTAATCGCAACAAAAACGGGCATTTCGGAAAACGCAGTCCTTCATCGTGACGCGCAATCGGCAGTTCGATCACATCCACTCCCCGCTCTCAAAGTCTTCTCTCGTCCCTCGTCCCTGCCCACCACTCCCGAGTCTCAAACCTCGCTATAATGGTTCCTGCAATCGAGAGGAACAAGATGGCAAGGCAACAAGCAGCCGTGGAGTCAGCAGTCTCGAAAGAGGCGCAGGAACGCATCTGGGACGCGTTTCGGCGCTGGGGATTTCTGCAAGCAAACCTCGACCCGCTGGGCGATCTCGAACGTGTCGCGATTCCCGAACTCGATGTCACCGGTCCTGAGGCAGAAGCGGCGCGGCGATTCTACTGCGGCAGCATCGGCGCGGAATTCATGCACATCCCCGACCGCGCGCGGCGCGAGTGGATTCAGCAGCGCATGGAATCCGAGGCGCCGAAGCTCGATCAGGCAAAAATTCTCGAACGACTAGTTCGCGCCGAAATTTTCGAGCAGGTTCTCCAGACGCGCTACCTGGGTACCAAGCGCTATTCGCTCGAAGGCGAAGCGGCGCTGATTCCGCTGCTCGACTCGATTTTGAACGCAGCATCGGAGCAGGGAGCGGAGCAAGCAGTCCTCGCAATGAGCCATCGCGGGCGGCTCAACGTTATGACGCACATTGTTGGACGCCCGGCTGCGGAAATCTTTGCGCGCTTTGAAGATGTGGACCCGCGCAGCGTCCTCGGCGGCGGCGACGTGAAATACCACATGGGCGCGACCGGCGATTTCCCCGCGGCGGATGGCCGGAAAGTGAAAATCCATCTTGTCTCGAATCCCAGCCACCTCGAGGCCGTGGACCCTGTCGCCGTCGGGCGCGCGCGCGCCAAGCAGACGCGCTATGGCAAGCACGGCCGGCGGCAAGTGGTCCCCGTGGTAATGCACGGCGACGCGGCTTTTGCGGGGCAGGGCGTTTGGGCCGAGACGCTGAATATGTCGGGCGTGGAAGGCTTCACGGTGGGCGGCTCGGTGCACATCATCGTCAACAATTTGATTGGATTCACCACGGTGCCACGCGAGGCGCACTCCTCGCGATTTGCTTCGGACCTCGCCAAGCGCCTGCCCATTCCAATTTTCCACGTGAATGCCGAGGACCCCGACGCCGTCGTGCGCGTGGGACGCATAGCGCTCGAATATCGCCACGCATTCGGCTCGCCCGTGGTGGTGGATCTGATCGGGTATCGCCGCCACGGCCACAGCGAAGTGGACGATCCTACGATTACTCAGCCTCGGCGCTACAAGAAAATCGAAGCGCACCAACCTCTCTGGAAAATCTACGCCAGCGAAATTGGCGCGAATGCGGAGCCCATTGTCGAGCGAGTCCGCGAGGAGCTCGACGCCGCGCAGAAGGAAGCGCTGGAACTTGAAAAAAGTCCGCCGATGCGCGAGCTACCGGCGTATTGGAATGCCTATCGCGGCGGGCGCTACAACGCATCATTTGAAGTGGACACCGCGGTCGCGCAGCAGGATTTGACGGCCATCGGCGAAAAGATCGCGAGCTACCCCGATGGTTTTCACATCCATCCGAAGGTGAAGAAGCTCCTCGAGCAGCGGTCGGAGATGGCTCGCGGCAAGCGCGCGCTCGATTTTGGAATGGCGGAGGCGCTGGCATTCGGCTCGCTGCTGAAGCAGGGAACTCCCGTGCGCCTGAGCGGTCAAGACAGCGTGCGCGGCACATTCAATCAGCGGCACGCGGCCCTGATTGATGTCGAGAACGAAACGCAATTTATGCCGCTCCAGCATCTGGCGCCGGATCAATCCTGGTTCGAGGCCTACAATTCGACGCTTTCAGAAGCTTCCGTGCTCGGCTTCGAGTATGGTTTCAGCCGCGATTTTCCGGAAGCGCTGGTGCTGTGGGAAGCGCAATTCGGCGATTTCGCAAACGGCGCACAAATAATCATCGACCAGTTCGTCGCGGCCGGCGAGGATAAATGGAATCTACTCTCCGGCGTCGTACTGCTGCTGCCGCATGGTTATGAAGGACAAGGCCCGGAACATTCGAGCGCGCGCATCGAACGGTTTCTGCAACTCGTCGCGCGCGACAACATTCAAATCTGCCAGCCATCCACCGCCGCACAATATTTTCACCTGCTGCGCCGCCAGGCGCTGCGCGCATGGCGCAAACCGCTGGTGGTCTTCACGCCGAAAAGCATGCTGCGGAATCCGGCGGCTTCGTCTTCACTCGCAGAACTTGCAGCCGGGCGCTTTCAGACTGTGATTCCCGATCGCGGTGATGGCACCGCCGAGCGGGTGCTGCTGTGCACTGGAAAAATTGGCCACGAGCTCGTTGCCGAACGAAAGCGCCGCAAAGATGATTCCACGGCGATCGTCTTCCTTGAGCAACTCTACCCGTTTCCGGAAGCAGAGCTGGCAGCGGAGATGGACCGCCATGCGAGCGCGCGCGAATTCGTGTGGGTGCAGGAAGAGCCGGCCAACATGGGCGCGCTCGCGTTTCTTCTGCCGCGGCTCGAACGTCTCGCGCGCGGCCGAGCCGTGCTCTCAGTGAAACGCTCGGCCAGCGCCAGTCCGGCTACTGGTTCGCATAAGGCGCACGAAATGGAGCAGCACACGCTGCTCGCCCTGGCCTTCGGAGGCGCCGTCAAAAAATGAGCCGCCTGAACTATTTCCGGGAGACGAGCACGGTCTGCGGCATCCCAGTCAGCGGAAACTTTTCGCTCGCTGAAAATCCGGCAGCGCGGAACATTCCGTCGTACTCCGCGAATGTGTAGGCGTCGCCCTCGGGCGTCGAGGCCAGCATGATGAGCGCGAACGAAGCAGGCATCGGCGGCGACACGCGATCTTCGTTGGGAACGAATTCGAGCGTCACCGCGCGGCCGTTGGGAGCGAGCGACGCTCTCACTTTTCGCAACAGCATTTCGATCATCACGGGATCGAAATGATGGAGGATGTTGGTCAGCAGGATCAGATCGTAGCCCGATCCAAAATCCACATCGAATGCGCTGCCGGGGATTTTGTGATGCCGCGCAGCGACGCCAGCTTTCGCGGAATTTTCCGCGGCCACATCGAGAACGCGCGGCCAGTCGAGCGCGAAAATTTCCGCGTTGGGATTGTGCTTCGCAAGTGTGATGCCGAACATTCCGTGACCAGCGGCGATGTCGAGCACTTTCCATTTCTCGCCCGCGTCCGCTTTCACAATTCCCGCAATCGCTTCCGCTGCAGGAATCATCATCGGCGCCATGGATCGCGCGAATTCCACCCATTTGGGATCGCTCGGCTCGACGGTGCCATGGTCGCGCACAAGCGTGCCGCCCTTGCGCACGACTGCGGCCAAATCTTTCGAGGTCTCCATTAGTTCGGGCATTGTGAGAAAGCCGGCCACCGAGCCCATGTAAGCAGGCGAGCGGCGATCCAGAAAAACTGCGGAATCATTCGTCAGGCCGTACTGCTGGCCGCTCTTCGTCAGGAAGCCGATGATGACGAGATAGTCGCAAAGAATGCGTATTCCTCGTTCCGCAGCCTGGCACCGTTTCGCGAGCGCAGCGGATGTTTTTGCGCCCTCACCAATTGCGGTGAAGACTTCGAGTTCGATCGCCGCTTTGAGCGCCGCAGTTCGCTGGTAGGCGTTGAGTGTTTCAAATATCAGTGCGGGATTAGGCTGCGATTGCCCGGTCGGTGAAGCCATGTGGAGTTCCTCCTTGGAAAATGTGCGCGCTATTTTGCCTGAGAATTCTTGTCAAAGCACCAGTGAACAAATTCGGGTTTGTATCGCTCAACGACGGAAGCGGGCACGTCCGGTTCATTCACATGCTGAAACGCGAATCGAATTGCGCCGTCCGCATTCACAGTGCCGAGCAGAAAGCCATACACGTTTGTTTCTGCGGCGCGCGCATTCGATGAATCCGGCGGCAGAGCGTAGCGCACAGCGCCGGCGGTGCCAGCGATCCATCCCGGCAGAACTCCGCCATTGGCGCGCCAATAATCGGTATTGAAAATGCCGTCCATGAAGTAGTGCGAATGGCTGGCCAGAATGTAGACGTGCTTGTGCGCGTCGTTCTGCGCCTTCATCAGATCCGCGTAGACGCGCCGGCCGCTCTCTGTTCCGGCAGCAAATTGATTCATGCTGTGGCCCTTGGAAATGCTTTCGGGGAGCGCTTCGTGCATGCCGACGACCACGGCCTTGATTTGAGGATTCGATGAATCCGCGAGGAGAATTCTTTCGAACCAGGTGAGCTGGTTCGAATCGAATTGATCTTCAGTTGCGTTGTCGAGGTTGATGAAGTCCACGCCACCCACGATCCAGTGGCAGTAAGTTTTGAGTTTGTGATCGTTCGGATCATCCAGAAGCCGCTGTTTGCGCAATGGCTGCTGCTCGAGCCAGTCAGCAAACTGGATGATGTATTGCTCGCGGGTTTTCGGGGGAATCGTTTCGTGATTGCCGATGCCGAGGAAAACCGGAAATCGGCCGAAGGGAGCGATTTGATTTTGCAGGAAGTCGTCCCAGGCAAGCTGTTCGTAATCGCTGATGGTGATTGGCCTGGCCAAGTGTTCAGGCTGGTGCTGGATGTCCTCATCGAAATTGTGGATGGCGCGAAAATCGCCCAGATGCCAGTAAAAGGATGCGCCGCTTTTTTGCACGCCGGCAGCGATCGCCGGCATGACGACATCGCCACAATTTCTAGAATCGCCTGAAACGGCGAAGCTGAACGAGCCTGATTGTGGTTCCGCGAGGGCCGAACTTTCGGGGTCGGCAGTTTGGGCGAGCGACTGGCCATTTGCCCGTCCGAGAAATGTGAGCGCAAGAAGTAGTGCAAGAAAATTGATTCGCCGCTTCACCTATCACCTCACAACTCAGCAGTCGTCGCGGGCTATTGTCTCGCGAGGGAACTCGCAAACGCAATCGTCAAGCTACTGAAATGATTTTGAGATAGGCCCAAATTCGCATACATTTCTTTGGCACACCAGACGCGTGCGGCGCATCTCATTTCCGAGGCTTACCGAATGCAAGTGGAACCCTTTGAACTCGAACGCTGGCAGTCCATCTGGGAAAACATTGTCGAGCTGAATATATCCGAGAGTGGCGTCCATCCGCTGACCACGGCCGAGTTGGTGCCCGATATGGACATGCTGCGTCAGGTTTTGGAAATCCCGCAATTTTATCCGCAGTCAAATGGAAGCGAAGAGTTACGTGGAAAAATTGCTGAACTGTATCCGGGCGCAGCCGTGGAAAATGTGCTGGTCACCTGCGGAGGGTCGGAAGCGAACTTCATTTCCACATGGGCGCTGGTCGAGCCGGGCGACGAAGTGGTGTTCATGCTTCCCAATTACATGCAAATCGCGGGGCTGGCGCGGGCGTTTGGCGCGACCGTGAAACCATTGTGGCTGCGAGAGAAATTCGACTGGGGAATTGATCTCGACGAATTGCCGCGGCTGTTCACTCCGAAGACGCGCCTGGTAGCAATTTGCAATCCGAACAATCCCACCGGCTCGGTGCTGCGCAAAGAAGAACGCGACGCTATCGTCGCAGCGGCGGCGAAAGTGGGCGCGTGGATTCTCGCGGATGAAATCTATCGCGGCGCGGAGATGGATGGGCCGATCACGACGAGCGTCTGGGGCAGTTACGATCGAATCATTTGCACCGCAGGACTCTCGAAGGCATACAGCTTGCCGGGATTGCGCACGGGATGGGTGGTTGGCCCGCCAGATCTGGTCGAGCGGCTGTGGGGTTATCACGACTACACGAGCATCGGGCCATCCATGATGACCGACCGGCTCGCGTCGATAGCGCTCGAGCCGATGCGGCGCGAGTGGATCCTGAACCGCACGCGAAAATATATAAACAGGAATTATCCCCGGCTGCGCAACTGGCTGGATATAAACGGTGAGATATTTTCACACGTTGCACCGAGAGCCGGAGCGATCGCGTGGGCGGGACTGCGCAAAGGTTGGAACTCTGCAGAGATGGCCGAAGAACTCCGCGCCAAGAAGGGCGTGCTGATTGTGCCGGGCGAACAGCTGGGGATCGAATCGCATATCAGGATCGGATTCGGCGGCAGTCAGGAAATCCTGCACCAGGCGCTGGCACGGATCAGTGAATGGCTTGATGAGAAGCTCGGCGGTTAAATCGCGCGAACTGTTTGCCTCTCGTTGACTTGGCAAACGCCGTGGTCATAAGATGGCGCGCAGCCGGGTCCTCCCCGCCTACCATGAAGGCACCTCTACCCCCGAGCGAAGCCGCACGACTCGAGACTCTTCATCGCTACGCCATCCTGGACACGTTGCCAGAGCAGGAGTTCGACGACCTGACGCGACTGGCGGCACTGATCTGCGGCACACCAATCGCCCTGGTGAGCCTCGTAGACGCGGATCGGCAATGGTTCAAATCGCGGGTGGGAATCGAGGCTGCCGAGACGCCGCGTGAAGTGGCTTTTTGCGCGCACGCAATTCTGCAGCCGGATATGCTGGTAGTGCCAGATGCGCTGGAGGATGAGAGATTTCGCAGCAACCCTCTGGTGCTGGGCGAGCCAAATGTCCGTTTCTATGCGGGCGCACCGCTGCTGACGCAAGAGGGGCACGCATTGGGAACGCTCTGTGTAGTTGATCGCATCCCGCGCGAACTTTCACCGGAGCAACGAGAAGCGCTAAGGGCACTGAGCCGGCTAGTGGTGACGCAGTTTGAATTGCGCCGCAGCGTTTCGGATTTGTCGCAGGCGATGCAGGCACGGCGGCGTGCGGAAATCGAGCTCGACGAACTCTTCACCCTATCGCTGGACTTGGTCTGCATCGCGGGCTTCGATGGTTATTTCAAACGGATCAATCCTGCCTGGGAGAAAGTGCTGGGCATCCCTATCGAGGAGCTTCTCTCGCGGCCATTCCTCGATTTCGTGCACCCCGATGACCGCGAAGCGACGCTTGCAGAAATGAAACATATCGGCGCGGGGCACGTGACGTTCTCATTCGAGAACCGCTACCGCTGCGCCGACGGCACGTACATCTGGATGCTTTGGAATGCGACTCCGAGCGTGGATCAGAAGCGCGTATTCGCCGTGGCGCGCGATATCACGCTGCGCAAGCGCGCCGAACGCCGCCTGGCAGCCGGCTACGCCATCACGCGTGTGCTTGCGGATGCAGAGACGCTGGATCAGGCGTCGCCCTTGATAATGATGTCTATCTGTGAAGGACTGGGTTGGGAATTAGGAGCGGTGTGGCGCGTTGATGAAAGCGGGCGGGCATTACGATGCGTCGAACTGTGGCATCCACCGGCGCTTCAGTTTCCGACTTTCGAATGGGCCACGCGGGAGTTCGGATTCCAGCGCGGCGTCGGGCTGCCCGGGCGCGTTTGGGAGACGGGACAGCCTGTCTGGCTGCCAGACATCCCGAATGAAGGAAATTTTCCGCGCGCATCCTTTGCGAGAGAAGAAGGCCTCCACTCGGGGTTCGGATTTCCAGTCCGCATCGGTGAAAAAGTGGTGGGCGTGATCGAATTCTACAGCCGCGAAATCCGGAAACCCGAGGACGAGTTGATGGAAATGTTCGATTCCATCGGGAGCCAGATTGGCCAGTTCATGGAGCGACGGCGGGCGGAATCGGAACTGAAGCTGTATGCGGATTACCTGGAAGCAGCGCGGCAAGCGCAGGAGGGGGATGCAAAGAGGCTGGCGCAACTGGTGAAAGAGCTCGAGGTAGCAAAAGGGAAGGCGGAAGAGGCAACGCGGTCTAAGAGTGAATTCCTAGCAAACATGAGCCACGAGATTCGCACGCCGATGAACGCGATCATCGGGATGACGGAGCTGGCGCTGGAAACGAAACTGACGCGGGAGCAGCGCGAGTATCTGCGAACGGTAAAAACCTCCGCCGGATCGTTGCTGAATCTAATCAACGATATTCTGGATTTTTCGAAAGGGGAAGCGAAGAAAATCGAGCTTGACTACACGGATTTTTCATTGCGCAAGACG
>Ga0307472_100000984_pt1 | contig 10894 bp, 9 predicted proteins | sample atmos_gasesAM5C__2_FD_204582 | JGI IMG/M metagenome (GOLD analysis project Ga0307472, IMG submission 204582) | Hardwood forest soil microbial communities from Morgan-Monroe State Forest, Indiana, United States - atmos_gasesAM5C_05 | ecosystem: Environmental > Terrestrial > Soil > Temperate... | reverse complement strand
GAGGCCGCCGTCAAAGCGGGAACCGCCTCCGTTGCGATAATCATTCCGCACGGGTTCGGCGAGAATCCAATTGCGTTTGGTCCCGCAGATGCCAATCGCCCGAAGATTCAGTTGCTCGAAGACAGCAGCGATATGGTTGCGCCGCAAGTTGTCTCAGGACTGCTCCAAAAAGTGGCTATGACTTCTCTACCCGACGTCATGGCGGAGCAGGGATCAAAATATATTGACCAATTTGCTGGCGGCCTCACACCCGGGCAGCGTGAGCGGATTGACGAGGGCCTTAGCCGCCTGCGCCAGCAAACCGATAGCAGCAGCGGTGCGGTCACTTCCGGCTCCAGCAACGGCGGAATCATTGCGGTCACCACGCGTGCCGTCGTCGGGGAAAACAAGAACAATCCCATGGTCTCCTTCTACGCCGCCGCCATCGGCGTGATGTTCCTGCTCTTCACCGCCAGCGGCGCGGCCGGAGCGCTGCTCGATGAAGCCGAGAGTGGCACACTCGACCGCGTGCTCAGCTCGCGCGTCACCATGACCACGCTGATGCTGGGCAAACTCACTTACAACTCGCTGCTGGCTTTCGCGCAGCTCGTGTTGATGTTTCTCTGGGGATGGGCGGTGTTCCGGCTCGACTTCTGGTCGCACATCCCGGGGTTCATCGTGATGGGAGTGTGTAGTGCAGTCGCCGTTGCGGCCTTTGGCTTGTTGCTGGCCAGCATCTGCCGCTCACGCGCGCAGTTGGGCGCGCTCTCCACGCTCATCATTCTCGTCATGTCCTCGATTGGCGGCAGCATGTTCCCCCGGTTCCTGATGCCGGAAGGCATGCAAAAAGCGGGCTTGCTGACCATTAACGCGTGGGCGATTGACGGATTCACAAAAATTTTCTGGCGCGACGAGCCCGTCTCGCACCTCTGGCCGCAGGTTCTGGTTCTCCTCGGCATTGCCGTCGTCCTTTTCGCCATCGCCCGCCGCGTGGCGCGGCGTTGGGAATACGCCTAGGTGCTTGTAAAGCCTTCTTCACGATGCAGGGGCGCGCTTTAGCGCGTCCCTTGTTCTGCTTCAAGCAAAGGACAACGGCAAGCGGGGTGTAACAATCACAGGAGGAACCTTGCTGCCCTTGATATAATCAGGCCATGACACTCGTTGAAATCACCTATGAACTGCAATCCCCGCTGACCGACGATCAGTTGCGCCATCTCGGCGAATTCGCCAACACTTACGGCCTGCGCCGCTTCCGCCTCGACGATTCGAGAAAACAACTGTCCTTCGAATACGACGCTTCGCGCCTCCGCGAAACCCAAGTGGCCCACGCCCTCGGCCAAGCCAGCATCGCCGTCGCCCGCAGAATCAACTAATCCGATTTTTTGCCCTATCGCATACCCGTCGCTTCGCTGCCATCTGTGTCGGGATGCATGATTGCGATTCACCAATTGGTTCCGTACCGCCAAACCTCGTCCTGCTCCTCGAATCGTCTGATCTTCTCAATTTGCGCTCTTAGTTGAGGCGCGAGTGGTCCGATTTCCTCGTATCCAAAAGCAAAGCGAGCCCACTGTGCACACTCCGGAACTCCACATACGAACCAATAGAGCTGAGTTTCGCCGTCCCGGGTGTAGTAAATGTTCCGGTTCGATTCGACTCTCCGACACCCAGAACACTGCAATTCACCGAGATGGCGAATGAACTCCATACTCTCTTCTTTCAATGAGGCCAGGGAACGGATTTTTCAAAGCCCTTGTTCGTAAAGCAAGGAATGCGACGCTTTTGATTGTCTCTCAATACTTCTTTCCACTTCGCCCGCTTGAGACGCTCAATGACCTTTTCCGGTTTCGAATCGGCCAAGACGTTCCGATGAACATCCAAAATATATTGGTATTCGTTGCCTTTGCAAAATTAAACTGGAACCATTCCGAGTCGGGCGCGATGCGACAGAAGACCTCACAATCCGGCGGTTCGTCTTGAAAGTACTTCCGTACCGTCTCACCGCGTTCACCGCACGGGTGCTGCGGCTCCGAAGCGCTTGCCCAATGCCGGGCCTCCAACTACAATGCCCGCGCTCGTACGGCCTCCGCTACGAGCGGTCCACCCATTTGTCTTTATTCCAGAGAGGTTCTGATGACAAGAGCTGTTCGCCTTCGCGCATCCGTTCTTTTTGCAGCCATTCTCGCCGCGCTCTTCTTCCCTGCTGGCGCCGCAGCTCAGGCTCCTTCTCCTCAGCCCGCTCAGGCGCCGCTGGCGAATGAAACGCCCGCACAACTCAAAGTTCCCCAAGACACCTGGAACTACTCACGCCGCGACGTGATGATCCCCATGCGCGACGGCGTCAAGCTGCACACCGTGATCCTCATTCCGAAAGGCGCGAAAAGCGCGCCGATCCTGCTCACGCGTACGCCATATAGCGCCACCGAACTCACGTCGCACGCGGCAAGCGCTCATCTCGGCCCCATCCTCTGGGGATACGATAACGCCACCGAAGTCATCGTCGAAGGTGGCTACATCCGCGTGGTACAGGACGTGCGCGGCAAGTACGACTCCGAAGGCGATTACGTGATGAACCGCCCGCTGCACGGCGCGTTGAATCCCACGCCCGTCGATCATTCTACCGACACCTACGACACCATCGACTGGCTCGTGAAGAGTCTTCCGGAAAGCAATGGAAAAGTTGGCATCCTCGGAATCTCCTACGACGGCTTCTTGCCTCTGATGGCGCTGATCAATCCGCATCCCGCGCTGAAAGTTTCCGTTCCCATGAATCCCATGGTGGACGGCTGGATGGGCGACGACTGGTTCCACAACGGCGCGTTTCGCCAGCAGAACATGCCGTACATCTACGAACAGGAAGCTACGCGCGACAACAAAGCCAAATGGTGGGTCAGCCATTTCGACGACTACGATGAATACATGCACGCAGGTTCCGCCGGCGAACTTGGCCGCGAACATGGCCTCGAACAAGTCGGGTTCTGGCGCAAGATTCTTGAGCACCCTAGCTACGACTCTTGGTGGCAGCAGCAGGCCATGGACAAAATTCTCGCCGCGCAGCCGCTGAAAGTGCCCACGATGCTCGTCCACAGCTTGTGGGACCAAGAAGACATCTACGGCGCCATTGCGGTCTACAAAGCCATCAAGCCCAAAGACACCAACAACGACAAAGTATTCCTGGTGATGGGGCCTTGGCATCACGGACAGGAAATTGAAGACGCCAGCTCGCTCGGCGCTTTGAAATTCTCCAGCGATACGGGCTTGTATTTCCGCAAAGAGATTCTCGCGCCCTTTCTCGCGCAATATTTGAAGGACGGTGGGCCGAAGGCCGATGTCGCGCCGGTGAACGCGTTTGAAACGGGAGCAAATAAGTGGCTGCGCCTGCCCGCTTGGCCCGCGGGCTGCACGACTGGCTGCGCGATTCACGCGACGCCGCTCTATTTGTCTGCCGGATTGAAACTAAACTTTGCGGCGCCGAAGACGAACGACGCTCCTTTCGACGAATACATTTCCGATCCTGCCAAGCCTGTTCCCTATCGCGCGCGCCCCAGCCAGCCTGTGGGCTACAGCGGCCGGTTCACCTGGCCGCAGTGGCTCGTGGATGATCAGCGGGAAGCCTCCGGGCGGCCTGATGTGTTGGCTTTTGTTTCCGACGAATTACGCGACCCGCTGAAAATCAGTGGCCAGCCGGTTACCAATCTGATTGCCTCGACCAGCGGCACCGACTCCGACTGGGTAGTTAAATTGATTGACGTCTATCCGGACGAAGTCGCCGGCCAGGAAGAAATGGGCGGCTATCAATTGATGGTTTCCGCCGATGTTTTCCGCGGGCGTTATCGCGAAAGCCTGGAAGCTGCGAAGCCTATCGCTTCCGACAAACCGCTACTTTACAAATTCAACCTGCCCGCCGCGAACCACGTCTTCCTGCCCGGCCACCGCATCATGGTGCAAATCCAATCAAGCTGGTTCCCGCTCTACGACCGCAACCCGCAAACGTTCGTGCCCAATATTTTCTGGGCCAAGCCCGGCGACTACCGAAAAGCGACACAGCGCATTTACCACGCGCCGACTCAAACAAGTTTCATCGAATTGCCCGTGGTGACGATGCAGTAGGATTTGCCAAGCATGGAGATCCTGAACACTTCAACATGAATTCTCAAATAGAGCTCTCATCGATTTCAGTTGCGTTGCAGGTTTGCATTTGCCAAACGGAGACTCGACAGGCGAGAAAAAAATGGGGCCCTCGCTTGGGATCCGGGGGCCCCGTAAGGCGCGTTTCCGTTGCTGGCGTCGTTTCACACCAGCGCGTGGGGTCATTCATCCTAGCTTCCCTCTCAGAGGCAGGTGGGAACGATCCGCCAAGAGAAACAAGCAAGCCCCTTCCCCCTCGCTTGTCTTTCTCGACATTTTGTCAGACGAAACGCGCCTACGCAGCTCGAGTAATGCACGGCTCCCGCCAGCTCGGCGCACGCACTTAATGGCGTCTAAGTATTTTCCTATGTGTAAGTTATGCTTGCGAGCCTCGTCCCGTCATGCCCCAAAACCGAACAACGACTCAAATCGGAACGCACTTTGGGATTCTAAAGACCTTTCGCACAACTCCTGGGGAAGCCGCGACCAGCACCGGACTCAGTTCCAGAACCCGGGTAACGGAACTCCCAAGCACACCGCGCTATCGGTTTTTCTTAAAAACCCGGCGCAAAATGGCGCATGCGAACTTTTCGCAATGGAACACTCTTGCACGCCAGGTTTTCGTTACGGTTTCTCGCTTCCGCCGTCTGCTTCCTCGCCTGCACGCTTCCGCTTCTTGCCGACACGCCTTCCCTGCTCCGGCCCGCCACCACTGGCGGCTGCTATTGCCACTGCGCGGAATCCAAAGTCCGCGGCGGCTGCGTGAAAATGTGCGAGTCGAAGAAATATGCGTACCGCTGGTGGGCCACCAGTTGCGCCAAGCCTCACATGAGCACCCCGCGCCGCGACTCTCATGCCGGCCCGCGGTATCCGCATCCTCACCACACCGAACACGCGGAACTTCGCAAGTCCTCTTAGATTTCCTTCCGTCTTGCCTTCCGCCCCTTGAAGCCTGGCAAACTGTTCGCAAACTAATTCGCGACAATCACGGAAGAAGCAGAATCGCGAGAACGGGGTGCCGAACTCGCTCCATCAAGAAGCGTTGCCAGAATCTCGGGGATTTCGAAGATGGCGCGATTGTTCTGCGCCGCAACGCTTCGCCTGAACTCCGCCAGCCTCGCAGGCTCCAGCATTTGCTTCACGCCGCTCACCACGTCCTTAAAACTCTTAAGCACGATGCCGACGTTTTTTTCTTTCACCCACTCCGCGTTGTAACGCTCCTGCGGCAGCGTCCAGGCATTGCATTCGATCAGCACGGGAAGCCGCCGGATCATGGCCTCCGCGATGCTTCCAGGTCCCGGCTTGCCAATCAGAAAATCAGCCGCGCGCATCAAGCGATGCACTTCTTTCGTAAATCCTACAACGTGTACGGGCATCTTCCATTTGCGCGAACGCAGTTTTCCCGCAAGCACTTCGTTGCGCCCGCAAATCAAAATCAGTTGCAAAGGCAGCTCTTCCCTGTCCAGGCGCTCGTTGATGTCCAGCATCACTTTCGAGCCGTGCCCGCCAAAGAGCACCATCGCTGTGGTGCGATCCGCTTGTAGCCCCATTTGCTTGCGTAATTCCGCAGGATCAGAATTGTCCACCGCGTAAAAGTCCGGCCGCACAATCATTCCGGACGTCTGGAAGATATGAGTCGAATCATGCCCCATCGCGCGCGCCTGCTCGGCGGCTTTTTCGGTTCCGGCAACCACATACTGTTTTGGGATGGGTTCAATCCAAAACCGCGGTGGAAAATCCGCCAGGTCCGTGATTATCGTTACGAACGGCCGCCCCGGATTCACGCGCGCCCAGCTCTCGCAAATCTGCCGGTTGAAATGAGGAATCACCGAGACCAGAAGGTCCGCCGGCTTCTCGCGCCAAACCTTTTCCAGCGAATTCACCAGCGGTTTGTGATACAGCCGGATCGTCGCTTGCAGCATGCGCAGAAGATACGTGCTGCCCAAAGTCCAGCCATTTTGCAGAAGAATGTTGTACTGCTGCTGGATTCGAATGCCCGTCAGCTTTCGCAAAACGTCGAGCTGGTCCGCAATGTCCTGGAACTGGACGAGGTCCACCTGCCAATCCCGCGGCTGTTCGGAAATCACCGTCTGTAAGGCAACGGCTGCGTTTCGATGTCCTCCCCCAGCGTCGTGGTAGACGATTAGGATTTTCTTCATTGCGGAGATTGTGCCACAAACCGAAAGCTACGTGTCGGAGCACCCCGCATGCCATGTGGATAAGCTTGTAACCTTTTTGTGCTCAATGAGTTCCATGAGCACATTCACGCAGATTTTGCCCCTTCTTCATGGGTTGTTCATATTCCAGACCGACAATTGACCCATGCGCTGCGACCTCCATGTGCATTCGAAAGCTTCCGGAATGTTCAACCTCGCCGGGCTCAAGCACTTGTGTCAGGAGTGCTATAGCGAGCCCCTTGAAGTTTACGACCTTCTGAAGCAAAGAGGCATGACGGCTTTCACCCTTACCGACCATGACTCCATTGAGGGTTCGGAAACCCTGCGTTCCCACCCGGGCTTCTTCCTCAGCGAGGAAGTAACAGTACGCATGCCGAGCGGCACCGAAGCGCACTTGGGCGTCTACAACATCACCGAACGGGACCACGTCGAAATTCAGCGCCGCGCCAAGGATTTCGTGTCCCTGCTGATGTACCTGACCGAGCGCAAGCTCTTCTTCAGCGTCAATCATGTTTTCTCGGGACTCACCGGCCGGCGCGAAGCCGAAGATTTCGCCTGGTTCGAATCCTATGTACCCGCTTACGAAGCGCGCAACGGCCAGATGTGGCGCAAGAGCAACGAAAGCGCAGCACACCTCGCCGCGCGTCTCGGCAAAATTGCCGTCGCGGGCAGCGATGCCCATGCCCTTGCTGGCGTGGGCCTCACTTACACCGAAGTTCCCGGGGCCAGAACCACGGACGAATTTTTTGCCGGACTGCGCTCCGGGTGGGGCCGCGTGGCCGGCGAGCACGGCAGCTACGCCAGGATCACGGCGGACGTTTTCAGCATCATCGGATCGCTCTTTGCGGACAAGCGCTGGACATCCGTCTTTGCTCCTATCGTTCCGCTTGCGCCGGTTTTTTCGGCGGGACATTGGCTGAACGAAATCCGCTTCTGCAGGAAATGGACCGCCGCCATGGAAAATGGCGGAGCGAGAAAACGCAAGCTCTGGGACATCGATCCCAGTTTCGAGGCGAATTGGGCAAGCTGAGCCGGAAAGCTTTGTCTGCTTGTCCGTTCGAATTAAGTAGAGGTAAGGAATGGCAGTAGCACGAGGCCTCTGGATGCGCATCGAGCGCCGCGATCATCGGCTGATGCAGCGGATGAACCGGTGGCGCGCGCCGCGCTGGGTTCGCATCTGGACAATTACCGTCACGCGCCTCGGCGACGGCTGGATTTGGTACGCCCTCGGCTTTTTGCTCCTCGGCTTCGGCGGCCCGCAGCGATTCGCCGCCGTATGCGCAGCGGGAGCCGCGGCCGTCTTAGGAGTTTTTGTGTTCAAGGCGCTGAAGCATTTGAGTCAGCGTCCGCGGCCTTGCCAAATCGAACCGCATTGCTGGTCGAAAATTCTACCCCCCGATAAGTTCTCTTTTCCGTCGGGTCATACGATGACGGCATTTTCCATCGCGCTGGTCATCAGTTATTTCTATCCCTCGCTCGAGGGCATGCTCTTGTTCCTGGCGCTGAACATTGCGGTGTCCCGCATCGTTCTGGGGATGCACTTCCTCAGTGATGTTCTCGCAGGAATGGTCCTCGGTGTAGCGTTGGGTGTCGCCTCAATCACCGCTTTCGCGTCGATGGGCCTCGCCTAGCGCCGCTGCGACTCCGAAAACAAATTTCTGCCCTTCTTCATTTAGAACTTATAACTTAGAACTTTCCTCAGATCGGCGGCTTCGAATGACTCGCCATTGCGTCGCGGAACGCCGCGAGATTATTTTTGTCTACAAGCGCCGTCCCCGTATCCACCCAAGCCGGCATAGGAGAGGCCGGTGCCGTTCTCCAATCCTTGAAGTCGTGCACGGCATTGTGATGGAGGTCATCCAAAAATTTCAGGCCATAGTAGGCCATCACATAAGGCTTCTGCACGACCGTCGCGGTAATCGCTCCGCGCTGAATCCAGTCCAGCGTTTCGGGATCCTTGTCAAACGCCACGATGGGAATCTTGCCGTCCAAGTCCACGCGGTGCAGCGCATCAGCAGCCCCTTCGCCTCCCGAGGCCTCAAGCCCAATGATCCCATCGGGCTTATCCTTGCCCTGGAGCAGCGGCGAAATCGCGTCGTAAGCGATGCGGGAATCGCCCTTGTCATCAATCGTCTTCGTGATTTTCACTCCGGGATATTTTTTCAGCGCGTCTTCAACGCCGCGGACGCGTTCGCCAAGATTGTATTGTCCCGGGATGGTAATGATCACGACGTTCCCCTTGCCCTTTAGCAACTCGCCCATGCGCTTTCCGCTCTCCTGCCCGGCGCGGAAATTGTCCGTGCCCACGAACGTGATGCGCCTGGACTCTGGTGAATCGGCATCCACGCAAATCACCGGAATGCCCTGCTGAATCGCGGAATTGATGCCCTCGCGGAAAGCTTCGGGATTCGAGGCCGAGAGCAAAATCCCCGCCGGCTTTTGCCCAACGGCTTGCTGAAACGCGGTCACTTCTTCATTGGTGGAAAAATTCGCCGGGCCGGTAAGCTCTGCTTTGACGCCCAATTGCTTGGCGGAATCTTCCAGTCCCGCCGCTGCTTCCTGCCAATACGGCAGGCTGGTGTTGAACGCCACGAAAACGTAGCGCTCATCCGGCTGGTGATAGGCCGGCGCGCAAGACACCAGCACCCCACTCAGAACCATTGCCGAGAGAAGGACATGCGCGAAGCGAATTTTCATGGCGGGCCTCCTTGCAGAAATTTCTTTGGAACGCCGACCAAAATGCGGACTCGAATCCGGGTACAATCCTGGGTTCTTCGGTGCGTAGCCTATCACAGCTTCGGCCCGGAGGAGCATCTTCTCAATTCATATGCTCGCTCACGCTAAATTTCTCGTCCAAGTGTCCCGTCCCGGTCTTTGGAGCACGACTTCGCTGTTCTACCTCTTGCCACTGGGCCGCGCCGATTTCCTTCACTCAGGGCGCCTCTGGTTCGGACTTTTCTTCGTGCTCTTTCCCCTGGGCTTGCTGCTCTACGGCGTAAACGACCTGGCCGACGCCGAAGCCGATCAACTGAATCCGCGAAAAGGAACGTTCATGTTCGGCTCGCGCGGCGCCCGCGAACAGTTGGCCGCCTTGAAATGGCAGATTGCCGCCGCGCAACTTCCCTTCCTCGTGGCATTCTATTGGCTCGTGGGCCCGCGCATTTTGTGGTGGTACGCGATCTTGCTCCTGGCGGTCGGACTCTACAACGCGCCGCGCTTCGGCTGGAAAGGCCATCCCCCCTTCGATGTCGCCATACAGGCGAGCTACTTGCTCGTGTTTGTTCTCAGCAGTTGGCTGAACCACTTGCCTCAACTTCCCTGGCAAACGTTTCTGTTTGGCGCGCTCTTTGCCATGCATTCGCACATGTTCGGCGAAGTGATGGACATCGAGCCGGATCGCTTGAGCGGCCGCGAAACCAGCGCCACCGTCATTGGAAGAGTGCGCGCGAAATTCCTGATCGCCGCATTTCTTGCCGTCGAGACCGTGCTCGTGTGGTTTTCTTTTCGCGATTGGATCGTCACCGGATTCCTCGCGCTAGGCGCCATCTGGTTTGTTCTGGACGCAACGCTCTTCTGGAAAGATCGCAAGTATCTGCCGCGAGAGATGCGCCTGTTCCTCTGGGGCTGGAACCTCGCCTCTGCCCTCGGCATCCTCTGGAACTGGGCACAAAGCTCCCTTACACATTTGAACCCCGCGCGCGGCCTTTAAATCATGACGCGAAAATACCTCCTCGAAATCAGCGTGGACGGCATCGACAAGGCCGTCGCTGCCGAACGCGGCGGCTCCGACCGCATCGAACTGTGCGCCGACCTGTCCGTCGGCGGCCTCACGCCGAGCAAGGAGCTGCTCCGCAGCGCCCGCGAAAGAGTGCACATCCCCATCTACTCGATGATCCGGCCGCGCGCCGGAGACTTCGTCTACTCCGACTCCGAGTTTGCGGAAATGCGGCACTCCGTTGCCGTTGCTGCCGAATGCGGCATGGATGGCGTAGTGCTTGGAATCCTTAGAAAGAACCGCCGAATCGACATGACCCGAACGCGCAGGCTCGTGGACCTCGCGCGGCCCTTGCCGGTAACGTTTCACCGCGCCTTCGACGAAACTCCGGACTTTGCGCGGGCGTTGGAAGAGGTGATCCAAATCGGCGCCGCCAGAATTCTCACTTCGGCGGGCGCGAAAACCGCCCTCCAAGGCGCCGCAAAGCTCGCCGAACTCGCCGCCGCCGCCCGCGACCGTATCCTCATCCTTCCCGGAGCCGGCATCACCGCTTCCAACCTTGCCGAAGTCGTGCAGAAAACTGGCGCCGTCGAATTTCACTCCGGCCTCGGCACCGTCCTGCCCTACTCCAGCCGCGACTTCGCCGCCTTTGAATCCGAAGTCCGCAAGCTGTCTGAACGGCTTAAGAGCCTCGACGCAAAAAAAAACTAATTTGCGTCGTCTGCCGCACTCTAAGGTCAGGCATTTTGCGTTGGCGGCACGGAAATGCCGGCCGAGTAAGCGAGAGGAAAAAGAAGTTAAGGCGCATTCACATATAGGGAAAAACTTTACGCAATCGGACGACGGCACCACTAACCACCTTATAAATCAATGGCATACGGTTGTCGATTCCTGTCCT
>Ga0307472_100000983_pt1 | contig 10904 bp, 7 predicted proteins | sample atmos_gasesAM5C__2_FD_204582 | JGI IMG/M metagenome (GOLD analysis project Ga0307472, IMG submission 204582) | Hardwood forest soil microbial communities from Morgan-Monroe State Forest, Indiana, United States - atmos_gasesAM5C_05 | ecosystem: Environmental > Terrestrial > Soil > Temperate... | reverse complement strand
TCAGGTGCAAGCACAGGGCCCGCAGAACTTCGGGCAGAATTCGTTTTCGCGGACTTCAGTGCAGAACTATCACGACTGGAACATCGCCGGGCAGGACCAGTGGACCATCGGCACGAACCGGATCAATGAGCTGCGCTTCCAATACGCACGCCGGGGCTTGCTCTACGACTTCTCGCGGGCCGCGGGCGGCAGTAACGTGGCGGTGAACATTCCGGGCTTCGCGTTTTTCGGCCGCGAACCTTTCTCCTTCGTCCAACGCACCGAGCAGCGCTACCAGTTCACCGACAACTTCTCCTGGGTGAAGGGTACGCATACCATCAAGTTTGGCGTAGACGGCAACTTCATCCCGATCCAGGCCAACTTCACGGTGAACTTTGGGGGAATTTACAATTTCGGGCAACAGAGCCTGGGATTCGACAATCCTGCCATCGCGCCTCCAGCGGGCAATCCGTTCCCGTCGTTCAGTGCGATACAGGCTTATGGCGCAGGCATTCCCTCCAATTTCATCCAGGGCGTGGGGAATCCGCATGATTCTTTCAGCAATACCACCGCGGCTGGATTTTTGCAGGATAGCTGGCGTATCACGTCTGGCCTGACGATGAACTATGGAGTGCGTTATGACGTGGAATTCACACCCAGGTTCCGCGCGATCAATGCGCTTTCCCAGGCGGCGGAAAATTCGCTTGGCATTACCCAGGGCATCCCGCGCGACTTCAATAATGTTGCGCCGAGAATCGGTCTTGCCTGGGACCCGAAAAAAGACGGCAAGACCGTCGTCCGAGCTTCCTACGGAATGTTCTACGACCATCCTCTGCTTGGCCTGGCGTTTGATTCCGACGTGGCTGACGGCTCGCAGGCGCCGCAACTGGTGTTGACGCCGGGAGCGCCGGGCGGTTGTAACGCAAGCCTTTCGAACCTGAATGCCACAAACGCCTTCCAGGGGTTGTTGGGCTGCCTGCCCGCGGCATTCGACTACCGGGCCAACCAGCAGCGTTTCAATCCGGCGCCGAACGCCCCCTCCATTTTTGTAGGTCAGGCATTTCTGAATCCAGCCGCGCCCGTGCCGCTGTCATTCCTGCCTTTCAGCTTCCCCACGGCGAAAAACTTTCAGTATGCCGTGTCGCACCAGGCCAATCTGACGTTTGAGCGCGACCTTGGCCACGACCTATCGTTCAGCCTGGCTTACAACTTCAACGGCGGACGCCATCTGAACCGTCCGATCAACTCCAATGCGGTGAAGACAGGCCCGCTGCTGGCGAACTGGCAAGTGGCGCTGGGCGATCCGACCTCGGGCGCGGCCACGCTGGGTCCGCAGGGTGTGGGCGCGGCCGGGACACCTTGCGGAGTCAATGGCAGCGGGCAGCCCTGGGTGGCGGCCGCACTGGCGAATTTCTTTCGTCCTTCCGGCCTGAATCCCGCACTGGGCCAGGCTTTGCTGCTATCCCCCGCTGCGTTCTGCGTGGGGCTGGCGAAGCAGATCATCCAAGCCGATGGTCTTAGCGCCGCATGCGATCCCGCGACTCTGGCCGGCTGCGTACCCTTCAGCGATACGCCGGCCAATTTTTCGAGCGGGAGTTCGGTCTACCACGGCCTCACCGCCAATCTGCGTAAACGCTTCGGGCAGCATTACGAATTTCTCGGCTCCTACACCTGGTCGCATACCATTGACGACTCAACCGACCTGCAGTCGCCGCTCGAACCGCAGGACAACTACAACCTGGCGGCAGAGCGCTCCAACTCGGCCTTCGACCAGCGGCATCGTTTTGTGTTGAGCGGCGTGTATCAGACCGGCGCGCTCAGCGGCAGCGGCTTCGTCAGCAAGTTCTTTTCCGGATGGACGCTTGCGCCTATTCTCGAAGTGGCCTCGGGACGTCCGTTCAACATCATCTCGGGCGATGATCGCAACTTCGATTTCAGTACGCCCACCGACCGGCCAAACCTAGCCGGAGCAGGCGCAACCGATGCCTGCGGAGATACCGCGGCGCCTTCGAAGTTCTCGCCCACGGGTTTCTTGATGCCGGCTTGTTTTCTGAATGGCACCCTCGACGGCAACCTGGGCCGCAACGCCGGCACCCGGCCCTACAACCTGTTCACTGACATTCGTATCTCCAAGCGCATTCCTTTCGGTGATCGCGTAGCGCTGGAAGGTATTGTGGACGCCTTCAATTTCATCAACCGCTTCAACGTGTCGGACGTGAACCCGCTGTGGGACAGCGGGCAGACGGCCACGGCGGCATTCGATCCGCGGCAATTGCAGTTCGCGCTGAAGCTGACCTGGTAGGGCGGACGTCGGAGTTCAGACGTCAGACCCCGGACCGCGGACCCCAGGCCTCCAGTCTGCCTGAGGCCCGACGTCCTATGTCCTACGTCTGTTATCCTTCTCTTCTATTCTTGGCGCTTGCCGGAGATTCCTTTCCATGTCTGAAACCCATGTACCCACGGCACGGACTCGTGTGGTTCGCGAGGCTCATCGTGGGGTGTATGAGCGTGCTGCCGCTTACGAGATTCTCGATGAAGGCTTTATCTGCCACGTCGGGTTCGTGATGGACGGGCAGCCGTTCGTGATTCCGACCGGCTACGGGCGGTCGGGCGACAATCTATATATCCACGGCTCGGCGGCCAGCCGGATGCTGCGCAATCTCAGCAAAGGCATTCTGGTGTGTATTACGGTGACGCTGCTGGATGGGTTGGTGCTGGCTCGATCGATTTTCAATCACTCGATGAACTATCGTTCGGTGGTTGTGCTGGGCACAGCGGTGGCAGTGCTGGACGCAAAAGAAAAACTGGAAGCCCTGGAATTGCTCTCTGAGCATATCTTGCCGGGGCGCTGGGCGGAATCGCGCCAGCCTAACGAGAGAGAACTCAAGCAGACGCTCGTGCTGCGCCTGCCGATCGAGGAATTCTCCGCGAAAGTAAGACAGGGCCCGCCGATTGACGATGAAGAAGACTACGCGTTCCCCACCTGGGCGGGAGTGATTCCGCTGCAAGTAGTCCCGGGAGCGCCGATCAACGATCCGCGGCTGGATCCGAACACGCCGGTGCCGGTTTACGCGCGCAAGTATTCGCGCAAAAGATAGGCGGTTCGTCGTTGGTGGTTGGTGTTGGGCAAAAGCAGCCACGGATTCTCACTGATTGACACGGATGAAATTCTTTTTTCTCGCTTGCTCTATCCGTGTGAATTCGTGATCCGTGGCTGTCTTTTTTGATCTTGGCCGACGGCCAGAGAGCAACGACGTCTTTTCTATCTTGCGTTCAGCCAGTCCGCATACGCCTGAAATGAATACGGGCGTCCCAGAAAATCGCGTACCATTTCGGCCGCGGGTTTGGTGCCACTGGCGCCCAGGACTGTGTCGCGGTACTTCGTCGCAACCTGGGGATTCAGTAACCCATCCTTCTCAAATTCCGTGAACATGTCTTTGGCGATAACAAGCGACCACATGTAGGTGTAGTAGATCGCAGAGTAGCCATTGAGGTGGCCGAAGGCGGTCTGCATGTGGGTGCCCTCGACGAACTGAAAGGGCGTGTACTTGGCTTGTAACTGCGCCACCAGTTTGTCGGTATCGAGACCCTGAGGATTGCGGTTATAGAAGTCGAGGCTGATGGCGGCGTAGAACATTTGCGTGCGCACGTCCAGGGCGCGGGCGAATTTGTCGGCGGCCTTGGCTTTTTCCGCCAGTTCCACCGGGATGGGATCGTTCGTTTTGTAATGGCGCGCGAAGAGCTTCAGGATGGCAGGTTCCTGCGCCCATTCCTCGAACATCTGGGAAGGGGCCTCGATGAAATCATTTTCCAGGTCGCCTATCGCCCACTTGGTGTTTCCTCTCAGGATGCCGTGGATGAGGTGTCCGTACTCGTGGAAGAAAACGACGACGTCGTCGCGCTCCATGAGGCCGGGTCCGCCCGTGGCCTTGGGGAAGTTGCAGACCAGGACGTATTCGGGAAGCTTGAAACCCTGCTTGCCAGTTGCCAGAGTGAAGGTGGCGTAGTGCTTGTACTTGTTTTCGCGCGGAAACATGTCGAAGTAAATCCGGCCGATGAGTTTGTTCTTGTCATAGACGTCATAGCCGGTCACTTCCGGATGCCAGACCTGGGGCGAAGCCACGGGTTTGTAGGTGATGCCGTACATGCGGCTGGTGATATCGAGAATGCCCTGCAGGACGCGCGAATATTCGAAATAGGGACGGATGACCTGGGAGTCGTATCCGAACTTTTCAATCACCGCTCCGCGCCTTAGATGGGCCACGTCCCATGCGTTGACACTGGCCGCCTTTGGGTCTTCTTTCTTCTTGTAGGCCAGCAGCTCCTGGTAGTCCTGTTTTGCGCCGGGCTCTGCGGCGGCTGAGATTTTTTCGATGAAGTCGGCGGCATTCTGCTCGGTTCCGACCATCTTGTCTTCCGTGATAAAGGCGGCCCAGTCCGGGTACCCCAGAACGTTGGCGAGTTCGTGGCGCTTCTGCAGAAGCTGTCCCATCACGTCAATGTTCTTGGGATACGCGCGTTGCCGGTAGAGCACGAAGAAAGCTTTCCGTGCAGGCTCGCTCTTCGAATAGTCCATGAACGGAAAATAGTCGGTGTTGTCGGTGCTGAGTGTGACCTTGCCGGAGGCGTCGGGGGGATGGGAGCGTTTGAAATCGTCAGGAAGTCCGTCCAGATCGGAGGCGTTGACCTGGAGCTTGCGCACGTCGCCAGCGATGTTTTCGTCGAATTGCTGGCCGATCTTTACCAGCTCGTCCTGCAGCTTCCGGATTTTGTCCCGGGTCGCATCGTCGCGGTCGACGCCGGCACGATGGTAGTCGCGTAGGGAAGTCCTCAAATAATAAGAGCCGGCGGGATCGAGGTTGGCGCCGTCGAGCGCCGCCAGGACGTTGTACATCTCTTTGTCGAGAGAAATGTCCGTAAGCATGCGGCTGACTTCCTGTTCGCACACCTGGGCGGCATCGCGGAAAGGCTTGTCGGGATGCACTTGTTCGGCCAAGCCGGCGCGATTTTCGGCATCAACGGCGACGAGTACCGCTGTATCGAAGGCTTGCAGCGTGGCCAAGGCGTCCCGCGGGGCCTGGCTGGCTTTGAGGGCGGCGATGCGCTTTTTGGCGTCATCCAGATCGCTGCGGCAGGAAGCCATGAAGGAGTCGGCTGTGCCGGCCAGATATTGGGAAGCTCCGGGCGCCGGCATTGGCTCCTGAGCTGTACAGAAAACGCTCGCGCCTGCGAGCAGGAAGATAGACAACAGGCCGGCTAACTTACGACTCATCAGGGTTCTCCTCAGGATGGGAAGAGATAGGTGCGAAAATCAGTGCTGGGGTTAGACGTGTGCAAACCCGTCAGGTTAAACAGGGCGTCGGGTCAGGTCAAGGGAAGAGGAGGTATACAGATAACAATTGTAGAGAAGGTTTGTAGAGATCGGGCATCTTCGTCCCGTCGGCGCGGCGCGCTAGGCGGAGCATAACGGGCGGGACGCCCGTCCTCCATCAATCAGTTTGTGGGGCGGGTTTCATATTCTGGCGCTGTCAGTTTGTATTCGCTTTGTTCGCACTGACGGATCTCCAAAATACGCGAGGTCACGATGGGAGTGCGGTAACTCGGGTGGCGGAATTCGAGGTGCATGCCGCGGCCGACAAACCCTATCTTCAGCATTGATCCGCCCCAGGATGAACCCTCGATTCTTACCAGCACAGGCTCGGGGCAAAATGCGGGATGACCCCATATCCAGGCCTCACCGCGACCGCGATGCACCACCGTGTACCAGCGGTGCTGGGTTTGGATCTGTAGCATGGCCCGGGCAGGAAGGTCCTCGAGAAACGCGCCGCCTTCGATCTCCGACTCGACAATGTTGCGATTCACTTCATCGTCGAGGTTGGGATGGCAACGAAAGAACTGCGGACAGGTGTCCACCGAGTCCCCCTGTAACTTAGACGAGTATAAACCCGCAAGGTTAATTGAAAACCGTCTTTGGTACTAGCCTGCCGGTTCCGGATCAACCCTGTTGCGCGGCGCGAGAGGCTGCCAGTATCATGCCGCCCCTGTCCCTAAAGTAACAATGGGGATCCCAATACGGATTGACCCTTCAAATTCAGCGGGGTACGATTCATAATCTCAGGAGTCTGCGCTGCCCCAAGTTCCGGGCACGAGGAGGCAGCATGGATAGGAATGTAAGTCATAGATAAACATGGGGATTAAGAGGCTCACGCTGTTCACTGCGCCGTTGACCGCACTGCTTCTGGCGGGCACGGCCTGCCATACCGCCGAGCGCCAGGCGAAGCTGCCCGCACCCCAAGCCAATGCTCCGGCGATGACTGCCGCGGCTCCAGCGACCCCAACTCCTCCTCAGAAAGAATCGGATCCAAAACCAGCCTCGTCCGAAACCGTTCCAGCGATATCTCAACCCAAACCGGATCCGGTCGCCGATTTGGTCGCGAACGCCGACAAGGAATATCAGGCGGGAGAGGACAAGTTCAAAGCGGGAGACCTGGAAGCGGCCAAGCGGAATTTTGATCACGCGGTTGACATGCTGCTGCAGAGTCCCGCGGAGATCCGGTCGGATGAACGTGTGGAGCATGAACTGGAGCGGGTTCTCGAAGGTGTGAACCGTCCGGAGATGGCGGCCTTGCAATCGGACAACCCAGCGCCGCAACAGAAAGCGGAGCCGGCGCCGATTGACGAAGTCAACGACGTGACGCCTCCGGTTGACCCCAACGTGAAGGCGCGAGCCGAAGCCGAGATCCGGGCCACGCATTCGGATCTGCCGCTCATGCTGACCGACCAGGTGGCGGGCTTCATCAATTATTTTTCTACTGCGAAGGGTCACGCGATTCTGCAGCATGCGCTCGAGCGCGGCGGCCGTTATCGTGAAATGATCGAAGGCACGCTGAGAGAAGAAGGCGTTCCTCAGGAATTGATCTATCTGGCACAGGCGGAGTCGGGCTTCCATCCGCTGGCACTATCGCGCGTCGGGGCACGGGGCATGTGGCAGTTCATGGCCAGCCGGGCGCGGGGATATGGCCTGCAGCACAACTTGTGGGTGGACGAGCGCCAGGATCCGGAGAAGTCCACGCGGGCCGCCGCCCATCATCTGAAAGATTTGTATAACCAGTTCGGCGACTGGTATCTGGCGATGGCCGCTTACAATTCCGGACCGGGCACAGTGCAGAGCGCGGTCAAGCGAACCGGATACGCTGATTTCTGGGAGCTCTACCGACGCAATGTGCTGCCCAAGGAAACGCGCAACTACGTGCCGATCATTCTGGCCGTTACCATCATGGCCAAGAATCCGGCGCAGTATGGGCTGGACGATATTTCTCCGGAGCAGCCGGTTCCCTATGATGCGGTAAAGATCAACTATTCGGTCGACCTTCGCCTGGTGGCGCAGTGCATCGACGTTTCGCCGGCCACGCTTCAGGACCTGAATCCGAGCCTGCTGCGTTTATCCACTCCCAACGACCAAACCTTTGAGCTTCGTCTGCCGGTTGGCACCAGAGACCGTTACCTGGCGGCGATCGAACCTGTGCCGATTCCGATGCGGGTGTGGTGGCGCTACCACGAAGTGGCGGAAGGGGACACGGTAACTTCGATCGCACGCACTTATCGCACGAGCCCGTCGGCCATCGAAAAAGAAAACCATCTTGCCGCCGGCGACGAGCTGAAACCGGACAGCAAACTCATTATCCCGATCCCACCGGGCAAACATGCCGCGACCGAAGACGGCGCCACCTACGCCCGCCACACGACCCGTTACAAGGTGCGCCGCGGAGATACGGTGCAGACTGTGGCCGACAATTTCAGTCTGCCGCCGACCATGATCCGCCGCTGGAATCACCTGCGGGGAGACAGTTTGCGCGGCCGCCGGATCGTTTATGTCCACCTGCCGGTGACCCCGAGCGCTCTGAACAGCGAAAAGTCGGCAACCTCTAAGTCCAAATCCAGTAAAGAGTTACACCCCGCGCCTCTAAAAACTGTACAACGTCACAAAGTGCAGCCTGGCGAGACCCTGCTCTCGATTGCTAGTACGCACCACACCACGGTCGAAGCCTTGAAGCGTGATAATGGCAACCCGGCGATGCTGCGTCCGGGGATGGTTCTGGTGATCAAAGCCGTCCGCTAGAAACACGCTTCTGGCTTCTGGCCCATTCCTACTATCGAAAATTTTGAAATGAAATACTCGCGGCCTGTGCTATTGCACTTTGCCCGCTCGGTGTAATATGCATCCTGCGACCGCTGGTTCTGCCATGCGATGTTGCGAAAACGCTGTGCTATAATCGCGCCCCGTTCGATCAGTACAGCAGTCTTTCAGTTGTCTTTTTATTTCCTTAGTACCCGCAGCGCTTGCGCGGCGGCCCGCGCCCGGCGCGGCCCAAAATCCAGGAGGAAAAATGACCTTTAACGAGACCCTCTACGCACGTGACGACGAGATGGATGAATTTGGCGACAGCGGCGCCTATGGCGATTCGCTCGAAGAAGATTACGAGGAAGAAGAGGAAGAGGAAGCCGAGGTTGCGGGCGTGATTGAACCGCAACCGGAGCCGGTCGCACCGCCTCCAGCCGCACCCAAACCCTCCGGAGGGGGAGGCTCGCCCAAGCCGCCGCGCAAACCAGCAGCGAAAAAGCCGGCCAAGAAAAAGCCGGCAAAGAAAGTCGCCAAGAAGAAGCCGGCGAAGAAGAAGCCAGCGCGCAGGGCGGCGAAGAAGAAGGTCGCGAAGAAGAAGGTCGCTAAAAAGAAGCCTGCACGCAAGGCCAAACGCGGCCGCCGGTAAAAGTGCTGTGAACCGCGGGGGCAGCCGACCCGGCTGTCCCGCCGCAGATCCACTGTTTCGCTTTCGGCAGCCACGAGTCAAGCCTTGCTCGACTGGACGGCTGAGGACAGCTGTCCCTACATGGTTCGTCGTTAAAAAGGGCGGGAGCGCGCCTCGGCTTCCTGCTATGCCGCCTTGGGCAGGCTAGTCGTCTGCGTCAGCTTGCGTATCCCTAACGACATCATCACTCGCGCCACTCCGCTCATGATCATGCTTACGCCCACCAGGGTGCCAATCGCCCAAGCGGAACTGGATGGCCAGTGGAATCCGATGAACCCAGCCAGCAGCAAGGTCACCAGCCCATCGAACAGCACCCATCCGGCGCCGCGCGCGGAACGCAGATTGAAATAAAGCACCACATCCAGTAGGCCTTCGATGAGAAAGAGTGAAGCCAGTACCAGCGTCAGCGAGGCCACTCCCAGGAGAGGATGCAGGAGCAGGTATCCGCCGAATGCGATGTAGGCCAAGCCGACCAGCAGCTTCCAGATCAGGCTGCCAGCGCCGTGGGCGTGAAACGCCACCACCAGGTGAACCACGCCGGCGAGAATGATGAGCCAGGCGATCAGCGCGTTGACCGCCACGGCCGCCAGCAGCGGCGAGCCGATGGCTACGATCCCGAACATGATAAGCAGGACTCCCCAGACAATGGACCACCCGGAAGCCTGTTTTAACAGAGACTGGGTTGATGGTGCGACCATGTGTGCCTCCTCGGTCTAGTTTCAGGACGGCACATTCTGCTCCCTGGACGAGGTTTTGGCAAGCTGGACAGGGAATGGTTGTGGTCGGAGTTCCGGTGGTGGCGGTTGCGGACTTTATGTGGCCAGCTGGCGCGGTCAGCGCAATCGCCCGGGTGCAATTGTTTGCACGCGGATAAGGCTACTTCTTCCCCGCTACCGCCTGCAGGCATTTGCCGTAGAGCTCGAGAAGGTGTCCGGCGTACTCTTCCGGCTTGGCCGCCGCTCCGGTGCCCTGGAAACCGACTCCGGACGAAGTGGTTCGGCCGTATCCAGTGGTCATGGCAACAAACTTCATGAGATCGAGCGCAATGTCTTCGTTGCGGCGCGATCCAGATCCCCCGCCAGGTACTTCCTCCATGAAACGCCTCCGGTGTGACTGAAAATTGATTTTTGGTCTGCCAGAGAAAATAAAATCGGTTAAGAAAGCGATGATAACAGAAGCCCTTGGCGGCGGGGCGAGAGAGGCGGCATTAAGAATCTGGACAGTTTGGGATACAAACAGTAGCTGCGAATTTGTCCTGGCCGATCCTCGGTAGGGAGGATTTGAGGAAGTGGATTTCCATCCACTCCCTCCTCTGATTTTTTCTCAAGCCGTGTGGGGTGGACACTCTTGTCCGCTTCCTTTGACTTTCTGCTTTGCGTCACAGCAGCGCGGCATCGATTCCGCGCCAAATACAGAATTCACTTCAAAAACGGCGGACATGAGCGTCGCTCCTACGTCGGGGGGGATCAGTTTACATCTTGAAGCATGGCGTAGGTGAAGCCGCCGGTCGGGTTGTTCAAGCCTACGAATGTCCGAACCTGGCCGGAGCTGAAGGTGAGCGTGCCGGTGTCGACGACGGCGAACTTCTGGCCTACCGCGGTGAGTTCGATTTCGTAGTTGGCTGCGGCCAGAGACTGATAGGCCGCGGTCACGCCAAAGCTCAGATTGCTGATGGTGGGACTGACCGTCGTCAGTGCGGTCCCCGGGGTCACGATGTAGACGTCGGTGGGTCCCAGGTTCGGCGAGGCGTTGATCAGGCGAATCTTGAAATCACCCGAAGCCGGTGCCGAGTTGTTATCGGTGAGGACCAGGTTCGCAATGGATGAGGAAAAGTTGTTAGAGATGACGGTTGCGTCGGAGCCGGAGACGAAGCTGATGGACTGCTGGAGAAGCGTGGTGCTTGATCCTGAAGGCTCAATCCCAATCTGATGGGAGCCGGATTTTTCTGAGAGGTACCCGGTGCTGGTGCCGTATGCAAGGTTACTCGACACGGAGGTGCTATCTACCAGTACGTTGAGACTGGATTCGTCCGGGACTGCATTCATCAGACGGAAGCGAGTGTTTCCTCCCGAACCGCATCCCACCAGAAGAAGGATTGTCCCCAGACCCAGGATGCAG
>Ga0307472_100000982_pt1 | contig 10905 bp, 9 predicted proteins | sample atmos_gasesAM5C__2_FD_204582 | JGI IMG/M metagenome (GOLD analysis project Ga0307472, IMG submission 204582) | Hardwood forest soil microbial communities from Morgan-Monroe State Forest, Indiana, United States - atmos_gasesAM5C_05 | ecosystem: Environmental > Terrestrial > Soil > Temperate... | reverse complement strand
CGATCCTCTCGAGGCGCTCCGCATTGCCCGGACCGAGACCGGACCCATCCATCTCCTTCTCAGCGACGTGGTGATGCCCCTCATGAACGGGCGGGAGCTGTCGGAGGAGATCCGCGCCATTCGTCCGTCCATCAAGGTGCTGTTCATGTCGGCCTACAGCACCGACACCATCGTCAGCTACGGGATCCGTATCGCCCGCGGCCAGCCCTTCGTCATGAAGCCCTTCCGCATGGAGGACCTGGCCGCCCAAGTGCGTGGCGCCCTCGACTACCGTTCGCCCTTCGGCAACCGCCCCGGCGCATAGGTGATGGTCCGTGCGGGTGTTGGCCGCGTTCTGTGTGCCCTGCTCTCCGATTGCGCGGGTGGTGGCTCGATCGCGGCCGTGAAGCCCGGCGAGTGACCCGCCTATGCCCGCGACCCGGGACAACCACGGCGCGCCTTCGACGTCGAGACGGGCCGATTGCTCTGGAAAGCACTGCTGCGCGCGGGGGCCCAGGCCACACCCATGACCTACGAGGTCGGCGGCAGGCAGTGCGTCCTCATCTCTGCGGGCGGACACGGCAAGCTGGGGGCTACCCGGGGAGGTAAGTAATACCGACGGTTGACTCGATGATATGTCATGATGCGGTGGCTTGGTCTGGCCGCCGGTTCAACGTGAACCGCTTCTCCAACCAGACCGCGACTCTGGTGCTGACTTCCGCGTTCCAGGGTGTGCCGGCATTAGCGGGAGTGCGGTTCGGAGGTTGGCCATGGCGCACAAACTGTTCATCGGGGGCCTATCGTTCTCCACGACCGAGGAGCGCCTGCGCGAGCTGTTCGCAGGTGCGGGAACGGTCGAATCGGCTGCGGTGGTGACGGACCGCGACACTGGGCGCTCCCGGGGGTTCGGCTTCGTCGAGATGGCCACGGCCGAGGACGCCGCCGAGGCAGTCAAGAAGTTCAATGGCCAGAATGTCGACGGCCGGACGCTGAAAGTCGAGCTCGCGAACCCGTCGGGATCGGGCGGCGGTCGCGGCGGTGGCGGTGGTCGCCGTAGCGGTGGCGGAGGTGGTGGGGGAGGGCGCTGGTAGGCGGGGCTCCCCGTGCAGGTGGCGGCGTTTTCGACCCCGGCGGGTCCGGGGTGGCGGTGGCGGATCGTCAACTACGCCGGTGAGATGGTCGAGGAGTCGAGGGAGACCTTTCCCACCATCACGGTTGCCGTATCGCACGGGACAAAGCGTCTCCTCCAGATGAACGTGGTGGACAACTCCGTGGCTAGGCCTGCGTACCGAACCACGTCGCACCTGCGACGCCGCTGACCAGGGGCTGGCCCGGGTGCAGGTTGTCCTTCGGGCTCGGGCCCCCCTCGGGCGCGATGCCTGCAGGTAGCTCGCAGGCTCACGCCTAAACCCCTGTTTTAGAAGGCCCGCATAGCTGGCACCTCTCATGCTTTCTAGCGGCGCGCGCGAATCTCTCGTCCGAGATGTGAGGGCAGTTTCTCGAGGGGGAATAGGGATGAAGCCGAGCTGGTACCGGGTGGTGGTGGCAGGGATGGCAGTCCTGATGTTCCCGTTCCTGGGCTCAGCCCAGGCCGCCCCGGAAGTCGGGGTGGTCACGACCTTACAGGGCGAGGCCACCGTGGCCAGAGTGGCCAGCACCGCCCCCCTTCCCCTGAAGTTTCGCGACAGCATCTTCGAGAAGGACCGCATCAACACCGGAGAAAAGTCCATCGTCAAGGTCCTCATGGGCGGACGCGCCATCGTCACCGTCCGTGAGCTCTCCGTTCTGACCATCACGGAAGAGGTTGGCCGGACCGTGGTCAATCTCGAGTCCGGCAAGATCGCGGTCGGGGTGGCCAAGCAGCGGATGAAGCCCGGTGAGACGCTCGAGGTGCACACTCCCAACGCGGTGGCCGCCGTGCGCGGAACGGTCTTCGTCGTCGAGGTGACCCGGCAGGGTGCACAGGTCGGCGGCGGGAATCTTCCCGCGAGTACGCAGGTGAGCACCATCCAGGGTACGGTCCAGGTAGGTGCTGTCGGCAACCCGGCCAATACCGCCCTGGTGAATGCCCTCCAGTCTGTCGGCGTGCAGGGGGCGAATCTGCTCCAGGTTCAGAACATGACCCAGCAGCAGATGAATCAGCTGGTGGGCACGTTCGTGGCCAACAAACAGTTCGGGGGAAGCCAGGCGGCGTGGGCCGGAATGAGTGAGCAGCAGAAGAAGCAAAGTGTGGCCCTGGCAGCCGCTCTCTTGCCCGAGAACGTCAAAACCGGCACGAATGGGAACGATCTCAACCTGCCTCTCATCGTTCCGAAGACGGGCCCCCCGGGCCCCCTGACTCAGCCGATCGAGCCGACCACCGAGAAAATCATCAACGGGGGCTTCGAGACCGCAATTTTCCCGCCGGGCTGGAACCTCGATGGAGCGGGCCGCGTGGTTGGCAGCTTCGGCCAGTTCACGGCGCCGAACGGACAGTTCATGGGTTTCATCTCGACGGGACCAGGTTCGCTGCCGGATCCGAGCGGACGCTTCGTTCAATCGACCACGTTGAGCCAGCCCTTTCAGGTGACGGCGGGAACCCTATACACCGTGAAGGCCACCTACAACTTCGTCAGCAATGAGTATCCGTTCTGGGTCAACGCCGCCGGCGATAATCCGTTCAAATTCAACGACACCACGGACATTAGGATCAAGGGGCCGGGCGGACAGACGACTCAGCTTTCACAGCTGCAGGTCAGCGGAGCCTTCACGCCGGCCCAGGTATCTAATCAGATCGTAAGCGTTGCCGGGTTCTCGGCCGGTGGTGACTGCCCGACGTGCGGCTGGGGCTACACGGGGTTCAAGGTTGTTTCGTTCAGCTGGCTGGCCCCGAGCTCTGGCGAGGCATCGCTGCTCTTCGAGATCGGTGACGTCGGTGACGCGAACTTCGCCTCCGGTCTCCTGCTCGACGACGTTTCTGTATTGCAGGACCCCCCGCTCTTCCTGCTCCAGGGTGGAAAGAATCTGGTCCGCACCAGCACGGATCCGCTCGTCCAGTTCACCGGCGGGTCCGCCACGTTCGACTCGGTCTTGGTCGTGGCGCCTGGGTCGACGGCGAGCCTGGCCGGTCCCCTCCTCCACGCCACCGACACCAACCTGACCGTGCCGACGAGCCTCCTTACGGTCCTGGCGGGTGGGAGCTTCGCGTCCTCGACCACTGAGCCGCTGGTCTCGGTCAAGGGAGGGACGCACGCCCTCGGCACCGACGTGGCGATGTTCGACCTGGCGGGCAGTGGCACTGGGCTCGACGCGGATACCGGGCTCATGCTGGCCACGACCACCGCGCTCAAGACGGGTGGCTCTCTGTTCGAGTCGGACGGCGCCACGGTCAAGACGAACCAGGTCGTTCGTCTTGACCAGGCCCTGCTCGAGGCCTCCGCTCCGCTCCTCCATCTCAAGAACGGGAGCCAGTTGACGAGCGCTGCCGACGCGATCACCCTCGGTGGCCAGAGCCGCCTCACGAGCACCGCGGCCTCCCTAGTGGCGCTGAACGCCAGCCGGATGCTCGTCTCCATGGGCTCGCTCGTGAATGTCTCCGGGGGCAGTGTGTTGAACGTGGCGGGTAATCTGGTGAGCTTGAGCAATGGCAGTGCGCTGTCGCTCTTCAACGGTTCGCTGCTGAGCGTGAGCGGCGGCTCGCTCGCCAATATCGGCGGCTCGCTCCTGTCCTTCGGGGGCTCGGGCGGCAACCTGCTCTCGATCTCGAACAATTTCTGTGGCAGCTCCTGCGCCATGATCGGTGGTGTCCCCGTGGCGCTCCTGAATGGCGCCACCGCGGCCAATGTCTCGATAGGGTCGGGGGCCATCCAGAACGCGAACCTCGGCTCCGTCAAGCTCGGTACGCCGGGCACCGCGTTGATCACGGTGAGCGGACCCGCGAGCAAGGTGACGATCGGCAAGAAGTAAGACGCACCGCGCCGGGCTTCCGCTGCGGAAGCCCGGCGCTTCTTCTGCAAGTAAGTCCCTTCCTCCCTCGTCTGACCCTCTCTTGCACCCCAGAAGACGCGAATCAACACGACAGCGTCCGGTGCTATTCTCCCCATGCCACGAAATCGGCGAACTTCACCGTCAACGATCGAGGAGGCGCGCGATGGCTCTGTCCGTAGGCTTCATCGGAGTAGGGAACATGGGCAACCCCATGGCCGGGAACGTCTTGAAGGCCGGATTCCCCATGCTGGTGTTCGACCTGAATCCCAAGGCCATGGAGAACCTGATCCAGGCAGGCGCCCGTCGCGCCCGCTCGGCGCAGGAGGTGGTGGAGGGGTCCGAGGTCGTCCTTACCTCGCTGCCCGCCTCGCCTGACGTCGAGGCAATGTATCTGGAGCCCGGCGGCCTCGTGGAGCGCGCCAAGCCCGGCACCATCCTGATAGACCTGAGCAGCGTACTCCCTTCGACGCCACGGAAGATCGAGCCCAAAGCCAAGGCGCGCGGTGTGCATTTCCTCGAGGCTCCCGTCAGCGGCGGCGTCACCGGGGCGCGTGCCGCCACTCTGGCCCTGATGGTCGGCGGGGAAGCCGAGCCCTTGGCCCGGGCCAAGCCCGTGCTGCACGCCATGGGCCCGAATGTCTTCCACGTGGGGCCCGTCGGCTCGGGGAATATCGTGAAGGCGATCAACAACATGATGGCGTGCGTCAACGGTCTCGCCATGATGGAAGGTCTCGCGGTGGGGGTGAAGGCGGGGCTGGATCCGATGACCGTCTACGAGGTGGTCAAGGCGAGCAGCGGCGGCAGCAAGGCGCTCGAGCGCATCCCGCGGGCCATTGTCCCGCGTGAATTCGAGCCGGGGTTCAAGGTGGCGCTGATGAACAAGGATCTCGAGACGTTCACCACCATCGCCAAGGAGCTCCACGTGCCGGTGAGCTTCGTCAACGTGGCCCAGCGCTACGAGCAGATGGCCTTGGCGGCCGGACTGGGCGAGCAGGACACCACGGTGGTCATGACGGTGATCGAGCGGCTGGCCGCCATCCAGGTGCCGCGAGGCGATTCGGGGAAGCAGAGCGCGCGATGAAATTCGGCCTCCACTCCGTCAATCTACACACGTGCAGCTATCCCGACGCGGCCGCTCGCCTCGCGCGGGCGGCCGAGGCGGCGGGCTTCGAGTCGCTGTGGACGGCCGATCACATCGTGCTGCCCGACCCGCCGTTGCCCGGGCGGCCGATGCCGCCGGACATGCGCCTTCTCGACCCCATCGTCTCGCTCACCTTTCTCGCCGCGCACACCTCGCGCATTCGCCTCGCCACCGGGGTGATCATCCTGCCCCAGCGCCAGGCCGTGGTGCTGGCCAAACAGCTGGCCTCGCTCGACGTGCTCTCGAATGGCCGGCTCGTCTTCGGGCTCGGTGTCGGCTGGTGCGAACCCGAGATGCGGGCCTCCGGAGCGTCGTTCAGTGAGCGCGGACGTATCGCCGACGACTATCTCGCGGCCATGCGCGCGGTGTGGACGCAGGCCAAGCCCGCCCATCACGGCAAGTACGTGTCCTTCGAAGGAGTGCAGGCCATGCCGCGGCCGGTGCAGACGCCCATCCCTATCGTGGTGGGGGGCCGGACGCCGCCAGCGTATCGTCGCGCGGTGACGCAGGGGCAGGGCTGGTACGGCTTCGGCATGGACGTGGAGGAGACACGCAAGAGCGTGGCCGCGCTCGGCGAGGCGGGGCGAAAGTCCGAGCGGCCGGCCGCGCTCGGCAAGCTGGAGATCAGCATTACGCCGCCCGGGTTCGACATCCCGGACAAGGCGTTGCAAGACGCGTATGCCGGGGTCGGAGTGGATCGGCTCATCCTGAGGCCGCGACCGGAGATGGACGCCTCCGCCCTGGAGCGCTTCGCGGCGGAGACCGGGCGCTCCCTCGGCCTCGCACACTGAGGCCCACGTCATGCGATTCGGCTGGCTGACCCTCGGACATTCGCCGTCACCGGAAGGTGACTACACAGCCATCCGCGACCTCGTGACCGAAGCCTGCTTCGCCGAGGCTGCCGGCTTCGACGGCATCTGGCTCACCGAGCACAATTTCACCGGCGAGAGCGTCTACTGCGATCCCATTCCTTTCGCCAGCGTGGTCGCGGCCCGGACGCAGCGGATCCGTATCGGCTTCGCGGTGATCCAGCTCGCTCTCCGTCATCCCATCCGCCTCGCCACCGAGCTCGCGCTCCTCGACAATCTCTCCGACGGCCGCATCGATGTCGGGGTGGGACACGGGACCAACTACAACGAGTACGAGTTCGTAGGCTATGGCCTCCGGAGCGACGACAGCCGCGAGCGCATGGAAGAGACCCTCGAGGTGATGCTCCGCGCCTGGACGGGCGAGCCGCTGGTGCACCAAGGGAAGTTCTATCAGCTCAGCCTGCCCGAGCTCCGGCCGCGGCCTCGGCAGCTTCCCCATCCGCCGATCTGGCGCGCTGCCTCGTCCGGCGGCTCGGTCCGCGAGTGCGGCCGCCTCGGCGCGCCCATGATGACCGCGCGCATTCCCCTCGCGCGGGTTCGCGAGCGGATGGATCTCTACGAGGCCGGCCTCGCCGAGAGCAGCCTCGACGCCACGACCAGACAGCAGCGGCGCGAGGAAGCGGCGGTGTGGCGCTTCGTGCACGTGGCGGAGAGCCAGGCCCAGGCTGAAGACGAGCTGGGGGCGGCGCTCTTCGAGACGCGGCGGCACATGGTCCACGCCCGAGCCACCCACAATCCCGTCGACTACCATGTCGAGCCGTCGCGGATCAACCCCTGGAACGATCCGCAGGTCTCCCACGAGGACGGGGTGCGCTATTCGCTCGAGACGAGTGCGCTTTGCGGCACGGCCAAGCGCGTGGCCGATCAGGTGGCCGAGGTGCGCGACGCGGGCGCGCACCACGTGCTCTGCCAGATGACCTGCGGGTACCTTCCCCACGCGCAGGTCATGGAGTCCATGCGCCGCTTCGGCGAGGACGTGATACCGCGCTTCCGCTAGGCGAGGGACCGGACGCGGGCGGCGGCCGCCCCGCGCGTCTCCACGCCGAGCTTGGCGAAGATCTTCTCCAGATGCTTCGCCACGGTGCGGGGTCGGGTGCGGAGAATCGCCCCGATCTCAGGGTTCGTCTTCCCTTCGCCCACCCAGTGCAGCACCTCGGCTTCGCGGGGCGTGAGCCCGAGCCGGAGAAGCGCCGCGTAATCGACCTTGGTGCGCTCCTCCTCGAGGATCAGGAGGTCGTTCGGCGCGTCCGGGACGAGGCGAATGATCAAGCGGGTGTCCTCGCTCTCCACGACAAGCGGGGCGGGCGGCGCGGCGAATGACTGGCCGCGCCCTATGCGCACGGGCTGGCGCTTCATCCAGCCATCGATCGCACTCGGCAGCGACTCGCTATGCCGCGCCCCATTGGCGAAGTAGTGATCGAACCAGTACGCGGCCCGGGGTGAGATGAGGTGCCGCCCGCCCGGACGCATCACGATGATCTCGCGCCGGCGCGTCTCCGGGGCCCCCCCCGCCGGCGGCGCGGTACGCCGGAGCGCGCTCACTGTCTCCGCATTGGCGTAGGCAGTCATGACGTGAGGGCGGAGGAGGGTCAGCATGAAGCGGTCGTGCTCGGAGAAATCCATCTCCCGTCGTCCACGATCCAGGGCGATGGCGATGGTGGGCGCGGCGGGCCGCTGGAGGCTCTTGACCATGAAGGTCATCTGGTACTCCACGCCCGTGCGGCGATAGTTCTCGTTGTAGATCCCCAGGCGGTGGAGCTTCTGGATGGAGAGGAAGTCGGAGAGCTTCCTCGGGGAGCCGTCGCCCGTACGCAGGTAATTGGCTACGACGGGCTGCTCGTGCTGATACTCACGGACGGCCAGCTCGAGCTGCGGGACGGTGGCCTCGACCGGCTCCACGACATAGCGGATCCGGGTGGCTCCGCGGTCGATCTCGTTGTAGGAGCCGAAGGGAGCGGACACAACCCGGCGCAGCCCGGCCACGACCTGACGCGGAAACGCCTCGAGATCGAGCGCCGCGTAGATCGTCCGGAGGCAATCGAGGACATTTCCGAGCTCTCGTCTGCTTAGACGCTGCATCTCCCGTCCCGAGCGGGCCGGATCGTAACAGCCGCTGCTGCAAAACATTGCGTCACGCCGCCCGCGTAGTCAAGTGGCGAATGCCCCTCTTGTGAACGCCTACGTCAAAGGGCGTATCGTCGGCCATATCCCCGGTGGACGCCGAGATGGCCATGCGCTAGTATTCGCCAACTCACGAGGTGACCATGCTGCACGCGCCCACATCGTCTGATCCACCGGCTTCGGCCTGGACCCCCGCGGCCGAGCCCTTGCCCGTGACGCGTCCGCTCGAGGGCGATCGCCGGGCCGATGTGGTGATCGTAGGCGCGGGCTATACCGGCCTGTCGGCGGCGCTGCATCTGGCCGAGCGCGGCGCCGAAGTGGTGGTCCTCGACGCGGCGGAGCCCGGCTGGGGCGGCTCGGGGCGCAACGGCGGTCAGGTCATCGCCGGCGTCAAGGATGATCCGGACGAGCTCGAGCGGAAGTTCGGGTCGGCCATGGGACGCCGGATGTGGCAGAACGCGGGGGCCGCCGCCGATTTCGTCTTCGAGCTGATCGCGCGCCACAAGATCCCGTGTCACGCGCATCAGTCTGGTTGGATCAGCGCGGCCCCCCACGCCGCCGGGCTCAAGACCCTGCGCCGGCGCACCGCCCAGTGGCAGCGGCGCGATGCGGCGGTGGAGATGCTGGACAGGGGCCGGGTGGCCGAGCTGACCGGGACCACATGCTACGTCGGCGGCATGCTCGACAGGCGCTGCGGAGTCCTCCAGCCCTTGAGCTACGTGCGTGGTCTCGCGCGCGCGGCCAAGAAGGTGGGCGCGGCCATTCATCGCTCCGTGGTGACACGGCTCGAGGCCCACGAAGGCCACTGGCGTGCCATCGCGCCCAAGGGATCGGTGACCGCGGGCAAGGTGATCATCGCCACCAATGCCTACACTGACGATCTCTGGCCGGGCCTCAGGCAGACCCTTCTCCCCGTGCAGAGCTACCAGGTGGCCACGCGCCCGCTGCCCGAGGAGGTGAGACGGCAGGTACTGCCTGGAGGCCAGGCGGTCTCGGACCTCCGTCGCATCCTCTTCTACTTCCGCCTCGATCCGGACGGGCGCCTCCTCATGGGCGGTCGCGGGCCCCTGAACGACACGGGCGATCCCGCCCTCTTCGCGCGGCTCGAGTCGGTGGCGGCGCGCGTCTTCCCCCAGATCGGCACGCCGGAGTGGGAGCATCGCTGGAGCGGTCGCGTGGCCCTCACCGCCGATCATTTGCCGCACATGCACGAGCCGAGCCCCGGTGTGCACATCGGCCTCGGCTACAACGGGCGCGGCGTGGCCATGGCCACGGTCATGGGCCGGATTCTCGCGGATCGCGCCCTCGGCGCCTCCCCCGCCCAGGTTGGCTGGCCCTTGACGCCGATCACGCCCGTTCCGCTGCATGCCTGGCGGCTCCCCGTCATGTCCCTCGTCGTCCACTGGAAGCGCTTCCAGGACTGGATCGACACGCGCCGCCCTGCTTGACACTGGAAACGCGCGCGTGTTACCAGTGACCTCCCACCCACGGTCCCAGCGACGCGGCCGTAAGACACGAAAGCTGAGCGCACCGCGCACCCCCGGGCGCAGGAGGCAATGACATGACGGAGCGCACGAACAGGATCTCTCGCCGGACCTTCGTGGCGGGAGCGGGGCTGGCCACCGCCGCCCCGTTCATCTGGACTCGCCGGTCCAGCGCGGCGGGCAAGGTGATCATCCGCACCATCGGCGGATCGTACGAGGAAGCCAACGTGAAGGTGATCTTCGAGCCCTTCACCAAGGCCACGGGCATCGAGGTGGTGAAGGTGCCCGCCACCCTCGGCAAGGTCCTCGCCATGCACGAGGCGGGCAACATAGAGATCGACGTGATGGACGCCGGCGAGCTCGGCATGCTCACGCTCAGCCAGAAAGGCGCCTTCGAGAAGATCAATTACAAGGGGTGGAAGCTCACCAATCCCGACGACATGGACCCGGCCATTCGCCGCGACGACATGGTGGGCGATATCTGGTTCTCGTCGGTGCTCGGCTACAACAACCAGACCTTCCCCACGGGCAAGCAGCCGAAGAGCTGGGCAGAGTTCTGGGACATCAAGAAGTTCGCCGGCCCGCGCATGCTCGCCGACCTCGCCTCGGGTGCCGTCGATCTCGAGTTCGCCCTCCTCGCCGACGGCGTCCCCAAGGACAAGCTCTACCCCATCGACGTGAACCGGGCCTTCAAGGCGATGGACCGCGTGCGCCCATCCATCCGAAAGTTCTGGGACACGGGGGCGCTCTCCGCCCAGATGCTCGCCGACAAGGAAGTGGTGCTGGGCAGCATCTGGAACGGGCGGCTCCAGTCCGTGGCCGAGAAGGGCGCGCCCCTCGCCATCGAGTGGAACGAGGCGATGCTGCAGTCCCAGTACTGGGCACCCATGAAGGGAGCCAAGAACCTGGAGAACGCGCAGCAGTTCATCGACTTCGCATGCCAGCCAGAGATCCAGGCGGGGGTTGCCAAGCACATCCCGTATGGGCCGACCAACCGGCAAGCGTTCAAGAGCATCCCGGCCGACCTCGCGGCCCGCCTGCCCTCGAGCCCGGAGAATCGGCAGAAGGCCTTCGTCCAGAACGGCAAGTGGTGGGCGGACAATCGGCCCATGATCAGCGAGCGCTGGTCGCAGTGGCTTCTTCAGAAGGGATAGCCGGCGGCGCCGAAGTTCGACTCCACGAGCTGACCAAGACCTTCGGGTCGGTGGCGGCGGTGCGTGACGTCTCCGTCACCATCGCCCCCGGCTCCTTCTTCACCCTTCTTGGTCCCAGCGGCTCCGGCAAGACCACCACCCTCATGATGGTGGCGGGCTTCGCCCATCCCACCCGCGGCGAAGTGTTCGTG
>Ga0307472_100000981_pt1 | contig 10908 bp, 13 predicted proteins | sample atmos_gasesAM5C__2_FD_204582 | JGI IMG/M metagenome (GOLD analysis project Ga0307472, IMG submission 204582) | Hardwood forest soil microbial communities from Morgan-Monroe State Forest, Indiana, United States - atmos_gasesAM5C_05 | ecosystem: Environmental > Terrestrial > Soil > Temperate... | reverse complement strand
ATGCGCGGATTTTATCCGCGGTGCGCGGCCCGGCTTTCCCCCCAGCCGGTCCGCCAACTCCTGTCGCCGCTTCGGACTCATGCACGCTAACTCCGCTAAGGGGATACGATGATCCCTTCCAATTCCATATCCGTCGCCAACTTGCGAAACGATTCATGCACGAGTAGTATTTTCAACTCGAAGGAGGCGCTGCATGGCTTTGGTGCCGATCAAGACTGCATCGATTACAGGCTATTGCGATTGCATCTGCGGCTGCTACGAACTTGCGAGCCAGCGTGACGACGAGACCGGCAAAGGCTATTGTCCGCGATGCGCCAAGGAACATCTCGAACTGAATCGCGGTGTCGGCATTCCTCAGGTCGCGCCGTCGAAACTGCCCGAAGGCGATGCAGCCGCTCCGCCTCTTGCCATGCCGGAAGCCGCCGATCCGCCGGGACGACTGAAATAAACCACACCCCGCGCTGCGTTTGATTTGAAATCCTTTTTCCTTAAAAAGTCGAGATCAGGCGCTTGACTCCTTCTGCAAACTCACGCTCGGGCGCTATCAGACTGACGATCAGATAACCGTCGCTCGGGAAATCGTAGAAATGGCCCGGGTGAACGTAAACGCCTTCCTTCTCAAGCAAATCGAGGGCAACTTCTTCGTCAGTAAGCGTCGCCGGCACGCGTAGGACTGCGTACCACCCGCCTTCGAGCGCAAGTCGGCTGCAAGCTTTCTGCGCTGATAACAGCCGGTCGAGTTCGGAGAGGTTTCCTCTCACCCGTGATACTAGCTGTCGCTGAAATTCGTGACGCTGCTCCAGAAACTCCGGGATTGCGCACTGAATGGGCGCACTCATCGAGAGGTACGTGTCGGCGATGACTTCGAGCCGGTCGAGAGCTTGGGCTTTCAATTCCTCGGGGCCGCCCGTAACGAGCCAAGCAACTTTCATCTGCGGCAGGCCGCAAATTTTCGAAAGTCCGCTCATTGTGAATGTGAGGCCGTCGGAGTTTGCTGACCAACTGTTCTGAGGATTAGCGCAAATTGAAAAATCTAAGAACACTTCGTCGGCGATTACGGCGATTTGTCGCGCAGCGCAGAGCTGATTGAGTCTCCAGCGTTCTTCGGGCTTCGTGAAATGGCCGGTGGGATTATTGGGATGAACCACGATGATCGCACGGGTACGAGTCGTGAGCGCGGCTTCGAGCGCGTGAAAATCGATCTGCCAGCCATGGTCGTAGATAAGAGAGTAGCGAACGAGCCGGACGTCCTGAATATCGGCGAGGAGATCGAAAAGCGGGTAACTCGGAGTGGGAATCAGAATTTCATCGCCGGGATTGCACAGAACGCGGAAGGCGAATGAATATGCTTCACTGGTGCTGGTGGTGAGGAGAATGTCATTCGCGTTCACACGATCGTCGCGACTCGCGTAGTAGCCAGCAACGGACTCACGCGCGGCGAGCAGCCCCTTTGATTGCGGCTCGTACGAGAGACTCAGCGGGTTCGCGAGCGCGCTTAGAATTTTCTCGCGATCGTAAATGAAGCCGCATGCGGTGGGATTCGAAGCTGTTAGGTCAATCAGTGGCTCTCCCGTGGAACGATGGCGCGCGAGCGCTTCGCTCAGGCGATTCGGCGCGAGGTTCCAATTCGTGCGGCCTGCAAACAATTCGCCACATCTCCGTCACAAATGCGCATCAGCGTACAACAAACGGCATCCAAATTGGCGCCGCGTTCGTCAAATCTCTGCAGGCGAACATCGAGCGAGTCTATAATGTTCGCCTGCTGCTGCATTCCAATTTAAGGAGAAGCGCATGAGAGGGATCGTCACGGCACTCACCGGCATCTTCTTGCTGCTGGGCTTGGCACGACAAGTCGTCGCCCCGGTAACGGCCGCAGCGCAAGAAGAAGCCGTTGCCAAAACGAATCTGAAGGTAGGAGACGTTGCGCCCGATTTCTCTTTGCTCAGCAACAAGTGGGAGCAGGTGAAGCTGAGCGATTATCGCGGCAAGAAAAACGTCATCCTCGCCTTCTACGTTCTGGCATTTACCGAAGGTTGAACGAAGGAACTTCAGGCCTATCAGTCTGATCTGGCCAAACTCGAAGCAAGCGACACCGTCGTCCTCGGAGTCAGCATCGACAGTCCCGCCGCCAACGCCGCATTCGCCAAGCAAATCGGCGTCACATTTCCCCTACTCAGCGATATGAACAAAGAAGTGCTGACGGCGTACCAGATATTGAAGCCCTATGACGTGAAGGGCGGCAAATATCAATGGGCTCAGCGCACAACCATCGTCGTCGACAAGGCAGGAAAAATCCAGCACGTCGAGCAGGGCGACAGCGCTGTGGATCCCAATAGCGCCGTCTCTGTTTGTACTGGATTGCACAAGGCGCACGGATAAGAAAGCCTCAAATCTACGCAAAAATGAGAAGGGCGGGTGCGAGACCCGCCCTTTTTTGATCATTAAGAATCGTGTGGGCACAGCATCGAACTGCGCTTCTTACGCGGATTAGTGTGGGCGCATGTCCATCAGGCGGATGCTGTCTGGGTAGAACATTATGAGCATCATGCAGATGCAGAAGACCATGGCGGGGACGAGAATCAGGAATAAGCCGAGCCGCTCGAAGCGCAGATGCATGAAGTACGACATGATCAGCGCCGATTTGATGAGCGACAGACCAAGCAGAATCGTTATCATGATGTGCACTTCGACGCGTTCGTAAGCGAGGAACACTTCGAGCGCCGTCAGCAGCAGGAGCCACGCCCAAATCCAGGCGAACAGCTTTGTGCTGCCTACCTGGTGATCATCGACGGCTTCCGTCCTCATGTATGCGGGTTCGGTCATCGAGTCGCTGGTTCCAGTCATCGGTTCGCTCGTTTCCCTTCGTTCAGTTTTCACTTCAACGGCGCTTTTCCACACTGCGAGACTGCTGAAACTGTGCCCTGAAAAAACGAATCTGCGCCGCTACTTCGGATTAACGCTCAGCAAATAGACCAGCGGAAAGATGAACATCCATACGAGGTCAACGAAGTGCCAGTAAAGGCCGCTGACTTCGACGTGATCGGCCGTCCATTTCCCTTTGTTGTACCCGGCGCAGATGATCCCAAGGTAGACCACGCCGATCGTAACGTGCAGCATGTGCAAGCCCGTGAGGCCAAAGAAAGTCCCGCCAAAGAGCGGCACGCCCCATGGATTCGACCATGGCGTCACCCCCTCGTGAAACAGCGTGACCCATTCGGTCGCGTGGATCAGAACGAAGGCAGCGCCGCAGATCATCGTGAGAATCAAGTAGCGAACAGATTTCTTCACGTTGTGCCGGTGTGCCGCAGCGACGGCCAGCACCATCGTCAAGCTGCTCGATAGCAGCACGAAGGTCATGAGAGAAGATTTCGCGATGGCGGGCCATATCTCGAACGGCCGCGGCCAATCGGGTGTAGCGAGCCGCACATACGCGTAACTGACAAGCAGCGCAGAAAACGTCAGGGTATCGGAGACGATGAACAGCCACATTCCCAGCTTTTTCGAATTGATGCCGAAGGGCGACGCACCGCCCGACCACGGCGTTGCGACTATGCCTTCGAATTCGGTGTCACTCACGATTCACCGTCCTAGAAGGAAAAGTAGAAACAGGAAAACCCACAAGCCGTCCATGAAATGCCAGTACATCGCGCCGACTTCCGACGCCGTGCCCTTCGTGAGCCGGTGCGTTGGACGAAACAAGATATATGTCAGCGCGAGCACGCCGCCCAGCAGGTGCAAGCCGTGCGCCGCTGTGAAAACGTAGAAAAAGCTGCTACTCGGATTCGTCGCCAGAAACAAGCCCGCGGCCCTGAGTTGCTGCCAGGCGATGATCTGCCCCAACAGAAAGAACGCGCCGAGAATCGTCGTGACGCCCCACCAGTGACGAAAGCCTCGCTGGTCGTTTGCCTTGAAAAGTTTGCGCGCGCGAGCGAGCGTGAAACTGCTTGCGATCAGGACGGCGGTGTTGAGCCAAAGAATTCGCGGAACTGTTAACGGGTGCCAGCCGCTATTGGGAATGTCCTTGCGAACGATGTAGGCGCTGGTGAGCGCCATGAAGAACATCAGGATGCCGCCGAGCCCGACGGTCATTCCTGTGATGTAGGTCCGTTGAGGAACCGAGCCGCTACCACCGGATCCGCCGCTGCCATCGCCACCGCGACCGCCGGAACCGTCGCTGCCATCGGACGACGAACCGCCGCGTCCGCCGCTTGGTGTGCGTATTATCTCGATTTCGTCTGTAACGATGCCTGGCATATCAGACTCCGATACTACTTATTCCTTTGTGCGCGCAACTTCCTGCGGCGGCAAATTCTGTGGCACGAAATCGTCTTTCACGCCGGGGACGCTGAACTCGTACGGGCCGCGATAGACGCTCGGAAAATGTCCCGCGAAATTATCATGAGGCGGCGGCGAATCGGTGATCCATTCGAGCGTCGTCGCGTTCCACGGATTCTTCGAAGCTTTCGGGCCGCTCTTTTGGCTCCAGAAAAAGTTTATCAGGAACAGGATCTGCGCTGACGCTGTAATAAAGGCTGCAATGGTCATGAAATGGTGCACGGGCTGGAGCGGCTGAAGGTATGCAACGGCGCTGGCGTCTGCATAGCGGCGGATGCCGCCTGCGATTCCTACCCAGTGCATCGGCATAAAAATGCAGTAGGCGCCGACGAACGTAAACCAGAAATGAACTTTGCCCAGCGGCTCGTTCATCATGCGGCCGAACATTTTCGGGAACCAGAAATAGGTCGCCGCGAAGATTCCAAAAATTGCGGCAACGCCCATCACCAGGTGGAAGTGCGCCACAACGTAGTACGTCGCGTGCAGCAGGTTGTCTACTGCCGGTTGCGCGAGAAACAATCCCGAAAGGCCGCCCGAAACGAAGAGCGAAACGAAGCCAATGGCGAAAAGCATCGGCGTTGTGAATTGAATCTTCCCGCCCCATAGTGTGCCGAGCCAGTTGAACGTCTTAATGGCGGAAGGCACGCCGATGGACATCGTCAGTACCGAGAACGCGAACCCCGAATAGGGGCTCATGCCGCTGACGAACATGTGGTGTCCCCAAACCATGAAGCCGAGAAACCCGATCGCGCATATCGCCATCGCCATCGCGCGGTAACCGAATACCGGCTTGCGCGCAAACGTAGACAGCACGTGCGATGCGACTCCCATGCCCGGCAGAATCGCAATATAAACCTCGGGATGTCCGAAGAACCAGAACAGGTGCTGCCAGAGAAGCGGTGAGCCGCCCGAATGGGGCTGGATCTGGTCATTCACGACGAGACCAGCGGGAATGAAAAAGCTCGTGCCCGCCGAACGATCGAGCAGCAGCAAAATTCCACCGGCAAGCAGCACGCCGAAAGCGAGCAAGCCGAGAATTGCCGTCACAAACCAGCCCCAGCACGTAAGCGGCATACGGAACAGGGTCATGCCGGGAGCACGCATGTCGATCAAAGTTGCGATGAAGTTCAGCGCGCCCAGCAGCGATGCAAGGCAGAAAAGCGAGATGCTGATGATCCACATCGTCTGGCCCCAACCTTCACCGGGGCCGGTGACTTCTCCAAGTCCGCTGAGAGGCGTGTAGCCCGTCCAGCCGCTGATCGGGGCGCCGCCGGGAACGACGAACGCGGCGAGAATCGCGACGAACGCAAGAAACGTGACCCAGAACGACAGCATGTTGAGGCGCGGAAACGCCATATCCGGCGCGCCGATTTGAATCGGCAGGAAGTAATTGCCGAAGCCGCCCTGCGGCGCAGTGGTCAGCACGAAGAAAACCATGATCGTGCCGTGCATCGTGACGAGCGAAAGGTACTGCTCCTGCGTCATCAATCCGCCGCTCACGAACGGCAGATGCATGTTGGGCCACACCAGGTGCAGGCGCATCAGCACGGAAAGCACGATGCCGACGAGCACTGCCGCTAGCGCCAGCAGGAAATACTGGATCCCGATCACTTTATGGTCAACGCTGAAAATATATTTCCGGATGAAGCCCGTCGGCGCTTCCATCGCATGCGCGGCGTGAGCGCCATGGGCGTGCGAACTCATTCGTGGCCTCCTGGATTCTTGCTACGGGTGATTCGCCTAATCATTTTCGTCTAATTCGCTTTGTGATTGCTTCGCCATTCACAAACTCACTGGCCGCCGGACTTCAGAAACGCATCGTAGTCGGCGTCGGACACAACATTCAAATAGCTGTGCATACGCGAATGCCCCAGCCCGCACAGTTGCGTGCAGACGATTTCATACTGCCCGATTTTTTCTGCCGTGAAGTGTATCGGAACGATCAACCCGGGCACAGCGTCCTGTTGCAGTCGCAATTCGCGCACGAAGAAATTGTGAATCACGTCCTGCGACGTGACGTGCAGCTCCACCTGACGATTCACGGGAACAGTGAGCGTGGGAACGACGATGTCGTCCTTCCCTGCCGGATCATTTGAATCGATGCCGAGCGGATTGCCCGTGGAAGCGCTGACCTGCTTGGGATCGAGCCTGCCGAATTTTCCGTCGGGGCCTGGGTAGCGGAAGTTGAAGACGAACTGATTCTCCGTCACCTCCACTTGAACCGCGTCCGCGGCAGGCGGCATGAATCGCACTTCGGCCCAAGCGCGGCGTCCCAGAATACCGAGGCCGAGGAACAGAATGATCGTCGCGGTGGTCCAGATGAATTCCATCGTATTGTTGCCACGCGAAAAGTGGGAGCGCTGGCCGTGGTCGCGGAAGCGCCACACCGCATAGGCAATGCCGAGCTGCGAGAGGACGAATACAACGGCAGTGACCCACAGCGTGAGCTTGTACTGCTCGTCAACGGCGCGTCCTACCTCGCTAATCGGCGGTGGCGGGTTGTAGAGGGTCGCGGCGAACACATACACCGTGACCGCGACCAGAATCACTTGCAGGATGGTCAGCATTGCCGCAGTTGCTGCCGATCCGCGTTCGGACTTCCTTGTTCGCATTCGCTTTGCTCCCGAGGCGCGTTGGGAATCAGCGTTTCAGTCAAACTGCACGAAACACGCCATCATATCTAAGCGCGACCGAATTTCAAGGCCGATTGTGCACAAGTAGCGTAGGCTTCAGCCTGCGCCAACGTAACCCACACCTTAGATCTTGAACGCTTGGCTATATCGCGCGAGCGTTCCCTTCGTTACCGAACCCAACTCAGCCGAACTTCCCTCGCATCGCGACCGCCGGGACCTAGCAACTTGCGGCACAGGCAGGATTGCCTGTGCTACTGAAATGCTACTACTATTCTCGGATGGACGCGCATCCGCCCGACGACGACCCGCACGCCAAATTCCGCGAGCTTTGCATCGTCTAGGGGGCTTCAATCGCGCCGTCTTCCTCGAAGAGATTCTCAATTTCATCGCAGGCTTTGGCGCAACGGCTGCCGAGCTTTCCGCCATTCGCACCGCTGTGCAGACGCGAACCAAGCAGCTTGCCAAGCGTCCACAACGAGGACGGCCTCGCGCCTGTGCTGCTAAACCTGTGCAAACAAACAGAAGCGGCGCAGATATTGACGTTGGAATGAAACGGGCCGATAATTGGTGTCTCGCACAAAAACCTCACCTCTGAAGAGGTGAGGTACATCTCTGTGAGCGGTCGTGGCGGAACTGGCAGACGCACCAGCTTGAGGGGCTGGCGGTAGCAATACCGTGGTGGTTCGAATCCACTCGACCGCACCAAGATTTGATCGACGCAAACTCGACTGAAAATGAAAGCCCCGGCGCTTGAGCATCGGGGCTTTTGCTTTTGAATAGCACAGGCAATCCTGTTTACCCTGAGAGCCAAAGGACCTGTGCCGCACGTTGCCGGGGGCTGTGCGTTGCGAAATGAGGAAAAACGACGGACTCGTTGGGTTAGCTTTAGAAGGTGGTGGCGCGAACTACGCCGTATGCTACGCAAGCACAGGCACGATTGCCTGTGCTACTGAAAGGCAACGGCACGTCAAGCCTGCACTACTTTTTCTGCGCAGGCGCTGGCGTTTGAGCTGGGGCAGGCGATTGTGCGGGCGGCGCTTGATTCTGACTCGGCGCCGGAGCCGGGGCCTGGCCAGGAGCTGGCGCGGGTTGAACTGGCACTTGTCCTGGCGTTGCGGGCGTTCCCGGCTTCCCGGCAGGTGCCGGTTTCTGCGTCTGCTCGAGCACAGAGCCTGTGGTGGAGATTGCTTCTGACGGCGCCCGTTTTACGGAAAGGGTGAGCGAAGTCATCATGAACACAATGGCGCACCACGTGGTGGCACGCGAAAGAAACGATGCAGCGCCGCGTGGCCCAAAAGCCGTCTGGCTGCCCGCGCCTCCAAACGCGCCGGCAAGATCGGCCGCGTTGCCGCTCTGCAGCATGATTACGATCACGAGCACGAAGCACACCAGCACGTGTAGCGTGACCAGAACGAACGAATATCGCCATCCGATAGTAATCAGCGCGACCGCAACCAGCAGCGCCAGTCCCCACTTAGCCCACCAAGGCATTGCTATCTCCTAAAATTTGCGCGACAAGCAAACAACGAATACTCTGCGCTTTAGAAATTCACGATCGACGCGAACGACTGCGGATCGAGGCTCGCTCCACCGACGAGCGCACCATCAATCTCCACCTGCGCCATCAATCCCCGTATGTTGTCGGGCTTGACGCTGCCGCCGTAGAGGATCCGAAGCGCGGAAGCCCGTTCCGGCGTGAAGCGGGCGTCTGCCAATTCGCGGATGAAGCGATGCGCGTCGGACGCGACTTCAGGCGTCGCCGTGCGCCCTGTGCCGATCGCCCAAACTGGCTCGTAAGCCAACAGAATACGCGAGAACTCCGTTCCGGTCAACGCAGCGAGTCCGCCTTCGAATTGGCGCTTCAGCACGGCCTGCGTGAGATTCGCTTCGCGCTCGGCCAGCGATTCGCCGATGCAGACGATTGGCGTGAGTCCCGCTTCGAGCGCAGCTTTCACCTTGCGATTCACCGATTCGTCCGTTTCACCGAAATACTGGCGGCGCTCGGAGTGGCCGACGATCACGCCTCGGCAGCCGGTGTCGACAATCATGCGCGTGGAAATTTCGCCGGTGAACGCGCCCTCGGCGTGCCAGTCGCAATTCTGCGCCGCGATGGAAAGGGCGCTGCCTCGCGCGGACTCGACAGCTGCCGTGAGCGATGTAAACGGGGGTGCGATGACGATTTCGCAGTGTGTTGCATTCGCGACGAGCGGCTTGAACGCGTCGAAGAACGCGCGGGTCTCCGCCTGCGTCTTATACATCTTCCAATTGCCGGCGATGACGGGGCGTCGCATTCAGCTCGCCTTTTCTGCTGACGGACCTGCCGCGCCTGCGCCTGCATCGGTGGGCGCAACGGTGTATGCGCTGGACAATGCTTCGACTCCCGGCAGCTTGTCGCCCGCCAGAAATTCGAGCGATGCGCCGCCACCTGTCGAGATGTGCGAGATCTGCGACGCGACACCGGCCTGTTCGACCGCCGCCACGGAATCACCCCCGCCGATGATCGAAGTAGCTCCGTTGCGCGTAGCCGCTGCAACGGCGCGAGCGATGCCCAGCGTCCCCTGCGCGAATTGAGGCTTCTCGAACATGCCGAGCGGCCCGTTCCACACGATCGTGCGAGCCGCAGCAATCTCGCGGCTGAATAGCTCGACCGTCTTCGGGCCGATGTCGAGGCCCATCATGTTGTCGGGCGTGTGCGCGATATCGGTAATCTTCGTTGCGGCCGAATCGCGCGATTCAGCGAGCACATGGTCCACCGGCAAGAGCAACTGAAATTTCCTCTCCGCCGCTTCCATCATCAATTCGCGCGCGAGATCGAGCTTGTCGTTCTCGACGAGCGACTTCCCGATCGGCAGCCCTTGCGCTTTGAGAAATGTGTACGCCATCGCGCCGCCGACCTGCATCCCGTTCGCGAGCTTCATCAGGTTCCGCACCACTTCGATTTTGTCCGACACTTTCGCGCCGCCCAGCACGGAGATAAACGGCCGGTCAGGATTCGAGATGGCTTTGCCGAGATACAGCAGCTCTTTTTCCATCAGCAAACCGGCTGCAGCCTGCCGCACGTATTTCGTGATGCCCACCACTGACGCGTGCGCACGATGCGCCGAGCCGAACGCGTCGCACACAAACATCTCGTCGCACAAAGCCGCGAGCTGCTTCGCAAAACCGGGATCGTTCGCTTCTTCCTCAGGATGGAAGCGGACATTTTCGAGCAGCAGCACTTCCCCATCGCGCAGCGATTTCGATTTCGCCTCGGCTTCCGCACCCACGCAATCGGTGACGAACACCACAGGCTTGCAAAGCAGTTCCTGCAGACGCGCCACAACAGGCGCAAGGCTGTACTTCACGTCCACTTTGCCCTTCGGTCGCCCGAGATGCGAGGCCAGAATCACGCGAGCCCCGCGGCTCATCGCGAGTTGCAACGTCGGCAGCGTCTCGCGGATGCGCGTATCGTCGCCCACTTTGCCGCCGTCAAGCGGCACGTTGAAATCCACGCGGATGAAAACGCGCTTGCCCTTCAGGTCGAGGTCGCGAATCGAGAGTTTGTTCATGGTGATGATTTAGCGGAACGGCACGTAACCGCTCGCCGCCGGACGCGTCTACAACTTCGAGGCGAAGAATTTGATCAGGTCGCGGCAGCGGCAGGAGTAGCCCCACTCGTTGTCGTACCAAGCGAGTACTTTCACGCAATTGTTCCCCACCACCCGCGTGTACCCCGAGTCCACGATCGAAGAGTGCGGATTGCCCTTGAAATCCACCGACACGAGTTCCTCCTCGGTGTAGTCGAGGATGCCCTTCATAGGCCCTTCGGCAGCCCGCTTCAGCGCGGCATTCACGGCTTCCACGGTCGCAGGCTTCTCGGTAATTACCGTGAGATCGACCACGCTCACGTTGGGCGTCGGCACGCGCATCGCATAGCCGTCGAGCTTGCCTTTCAGCTCGG
>Ga0307472_100000980_pt1 | contig 10925 bp, 13 predicted proteins | sample atmos_gasesAM5C__2_FD_204582 | JGI IMG/M metagenome (GOLD analysis project Ga0307472, IMG submission 204582) | Hardwood forest soil microbial communities from Morgan-Monroe State Forest, Indiana, United States - atmos_gasesAM5C_05 | ecosystem: Environmental > Terrestrial > Soil > Temperate... | reverse complement strand
GGCACACCTTCCGCCGGCCCATTCCCCGGCGGCGGAAGGTGCGTCCTCCGCCCTCCCCCTTGCCGCCGCGCCGCTCGCCAGCACGATCCCTCATCATCTAGGCCATCTCCTCGCCGAGATTCTCCTGGTCGGCGCCCTCGAGTTCCCCGCCTTCCTCGCGCTCGAATCGCCGGGCCGTACGCGGCGGTGCAGGCGGAGCGTTCTCGGCCTGCCGGACGGACACCAGGCGGAGCACCGCATCGGTGAGCTTCAGGTTCCGCTCCACCTCGGCGAGCGCCTTCGAGCTCGCCCGGTACTCGAAGAGGACGTAGAACGCGCGGCGTTGCTTGGCGACGACGTAGGCCAGATCGCGAAGCCCCCACTCCTGGACTTGGCTCACCGTGCCGCCCTGCTCCTCGATGAGCTTGCGGATCCGCGCCGCCAGCTCCTTCACGCCGGGCTCCCCCTGGTCGGGATGAATCACGACGAGTGTTTCATAGCGGCGATCCGCCATGCGTTGCCTCCCTCTGATTGATCCGGTTCATGGCGCGATCCACGCCTTCGGCGAGCACCAGCTCGACGGCCTCGCCGGCCCGCTCCTCCGCCGCCGTGAGCGCCTCGAGGGCCTCGGGTGGCGGGGTCGCAAGCACGTAGTCCGCCGTATCGAACCCTGCCGGCGGCCGTCCCACGCCGACCTTGAGGCGCGGGAAGCTCCTCTCCCCGACCGCCGCGATGCACGATTCCACGCCGCGATGCCCGCCCGGGCCCCCACCCACACGCAGCCGAATCCGGCCGAGCGCCAGGTCGACATCGTCGTGCACGGCAAGGAGCTGCGAGGGGGATACCCGGTAGAAGCGCTGGATGCTCATGACGGCAGCACCCGCGCCGTTCATGAAGGTCTGAGGCTTCACGAGGAGCACCCGCTCCGTCCCGTGCCGGACTTCTCCCACGAGCGCCTGATGGGCCTCACGAGTGACACCCACTCCCCACCGCGCCGCCAGCCGATCGACGACCCGGAAACCCACGTTGTGCAGGCTCCGCGCGTAGCGTCGCCCGGGATTGCCCAGGCCGACGATCACCCACACCGGTCACCCCTCTCCTCCGCCCTTCTTGCCGCCGGCCCCTCCGGCCGCTCCCGCTTCTGCGGGCGCCGCCGCGGCGCCCTCCGCCGGAGCGCCCTCGGCCGGTACCGCCTCCGCCGCCTCCGCGGGCTTCGCCTCTTCCACCGTCGGCGGCAGCACGGTGACCAGTGGCTGCGCCGAATCGCCCACCGCGGTCACGCCCTCCGGCAACGTCAGGTCCGCGAGGTGGACCGCCTCGTGGATGTTCAGCGCCGTGACGTTCACCTCGAGGAACTCGGGAATCTCCGTCGGCAGGCACTCGACCTGGATCTCGCGCAGGATCGGCTGGAGGATGCCGCCGGTAACCACCCCGGCGGCCTTGCCGATGAAGCGGAGTGGCACCGACACCGTGAGCCGCTCGGTGAGGTCGACCTCGTAGAAGTCGGCGTGCAGGACCTCGCCGCTCACGGGGTGGCGCTGCACCTCGCGCAGCAGGACCATCTTGTCGTGCAGCTCCTTGTCCCCGCCGTTCCCGTGCAGGAGCCGGATGAGGTGGGAGCCTTCCAGGTGCTTCAGCTTCTGGTCGAACTCCTCGGCCTGGACCCCGATCGCCACCGTCGTGCGCTTGGGGCCGTAGAACACGGCCGGAATCGTGCCCGCGCGCCGGAGCTTCTTGGCCACACCCTTGCCGCCCTGCACGCGGCGATCGACGTGAACTTCGACTGCTTCCATGGGGACCGTCCTTACACGAACAGCGAGCTGATGGAGTCTTCTTCATGCGTCCGCCGGATCGCCTCGCCCAGCAGCGAGGCAACCGAGAGGACGTGGAGCTTCGCGAGCCCGGTGGCCTCGGCCCGCAACGGAATCGTATCGGTGACGATCAGCTCGTCGAGCGACGAGCTCGCGAGCCGGGTGATCGCGGCCCCCGACAGGACCGCGTGGGTCGCGCAGGCGAACACGAGCGGCGCGCCCGCCCTGCGCACGGCATCGGCCGCCGCACAGAGCGTGCCCGCCGTGTCGACCATGTCGTCGATCACGACCGCGACGCGCTGGTCGACCTCACCGATGATCTGCATCTCGGCGACCTCGTTCGGCCGCGCCCGTCGCTTGTCGATGATCGCGAGGTTGGCATCGAGACGCCGGGCAAACGCCCGCGCGCGCTCGACGCCGCCGGCATCGGGCGAGATCACGGTGACCTCGCGGCGTCCCACCCGCTCACGAAGGTACTGGAGCAGCACCGGGGTCGCGTAGACGTTGTCGACGGGGACGTCGAAGAAGCCCTGGATCTGCCCGGCGTGCAGGTCGACCGTCAGGACCCGCGAGGCGCCCGCCGTGGTGATGAGGTCGGCCACCAGCTTGGCGCTGATCGGGACGCGCGGCGCGACCTTCCGGTCCTGGCGCGCATAGCCGTAGTAGGGAATGACCGCCGTGATCCGCCGAGCCGACGCCCGCTTGAAGGCATCGAGCATGAGCAGGAGCTCCATCAGGTGGTCGTTGGTGGGCGTGCAGGTCGACTGGAGGACGAAGACGTCCCCGCCGCGCACGTTCTCGTCGATCACCACCTGGCACTCGCCGTCGCTGAAGCGACCGACCTCCGCCTTGCCGAGCGGAACGCCGACGCAGCGGCAGATCGCGTCCGCAAGTGGACGATTCGAGTTCCCCGCGAATATCTTGATCTCGTCCTTCACCGGCCATATCCCGCGAGCTGGGCGGGAAGGAGTCGAACCTTCGCTGCCGGATCCAAAGTCCGGTGCCTTTCCAGCTTGGCGACCGCCCAAGAGGAAGACCCGAGCCGCCTCGCAAAAGGGGGCATGCTAGGGGCTACCTTTCGTGATGTCAACCGATGTGGCACACAAGGGCCCGTGCTCGACTTCGAACGCGTGGCGCATGCGGCGGCGGCGCGCGCCGGCGCGCTCATCCGGTCGCGCTACCGCGATCGGCAGGACATCTCCTTCAAGGGCGAGGTCGACCTCGTGACCGCCGTCGACGGGGAGGCCGAGCGGCTGATCATCGACACGATCACCGCGGCCTTCCCGGAGCACGGCATCCATGCCGAGGAGTCGCCGAGCCGCCCCAGTCAGGATGGCCACCGGTGGTACATCGACCCGCTCGACGGCACCACCAACTTCGCCCACGGCTATCCGCAGTTCGCGGTGTCGATTGCGCTCGCCCGCGAGGACGAGCTGCTGCTCGGGGTGGTCTACGATCCCGTCCGCGAGGAGCTCTTCACGGCCCTCCGAGGAGGCGGGGCGCGCCTGAACGGAGCTCCGATCACGCTCTCATCCGTCGACCAGCTGGGACGGGCGCTGCTCGCCACCGGCTTTCCCTATGACCACCGGCAACACGTCGACTTCCACCTGTCCTTCTGGCGCGAGGCGCTGCAGCATGCTCAGGGGGTGCGCCGCGCCGGTGCCGCCGCGCTCGACCTCTGCTACGTCGCCTGCGGCCGCCTGGACGGGTTCTGGGAATGGAAGCTCCATCCCTGGGACCTGGCGGCGGGTCGCTTGATCATCGAGGAGGCGGGGGGCCGGGTCACCGACGCCACCGGAGGACCCCATCAGCTGTCGGGCGAGGAGACCGTGGCCTCGAATGGCCGCATCCACGGCGAGTTGCTCGCCATGATCGCCCGCGCCCGGGGACAGCGGGGACAGCGATAGCGCGGACGCACCCCGCGCGGGGGGGTGCCAGACGATCTCGTCGGCACGGCGTCTTTCTCGCCAGCGACGCATCGGGCTATTTCACCCCCCGCTCACGGTGGACGGCGTTGCTATCATGTGATAGCCGACCCTCGCCCTGGCCCCCGTGGTGAAATGGATATCACACAGGCCTCCGGAGCCTGGGGTAGAGGTTCGATTCCTCTCGGGGGCACTCCCCTCGCTAGCTGGCCCACTGCTTGCTAACGTGTTGCTGTTTGTCTAGAGTCGAAAACGCAAAACCGACTCTGCCTGGCCGGGGATGGTCTGGCGAGGAGGAGGGGTGATGGATCTTCCCAAGTGCCAGAAGTGCAACAACGGGATGTTGATCCCGCTCTCCGACTACGGACAGGAGGGCGCCTCGGTGATCTTCAAGGCGTGGGCCTGTACGAATCCGGAGTGCGGATTCTCGCTGCGCGTCGACAAGGGCGAAGTGAGCTACGGGAAGCGGATCGAGCACAAGCATTGAGTCGCGTGCGCTGAACGCTCTGAGGGGGGAAGGTATCACCTTCCCCCCTTTTTTTCGCCTCAGTCGGGATCGTCGGCCAGCACGGTCTCCTTCAGGAGCCGTTGCAATGGCTTGAACTCCGCCACCTCCGCGTTCTGCACGAGCTCGAGCAGCGCCTGCTCGCTCGAGGTGGGTAGCATGCCGGCGGCCGACATCTTCGCCCACGCCGGGCCGACGTCGTTCGCGCGCCGTGACGAGGTCGCATCGCGCGCGACGTGAACCTGGTACCCGGCGCTCAGGAGATCGTGCACCGTCTGGTTGATGCACGCGTGGGTCTCGATCCCCGCGACCAGCACCTGGCGGCAGCCCGTCGCGCGCAGCTGCTCCATGAACGCCGCCGCCCCGCAGCAGCTCATCGTCATCTTCTCGACGATGGTGAGCGTCGGAGGAAAGAGCGCGGCGACCTCGCTCGCGGTGTGACCCACCCCGCGAGGGTATTGCTCGGTCACGATCAGCGGGACGCCGAGAATCCGCGCACCCCGGAGCAGGAGGCCGCACGCCATGGCCACCCGCTCCCAGGCATGGAGCACGGGTCGGTACCCTTCCTGGAAATCGACCAGGACGAGTGCCGTCTGGGCGCGATCGAGGAGATTCGGATGTCGCATGGCGCCTTCCTACTCACCCGCGGGACCTCCGGCAACGCGTGCTTTACAGCCTCGGAGCGGCCAGGCTACAGACCCGGAGAGTGCGGCGCCGAAGGCTGCTCCTCTCCTTCGCGGCGGCAGCGGCCCTGCTCCTCGTCGTGGCCGCGATCGCCCCGAGCCTCGTCGCACGGATCGTCGCCGGCCGCCTGTCGAGCAGCCTCGGCACGCCGGTCCACGTGGGGAGGCTCTCCTGGAATCCCCTCCGGGGAACCTGGACTCTCCAGGCCGTGCGGGTGCAAGCGGACCATGGAGCCCCCGCGTTCAGTGTCCGCCGCCTGACCGCGACGGTTTTCCTCTTCGACCTCCTTCGCGGCCGGCATCGCCTTCGCAACCTCGTGCTCGTCGTGCCGCGCTTCCGTCTGCGTGCGACCCCGACCGGCTGGGAGCTCCCGCTCCCGCCCGCCCCCTCGCAGGGGGACGGGTCGGCGGCATGGCCCAGCCTCGTGCTCGACGGCGCGCAGGTCACGCAGGCGGCGGTACGTCTCGAGCGGCCCGGACGCGCGTCGACCCTCCGCCTCCGGCGCGCCGAGCTCATGGGAGCGACCGATCCCGATGGGCTCCGCGTGCGATTCTGGAGCAAGGGACGTCTGGATCGCGGCTCCATCTCCTGCGATGGCCGGCTGCGGCTGGCGCACCGGTCGCGCCGCCTGCGCGTGCGCGTCGCGACCGATCGACTCGACCTCCGCCGAGTGCTCGGGGTGGTCGAGCGGCAAGGGTTGCCCGACCTCACGGGGCAGGTCGCCCTGCACGCGACCTACGACCAGAGCGATCACGGCACCCACGGTCATGGCCGGGTCAGGGGACGGCTCACCGGGCAGGCTCTCGCGCTCAGAGCCAACGGCAACGAGCGCCTTCGGGCGCAGAGCGTCCGCACCTCTCGCTTCATGGTGGACCTCGAGCGACGGCACGCGGAGCTCGACGACCTCCGCGTGACCGGCGCGAACGTCACGATCAGCCGCAGGGGCACCATCGTCGAGATCCCGGGCATCTTCCGTTCCGACTCACCGCCCTCGGGCTCTCCCGCCTGGACGGTGACGATCACGGACACCGTCCTCCAGCAGGTGGCGTTGCATCACACCGACGCGAGCACCGGGGAGGCTGCACCCGGACTCCTCATCGAGGAGGGCCAGCTCGGCGCGCTCGGCGCGCCGGAGGTCTCGGTGCCCTTCTCCTTCACCGCGACGATCGATTCCGGGGGGCATCTCGACGCGCGGGGGGAGCTCGGGCCGGGCTCCGCGGCCGGAAGCGCGCGCCTGTCGCTCACCGAGGTCGCCCTGCCGCCGTTCGTGCACCTCGTCGGCGGACCGGTCGAGCTCGAGTCCGGCGTGGCCACGGGCACCCTCGACATCACGCTGCGGGACGGCGTCGGACACGGCTCCGGGACCGTCACGCTGGGGGATCTCAAGACCCGTTCTCCGGATCCCGACCGTCCAGAGAACGTGCTCGCTTGCCACGAGATCCGTCTGACCTTCAATCACCTCCGCACCTCACCGTTCCGCATGGCGTTCACGGAGCTCCGTCTCGCATCGCCGTACCTCTTCATCGACCGCGCGCCCTCCGGGGTCTTTCCCCTCACGGTGCTCTTCCCCGCCGAGACCTCGGGTACCCAGAGCGCCGACAGCTCCGGGCTCGACGCGGCGATCCGGATCGACCGGCTCGCGGTCTCGGACGGCCGGATCGACTTCCGCGACCTCATGCTGACGCCGCCCTACTGGCGCTCGCTCGCGGCCTTCGAGCTGGGCGCGACGGACGTCGCACTTCCCCGGGTGCGGATCGCGCGCTTCGAGGGCAAGGGGCTGGTCGACGAGCTCTCCCCGCTGCGCTTCGCGGGCACCGTCGGCGCGGACCGGACGGAGGTGACGGTCAACGTCGAGCGGCTCGCCCTGCCCCCCTTCAACGCCTACCTCCAGTCGGCCGCGGACTACGCGGTGTCCTCGGGCGCGGTCAGCGTGCAGAGCCAAATCGTGCTCGACCGCTCGGCGCTCGAGGTCAACAACCAGGTGGTGCTCTCGCGCCTGGGCATCCGCGGCACTGACCAGGACGACTTCGTGCAGCGCCAGCTCGGCATTCCCCTCACCATCGCCCTCACCCTCATGAAGGACTACCGGGGCGACGTCGCGCTCAACGTCCCCTTCGGCGGCGACCTTCATTCGCCGAGCTTCTCGCTGCGCACGGTGATCGTGCAGGCGATCCTGCAGGCGATCCGCGGCGCCGTGATGTCACCGCTGAACGCGATCGGCCGCGTCATCCTGCACGACGGTCGGATCGAGCAGTTCGATCTCGCGCCGATTCCCTTCCCGCCCGGGAGTGCCACCCTCGACCCCGGCGGTCACGAACGGGTCGCCCAGATCGCCCATGTCCTCGCCCTGCGACCCGACCTCGCCATCCGCCTGGCCGGCACGGTGGGGGACGCCGATCTGCAGCGCCTCACCGACGAAGCCGCGCTCGAGACGCTCGGAACGGAGCGTCGAGACCGCGCCCTCCGCACGATGCTCCAGGCGCGGCTCGCGGGCCAACCCGTCCCCCGTCTCGAGGCGGCGGATCAGACGCGCCTCGACGCCCTCCGGGCGAGCCTTCCCTGGCCCGGCGAGGCCCTCCGCAACCTCGCTCAGGACCGCGGCTCGGCGGCGGCCGCGGTCTTCATCGGCGACTTCAACATCCCTCCCGCGCGCGTGGCCGTCGATGCCTCCCCCACGCCCACCCCGGGGCCGCTGCCGGCGGCGGGGGGTGTGACCGTCAATCTCGGCGCGCCGGGGCGCGAAGCCTTGCGCGGCGACGGCTCGTGACGCTAGAGCAATCCCTCATGACGTGGCGGCCGGTCACCTGCGCCATCCTCCTCGCAACGTCGATCCTCGCCGTCGACGCGCAAGCCGTGCCCTTCGAGCAGCAGAGTGGCGCGAGGCGAGCCTCGTACACCGCGGTCGCCGTGGTGGCAAACATCCTCCCGGGGGTGTCGACTCTCTACGCGCCGCGCTGCCTGCCGGGATACGTGTTCTGCAAGGTCCTGTTCGCGGCAGTGAGCCTCGTCGCCGCGACCGAGCAGCTCGCGGTTTCGGGCGGCGCGGACCGGACCCAGACTCGCGCCATTCTCCATCATGGCTTCGCCGGCGACTGGGTCCTGACCGGCGCCGACATCGCGGGAGACCGTACCCCCGAACCCTGGCCGGACGTTCCCCCCGCGGCCACCGGAAGCGGCTGGGAACCGCCGCCCCTCTAAGGCGCTACTCGACCACCTTCGCCGACTTGATGACGACGGCGTCGACCGGGACGTTTTGGTGCGGGCCCTTGGTCGTGGTCTTCACCTGCTCGATCTTCTTCACCACGTCCATGCCCTCGACCACCTTCCCGAAGACCGCGTAGCCCACCTTGTCGGGCGCGTTGTCCTTGTTGAGGAAGGTGTTGTCCTTGACGTTGATGAAGAACTGCGAGGTCGCGCTGTCCGGCACCGACGTGCGCGCCATCGCGAGCGTGCCCGTGTCGTTCTTCAGGCCATTCGACGACTCGTTCTTGATGGCCGCCTTCTGTCCTTCCCGCTTGTCCTTCATGTCTTCCGTCATGCCACCCCCCTGCACCATGAACCCCGGAATGACACGGTGGAAGATCGTCCCGTTGTAGTAACCCGCCTTCACGTAGTCGAGAAAGTTCTGCACCGTGATGGGGGCCTTGTCCGGATACAGCTCGACCTTGATGTCCCCCGACGACGTCGACAACACCACCATCGGATTCCCCTTCCCGCCCGCCGAGACCAGGCCAGCTCCACCGAGCACGAGGCCGAGCGACAACAGTCCCACGAGCACCGAGCAACGAACCACCATGCCTCCCCTCCCTTCACGCGCTGCTGCGACGAGCGCGCAGCTTTTCACACGGGCTCTCCGCCCGCAAGGCCGTGGCGAAGATTCATCGATGCGATTCATGTCCGCCCGGCATCGGCAGCGCGAGTGTCGGGATGATCCGGCCGAGATCACCGCGGACCTCCACGCAGCGGCGGTTGTACACGCCGGTCACCACCGCCTGCCGGCGGATCTCGACGTTGGTCAGCACGTTCGCCTCGTCGTCACGGGCGAGGAGCTCGCTGATCGCCACGTCGAGATCGGCGTCCTTCCCGAGCGGAACTCCGAGGAGCGAACTGGAACACGCGCGCGCCGTCGCCTGCGGACGTAGGAGCTTGGTCCCTATCACCTGCTCGTCACGTGCCACGACGCCCGCGCGCTCCACCCATGCCGCACAGCCCGCGAGCGCGAGGACCATGGCCGTCGTGACCGCGGACCATCGAATCCCGTCGAGGAGGCGCGTCACGGCGATCCCGATCCTTGCCACGCCGGCGCGCCTCTCTGCAAACCACGCGCAGCGTGGTAGACCGCCGGACATGGCCGCGGAACCGGAGCTCCTCGGACCCACCTCGCACTACTTCTACTCACAGCGCCTCAAGCTCCACTACGTCGATTGGGGCAACGCCGAGCATCCCCCGCTCCTGCTCCTGCATGGCGGGCGCGACCACTGCAGGAGCTGGGACTGGGTCGCGACGGAGCTGCGCCGTACCTTCCACGTCGTGGCACCCGATCTCCGCGGTCACGGCGACTCCGCCTGGGCGATCGGCAGCACCTACTCGATGATCGACTACGTGCTCGACGTCGCGGCGTTGTTGAAGACGCTCGAGCGCTTCCCGATCACGATCATCGCGCATTCCCTGGGCGCCTCGGTGGCGCTGCAATATGCCGGGATCTACCCGGATCGCGTCGCACGACTGGTCGCCATCGAGGGACTCGGCCCGCCCACCGGCCTCACCAAGCCCATTTCACCCACCGCCCGCATGCTGCACTGGGTCCGGGAGATGCAGGCGCTCGCCCAGCGCCATCCGCACGGCTACGCCACCCTGGAGGAAGCGGTCAGCCGCATGCTCGAGGCCAATCCGCACCTCACCCCAGCACAGGCCCGGCACCTGACGGTGAGCGGGGTCATCCGCGCCGAGGACGGGACGTACGCGTGGAAGTTCGACAACTTCGTCCGCGCCGTGTCGCCCTATCTGTTCAACCTCGACGAGGCGCGCGAGATCTGGAGTCACATCACGTGTCCGGTGCTCCTGGTGCGCGGCAGCGAGTCCTGGGCGCCCGATCCGGAGGCCGACGGGCGCGCCAGCGCGTTTCACCGGGCACGCATCCTGAACATCCAGGGCGCCGGTCACTGGGTCCATCACGACCGCCTGGAGGAGTTCCTCGAGGGCGTGCGCGAGTTCCTGCAGGTCACCTGACGCATGGCACTGCTCCGCGTTCTCGCCGTCGCCCTGCTCGCCGTCGCGTGCGGGACCCCCTCGAGCATGGTGCGCACGGATCTTCAGGCCTACGTGGATCGGATCCAGACCTGGGCACCGGTGGAGGCCGAGACGCAGCGCACGATCGAGCGGATCATCCGTACCCAGTTCGTCGACGAGGCGGAAGTGCTCCACCAGATCGCCGACTGCCGCCCGCGCGTGCTGGCCCATCTCGAGCGCGTCCGCGCGTACTCCCCGCGCTCCCCGGCCATCGAGCAGATCCACCAGCGCTACATCGCCGCCTGGCAGGGCCTCCTCGGCGGCTTCGACGCCATCGAGGGCGGCTTCGGCAGCGGCGACTACACGAAGCTCGCCGTCGGACGTCAGGCGATGGAGACGTGGCAGGCGTCGATCGTCCGGGTGGCCGACGATCTGCGCGACCTGATGGACGAGTTCGGCGTTTCGCCCCGCGGCACGACCGAGAGCTGAGTCCGGGACGGCCAGGCCTCGATGCAGAGGACGAAATCCAGTGCCCGCCCGGCGGCCATCGCTCGGTATTTCTTCCAGAAGGCGGCGTCGATCGCGCGCTGCCCGCGCGCCACGCGGGCGAGCCGGTAGCGACGATAGGCGTCGGGCCCGCCGTTGTAGGCCGCGTACGTGGCGCGGGCGGCGTTCTCGAGCTGGGCCCGGGCCTCGCGTACGCCGTAGCGGTTCAGCAGATGCGCCAGGATCTCGGCACCCGCCCCCGCGTTGTACGCGATGTCCCATTCCAGCTTCTCGAGGTCGAAGAAC
>Ga0307472_100000979_pt1 | contig 10940 bp, 8 predicted proteins | sample atmos_gasesAM5C__2_FD_204582 | JGI IMG/M metagenome (GOLD analysis project Ga0307472, IMG submission 204582) | Hardwood forest soil microbial communities from Morgan-Monroe State Forest, Indiana, United States - atmos_gasesAM5C_05 | ecosystem: Environmental > Terrestrial > Soil > Temperate... | reverse complement strand
GGTCGGAAAAGTGCCGCCGTTGTATTGCTGCATTCGGTTCTTCCACTTTAGGAAGTCGGTGATGGTTTGAGGTTCGATGCGGATTTCTACACGGCGCAGGCTGGCCAGCAGCAGGTTCATCTCATAGGCCAAACCGGACGCGGTGCGGAGGTCGCGCGCGGAGCGGTGGATGACTTCGACCTTGCGCTTCCGCAATTCCAGTAGTCCCCAGCCTGCAGGCAGTTCCTTGATCTGGAGCAACCCTGGCGGGGTGAGATAGAAGCGTTCGCAGCCTAGTCCCAGCTCCTGCTTTTGCCGGAAAGGCTTTCCGCGGTCGGCGAGAAAATCGGCGCGGGAGAGCTTGCACTCGACCAGGACAGAATGGGAGGCACGCTTCCAGCCGATGGCATCGGGCATTTCTCCGCTGACGCAGGCCTGCTCGGAGAGGATAACGCCACAGCGATAGGCGCGCAGCCAATCCACCGCTTTTTCCACCAGTTGCGCGTGAGTCATGGAGTATCTGTACGCGGTGGCTGCGGAAGATGTAAGTGACTGATTAGGGTCAGCGTCAAGCTGCTCGCTTCTGGCTTCTGGCGGCTGGTTTCCCGCTTCTAGCTTCTGGTTTCCCGATTATCGGTTTTGGTTTCAGGTTGGGTACCTTCATTGCCTGGACCATGACTGGGCGGCGATAGACAGTTTCAAGTAGGTGGCGGGCCGCGGCAATCGCTTCCGCCTGATTGTCTCGCGGAGAATAGCCTTGGGCTTCGATCCGCAGGATTTTGTTTCCTGCATCGTCATGCTTTACCCGCAGCTGCTTGATCCGGCCATCTCGGGCGGCGTCGAAGGAATTCGCCAGACGGAGGATGGCTGCCAGTCTTACGATGTCCTGCCTCTGTTTCAGGGACAAGCCACGAAGGGGTTTTTGCCCGGCGCGGGGCAACGCCCCGCGGTGATAACGCGCGATGACACCGGCAGTAAGCAGGTTCTGGGGGCGCCAGCCTAGCGGAGGTGAAAGCCGGCTAATCAGCCGGTAGGTGGCTTTGTGGCGGCCCTTTTCTTCGTCCGACCTTCCTACGTCATGCAATAGCGCGGCGGCCTGCAAAATGGAGCGCTCTTGAAGGGAAGATTCGAAAGCCTTGCCTATGGCTGCCAATCCGTCATAGAGCTGGAGTGTGAGGGCGGCAACGTGCCGGGAGTGCTGGAAGTCGGGATCGAGCAGTGAAGCCCAGATGCGCAGGCGAAGCAGGGCGGCGGCTTCGGTTTGCTTGTGGTCCGGAAGCTGGCTACGCCAGAACCGCCAGAGCGAATCGTTGCCGCTGCCATCTTGGTCGGTGCCGTCTTTGTCCGACATCGTCCTGCGGTAGGCCTCGATTCTCTGGGCGCGCTCCCCGCTGATTCTCTCCTGCCAGCGGGAGTGGGCGCTGTCGTCGGGAAAGATATTGGCTTGTACGGCGGCGGGCCACAGCACGTCGAGATCGTGGACCTCGCCCAGCAAGTCCTGTATATGCTTGAGATCGTCGCTCCAGGCGGCATGCTGATCGGGCAGGAAATTTTCCACAATGTAGCGAAAGCGCTTGATGCCGATACGAAGCCGGTGAAAAGCAGCCGAAGAGCCGCTGCGCAGGGCCTGACGGTGCAGCTTGTGGGCGTCGGTCCAGCGCTCGAGGGCGAGATGGCGAAAGATCAAACTGCCGGGCCGGAATCGTGCCATCCGCCGGGGCAGCGACCGGCTCCAGCGCAGCCACTGTTTGCGGTCGAACGCAGTCAGGGCCTGCACGGCTTCCTCTTGCAGCGCAGCCTCACGGGCAGTGAAGGATTGCAGCAGCGGCGCGGTGATGGGATCGTCGGGGCTGTCCAGGCGATGCACCCATTCCTGCATCACATGGACGTCACGCAATTCTCCCAGGCGGCGGAAGAGGCGCTTGCCTGCCTTCTTCATTTCTTTCCACGCTGGATTAGGGTCGATGGCCGAGACGCCGTCAGCCATGGAACAACAGCGGCGAAGGGCCACACGCAGGTCGTGCACCGGATTGGGTGCGAAGACGACGCTGGCGCGTTCGCATTCTTCAAGGACGCGCTGCATCCAGAAAGCTAGGCCGGATTTCTTGGCGGATTTTATCGGCATGGGCAGAGGAATAGTTTAGCGGGTCGGGATTTTTGATGTGGGAGAAAATTCGGACCGAGGAAGCGAGTTGCACGTCCCGGCGGGACGCCTGATAGCAGCCCGCGTTTCAACGCCGGGTTAGTTTTGCCACAAGATTTCCGTCTGGTCAACACGTGTCTGAAACCATCGTTCGCGACGTCCGGGGTCCATTTCAAGCGTGCCTACGGCACGCGGATCATTCTCCTCAGCTCACCCCATTGAAATGGCGGGCTACTATCAATGGTCCCTACGGGACCTCTTTGCATAGGAACGTCCTCACGGAAGGCCAATGGCTGGTATTACCTCCGTAATGTGTATCTTCTCACGCTTTCGCATTACCCTTAGCCGGTAACCCTAGACAGTAAGAGGAGCCGCGTATCCAAACGGCAGACACAAGTAAAGGCAGCAGGATCGCGTCCGCCCGGGCGTTTGTCCACAGCCTGAACATATTGGTCAAGTATGTCCGCCTCTATGGCCTCGACCACAAGCGCACCGAAGGCCAATTCGCTGTCACCTGGAAAGAGCTGCAGGATGGCCTGCCTCAGGGGGCCGAAGGGTCTTTTCTGCTTGGCGTCTCCGAAAACAAACTCTTGCTCGACGGAACTCCGCTAGAGACGGGGCAGGCGGAACGCAGTTTCGCGCAACTGCTCACCACCGCCGGTCTGGCCAGCATCCATTTTTCGAACCAGGTCACGAAGGAAGAATTTATCCAATTGGTGCGGGCTTTCGCCCTGGGCGGAGCCAGAGCCCAGGATGTGGTCAAGGAAATCAAAAGCACGTTCGGGGACAGCAAGACGGCCTCGATCCGGATCAACGAAGTGAGGTTTGTGGCTGCTGATCCCTCCACCGGAGAGATCAGCATTGCGGCCCAGATTGCGGCTCAGACGCTGGGCCCGGAATTCAAGCAGTGGCTTAATGATCCGCAGAAGCTCTTGCAGTTAATCGCGGCTGCGGAAGGCGCGAAAAGCGGCGGCGGGGTTCCAGGCGGTGCTCCCGTAGGCAGCGTACCGAATACCGGACCAGCGGTGGCGGGCGGTGTCCCGGTTACCGGTGCCGGGACTTGGGCGGGCGGCGTTGTACCCTTGCAGGAAGAAGAAGTCATCCAGACCATCCGGCTGCTGACTCGATTTGGAGAAGTGGGTGGCGATCCTAGCGCCGACACCACGGCATTACAAAAAGAATTGACCACGGTGGACGCCAACACCAAAGTCAACCTGCAACAACTGCTAGGCAGTCTGGCTGCACAAGTCAATGTCAACCAGGAGCAAACGGACAACACACCTCTGCTCATGAAAGCGGCCGAGCACATGGCCATTCGTTTTGCCCTGGAACGTTTCCAGAAGGGCGAAGTGAAGGTCAACGCAGTGCACCAGATGATGGAGCACATGAGCCGGCAGATGGATACCCTACGTCAGATCCTGAAGATTCAGGAAGACAAGATGGGTAAAGCTGGAATTCTTGTTGAATCCCACGCCGACATTCTTGACCGCATGTTCTGGGCGGAAGTACCCGAAGCCGGCAAGAAGAGCGTTCTACTTTCGCACGAAGCCGCTTGTGTGCCTCCTCGTAACGTGCGCCAATTTGTTGAAGTGTTACTTGACCGTGGCGACAAGGAAACCGCAGTCGCCATTTTGCAAAACTACCTGAACTGTCTGGATGCGAAAGACCCCGAGCCGCGCCGCAGAATCGCGACCGGCATCAGCCAATTGGCGGACCTGTTCGCGTCTGCCGGCGGCGAGCTGATGGCGTTGTCGATCCGCAAGATCGGCGAGTTGATGGGCCAGGAATCCGATCCGGACCTGCAAAGCATGCTGAGCGCCGCCTTCGTGCGCCTCAGCACGGAAGCCAGCACCAACAAGCAATTTGCCGCCCTGAACGAACTTTGCATCGCGATGGAAAATATTGCGCGACAACGGCCAGTGCTGGCGACTGAACTCCGGCCTCGAATCGGCGTAGAAAACCGTTTGCCCGAATTCATCGAAGAGGCCATGTACCTGCCACAACTTCCGGCGGACCTGCTTCAGGTCCTGCGCCGGACTTCGCAGGCCGCGGTAGAGCATCTGTCAGACAGATTTTTCCGCTGCATGCGGCGAGAAGAGTGCGACCGCATCATGGACATTGTGAAGGAACTGGGAGCGCCAGCCCTGCAACAACTGCGAGAGATGGTGCGCACCGGCCAGCCTCGCCAGGCTGCTGCAGTGGTGGGACTGCTGAGCCGCCTCGATGTTCCTTCCCTGCTCGAATTGCTGCCCACCCGTCTGCCCGAGTGGAACCGGTTTTATCACGACGTCGTGGTGCGTCAGATCGCCTACGGTGCCGCCCACGATCGCGGACGTTCCTTGCTGGAGCTGCTCGAAATTCTTGATTCGCTGGTTCTGCCCCAGGCCATTGATGAGATTGGCATGAGCGGCGATCGCACCGCCGTTCCATCGCTGGTGGTCATGGCCGAAGCGGGAGAAGCTCAGGGACGCTCGGCGCTGATCCAGTTGAAAGCGGTGGAATCGCTGGGCCGGTTACGCGAAAACGATGCGATACCGGTGCTGCGCAACCTGCTGGAAGCGAAAAAAATGTGGCGATGGACGCAGCATCGGGAATTGCGCGTGGCTGCAGCCCAGGCCCTGGTAAAGATCGATCCTCGCTACGGCAGCCAGGTCATGGCCGAAAGCGGACTGGAACCCGGAGAGCTGGCCATCGCACCTCTGGATTCGGCGCCCGCCTGCCCCTGGGTACGACAACGGCGTTATGAACGCATTGTGCTGCGGAAAACGCTGCATGCCACTATCAGCAGTTCGTGGGGAAAATCCAGCATTCTGATTCGTGAATTGAGCCTGGGTGGCGGTATGGGCACCAAAGAAGACAATCTCCGCGTGGGCTCGGAAGCTAACATTGACATCTCTATCGGCGCTCGCCACATTCGCGGTCAGGTACTGCTGCGGCGCGCTCGCGTGAATGAAGTCGGGTTTGAGATCGTGAACACCGACCTGGAAAGCCGCTACCGCCTGCGCCGTATCCTGATCGAATCTCTGGAGAGCTCGGCCGGAACCAAAGAAGGCGACTGGGACGGCAAACGCAAACCGCAACTGATGTAGATCGCGGGAATCTCCTCATAGAAAAGCCCCGGGGTGCCCAACCCCTTCGCGAATTTTGCGGAAGGCTGGGTCCACCAGAGGCGATCCAATCTTGATTAAGCCCTTTCTACTTTACTTTGACAATAATGATTGCCAGCGTGTAGAGCGCCAGCGACTCAATTAGAGCCAGGCCGAGAATCAGCGCCAGCTGAATTCCAGGACGGGCCGCGGGATTGCGCCCCAAGGCTTCTGCGGCGGACGCCGTGGCTTTCGCCTGGCCCAAAGCGCACAAGCCCGAAGCAATCGCCATAGAAAATCCGGCGGTGATTGCCACCCAGTTCGTGCCCGCTGCTTCCGCGCCCTGGGCGAACCCAGGCACGGCGAAGCAAAGCAACGAAAGTGTCATGAACAGATAACTCAGTTTCCGCATTTTGTTTTCCTCGCTATGAATTGCCGCCAGTAGGTGGTTGACGTCTATGCAAGTGCAGACGCCCTCACGCTGAACGACTACAGTTTCTGGTTTCCAGAACTTACTGGAAACCAGAAACTCGAAACTCTACTAATGCTCTTCTGCTACTGCGCCCGACAGATACACCATGGTCAATAGGATGAAAATGTACGTCTGCAAGAACGACACGCCGATGTGCAGCCCAAGAAATATGACCGGCACGCCCACCGAAATCATGGAAAAGAAGGCCATCGTGACCAGATCGCCGGCAAACATATTGGCCCAAAGACGTATGGTGAGTGACAGCACCCGGGCCAGATGGCTGACGATCTCGATGGGCAACATCAAAATAGACAACGGAACCCGAATGAACAGGGACATGCTGGCATCCGACGGCCCCAGGAAATGCGCCGCGTAATGTCCGACACCCTTTTTCCGGACTCCCTGGACGTGATAGTAGATGAATGCGCAAACTGCGCAACCCAAAGGAACAATGGGGACTGCTGTTGGCGATTCGAAACCGGGGATCAGGCCGATAAGATTGCAGACGAGGATGAAAAGGGCCAGGGTCATCAAGAAAGGCGTGAAAGCTGAACTGCCGTGACCGATGATTTCGTGGCTCTGGTCCTCGACGAAGCCGTGCGCGCCTTCAAAGATGTGTTGCAAAGCGCCAGGATTGTCGACCGATAGTCTCGACCGCACCATGAAGAACAACAGCACCAGAAATAAGAAGACCAGAAGTTGCATCGCAACCGGATTGGATATTGGCGCCTGGGGATATTGGGGTCCAATGTGGAGCGCTCGCATCAGTTCCGTGACTGGGCTGGCGAAAAGGTGGTTCAGAAATTCGGTAAACCAGAGTTGTTCAGGCATGAATCTAGCTTTTAGCCATTAGCTTTTGGCTCTTAGCTTGAACCTCGACTGCACTCGTTCAAATTTCAGATCAGGTACCGCGCACCAGAGCGACCCACAACTCATGAGCGGCTTCGCACGCAATGGCAGCGACGGGCAGGAACAAGCCCGCAAACAGCCCGTAGAGACTCGCGCGGGAAACAGTGAATATAACATAGGTTCCGAGGGCCATCAAAACGTAGCGAAGCAAGAAGCGCAACACCACTCCCTGGCTGGATTGTCTCTCTCCCGACTGGGTGGCACGGTCGGCCAACGCGATCACCACTCGCTTCAGCCAGTGGAAATTCAGGTAGGCGACGGCGCTTCCGCAGCCGAATCCAAGAGCGATGCGCCAGCCGTACCGCAACCAGGCAGCGGCACTCAACCCGACCGCCAGTACGAGCATAAAGCGCGAAATGCGATCAAGTGCGCCGGAGTAGAAGGCTTCGCTGTTTGGGTTCGTGGACAATGATTTCGAAGATACGGATTTCGAAGAAAAAGGTTCGGCAGTCGTCATCGGCCCGTCATTTGGATTCGGAGGACATTGCGGCCCGGATTAATTCAACAAAGCCGGCAATGATGCCCACGATCAGTCCCGCGATATAGAGCCAGGTGGTATGCAGCCAGCGATCGAGTGCCACGCCGATCAGCCAGCCTGCAACGGTTGCCGCCGGGAACACGAAGGCCAGTTGGCTGAACTTGGCCATCTGAATCCAGGTGCTTCGTTCTTTTTTCGAATTGTCTTCCTGACCAGACATGGCGACAGGAACAGGGCTCTTCCCTGCACCGCTTCCTCGAATTGTCGTCCTAGCGTATCAGACTGGCCACTGAGGCGGTCTGGGCAATGCCCAGCGACCAGTTCACGATGCGGATGAATTGTTCGGGAAAGATTCCGATGTAGACAGTAGCAAAGGCAGAAACGCTCAGGGCCAGCCGCATCCCGACGCTGATCGGAAGCGGCGTCTTGTCCAGCGCTTCGCGCATGAACATCTGGTTGGCGATGCGCATATAGTAGTAAAGCCCGAATACGGCGTAGAACACGGCTAGCGATGCCAGCACGTAGTGGCCGCTTTCGATCAGGCTCAAGAAAATAAAATACTTTCCATAAAAGCCCGCCAATGGCGGGATCCCAGCCAGCGACAGCAGGAAGATCAGCATCAGGACGGCCTCGGTCGGAGCGCGGAAATAGAGGCCGGCGATGTCGTCCATTTCATCGCCAATCACGTTGCGCTGGCGCAGCGAGGCGATCACGCCGAAAGCTCCCAGGTTCATAAAGGTGTAAACCAACAGATACAGGAGAATGCCTTTGAGTCCGTCGAAGAAAGCTGGCGCAGGATATGTGACCGAAGCCAGCGCGACGAGGCCCAGCAGCATATATCCGACGTGGGCGATCGAGGAGTACGCCAGCAGGCGTTTCAAATTGCTCTGGGTCAGTGCCGCCAGATTCGCGCCCGTCATGGTCAGGATCGAAACGAAAATCAGCAACGGCACGTAGACGGTGCGCAGAGGATACAGTCCCCAGAGGAAGATGCGCAGCAGCATGGCCCACGCCGCCGCTTTTACCGCGACCGACATGAATCCTGTAACGCTTGTCGGCGCGCCTTCGTAGGCATCCGGGAGCCATTGATGAAAGGGGATGGCCGCAATCTTGAAGAACAGGCCGACTGAAACGGTCAGCAGCGCGATCACAGCAATCGGGTCGATGTGATTGGGATGGGATGCTGCGAGACGGACCAGACCGCTGCGGATCCCAAGCAGGCTGGTGCTTCCTGTCAGCCCGTAGAACAGCGACAAGCCATAGGCAAATATTCCGGATGAAAATGCGCCCAGCAACAGATATTTCAGCGCGGCTTCATTCGATCTGCGGTCGGTGCGCAGAAATCCAACCAGCACATAAGTGGAGATTGCCATTAGTTCCAGGCCGATAAAGATCAGCACCACGTCGAAACCCGCGGCCATGCACATCATGCCCACGACTGAAAACAAGAGCAGCGCGTAAAACTCGCCGTGATTTTCGTGTTCGATCTCGAGATAGCGGACTGACATCAGGATGGAAAGCGCCGCGCCGCTGAGGAACAGGTACCAGAAGTAGATGGTGAAGCGATCCACCACCATCGAGTTCAGAAAGGCGGATTCTCCCGGCACGCCCGCGGCGTTCAAGGCCAGCTGAATTTTCACCACTCCGGTGGCGGAAAACAGAATGCCCACCAGCGCCGTCACTGCGTTGATCTTTTTCCATTGCGCCGGCAGCATGAGGTCCAGCAGCAATATGCCCAGCGCGAACAGGGTCAGCAGAATGACGGGGAGCGCCATCAGGTAGTCGACCCGGCCGAAATTTTGCGCCATGTTACCGGACACTTATCTAGTTCCCTTCACCTGACTCAATGCTGCTTGCACTGCTGCAGCATCCGCTGCCTCACCTGCGGGCCGGATCGCCGCATTCACATTTTGCGCGCCGGGATAGTCTTTCCCCCTCACGGTGTAAACGAGCTGGTTCACCGGTTGCTCCAGAATCTGGAAGAAAGGTTTGGGGTAGAGGCCAATCCAGAACGCGATGATGACCAGGGGTGCGAAGGTCAGCAGTTCGCGCGGCGTGAGATCGTGCAGCTTTTCATTCTTGGGATTGGTGACTGTCCCAAAGAACACGCGCTGGTAAAGCCACAGCAGATAAGCAGCCGCCAGAATAACGCCCGGAACGGCCCACGCCGCCCACTTCCAGTTTTCCATGAACGTGCCCTGCAGGATGGTGAATTCGCCGACGAATCCGTTGAGCAGGGGCAGTCCCATGGACGACAGGAACATGATCATGGTGATCGTGGCGTAAACCGGCATGACGTTAGAGATGCCGCCATACTCGGATATTTCGCGGGTGTGGCGACGCTCATACAAAATGCCGACGATCAAGAAGAGCGCACCCGTCGAGATACCGTGGTTGACCTGTTGCAGCACCGATCCGCTCAGCCCCGCCGGATTCAATGCGAAGATTCCAAGGGTGCAGAAACCCAGGTGGCTGACGGATGAGTATGCCACTAGCTTCTTCATGTCCTTCTGCATCAGTGAGACCAGCGCACCGTAGATGATGCCTACGACGGACAGGAAAATCATCCAGCCCCGCACCTTGGGATGCATAACAACGTCCGGGAAGAACGGCAACGCGAAGCGAACGAAGCCATAAGTGCCCATCTTCAGCAGGACGCCTGCCAGAATGACAGAGCCCGCGGTCGGAGCTTCCACGTGGGCGTCGGGCAGCCAGGTGTGGAACGGGAACATCGGTACCTTGATGGCGAAGGCCAGGAAAAATGCCAGGAACAGCAAGATGGCAAACGTCGAGCCATACGCCGGATCGTGGAAGATCAGCGGAGCTGTCTTGTACAAAGCCTGAATGCTGAAGGTGTATTGCCCGGTCTGATGGAAGTTATAGAAGTAGAGGAACAGGACAGACAGCAGCATCAGCACGGAACCGATCAGGGTGTAGAGAAAAAATTTAATGGCGGCATATAGTTTTCGCGGACCACCCCAGATCCCGATCAGCAGGTACATGGGGACCAGCATGGCTTCCCAGAAAACGAAGAAGAGGAAGAAATCCAGCGCCATGAAGACGCCGAGCATGCCGGTCTGCAGAACCAGGAACCAGACGTAATATTCCTTCACCCGATTCTCAATTGCGGTCCACGACGAGAGTATCGAGATCCAGCCCAGCAGTGTGGTCAGCATGATCAGCAGGAACGAGATGCCGTCGATGCCAAGCACATAACCTGCGCCGATAGAGGGAATCCAGTTGTTCGCAGTGCCTTCGATGAATTTGAAGGGAGCCGTATCTCCACTCTTAACCTTCTCCCAGAAGAGTGGAACCAGCGGCAGCGAAATCAGAAAGCCGCCAAGGGCAAAGATGTTGGCGATCCAGCGAATCGCGTCCTTGTTGTCCTTGGGGACGAACAAGAGCAGGATCGCGCCTACCAGCGGCGTGAAGAGGATGATGGAGAGGATGTGAGATTCCATTGTCTTTTCAGCTTCGAGCTGCGAGCTTTGAGCTACGAGGAAAGCTAGCCTTTGATTACTCAAAGGTCGCAGCTCAGAGCTCACTTAGTGATACACGTAATAAAACACGAACCCAAGCAGCCCCGCAGTCATGACCAGCGCATACCACTGCACCAGGCCCCACTCGAACAGCCGCGCGGGATAACTCAACATGCGTGCCAGAATGGCGGGACCGTTCACACCAATACCGTCGATGATCCACTTGTCCCACCAACTGGAGAGCGTGGCGGTGAAACGGGTGATCCATCCCGCGGCATTGACAGCGCCGTCAACGATGTTGGCGTCGAACCAGGAACTGGCCTCGCCGAGTCCCATGACGCCGAGGCGCACGCCTCCCAGTTTTCGACGCCCGGTGAAGGCATAGTCGTACCCT
>Ga0307472_100000978_pt1 | contig 10947 bp, 12 predicted proteins | sample atmos_gasesAM5C__2_FD_204582 | JGI IMG/M metagenome (GOLD analysis project Ga0307472, IMG submission 204582) | Hardwood forest soil microbial communities from Morgan-Monroe State Forest, Indiana, United States - atmos_gasesAM5C_05 | ecosystem: Environmental > Terrestrial > Soil > Temperate... | reverse complement strand
GGTCGGCCTATCCGGCGAACGAAAATTGAAGCAAGGCCTCGGTTTGCACATCATGAATTACCGAGCCCAACTGATGGGAGGCCGTCTGAAAATTGACTCGCCAAATGGCGGCGGGACATGTGTGTCGTGCTATTTGCCGAACCACGCACCAGGGTCAGGCAAACCGCAACAAAACGGGCAGGTAAAGCAATCGACTGCGAAATCTGCAATGGCACCAGCTGCGGTCACCGTAAATTTTGAACATCTAGAGGGCCCCCGAGCGGCGAACTCTTGATAAGACGATCAAGGGAAGATCGACGCTTACCATGGACCACTCTGCAACCCAGCGAGCCGCAGCAAAGATGAGCCTCGCGCGCTCGACCAACAAGAATCCTCGATGCGATGCACCGGAGGCGAAACGGATCGTGATCGTAGATGATCACCCTCTGTTTCGCAAAGGGCTCGAACAACTCATTCATTCGGACAGCGCGTTCGCCGTCTGCGGCGAGGCCTGCAACGCGTCTGAAGCGATGGAGGTGATCCGGAAGTTGCACCCCGACCTTGCGATTGTGGATCTGAGTTTGCCCGGCGCCAACGGCATCGAGCTGATCAAGAATATCCGCGCAGAGTTTGCGAAGATGCCGATCCTGGTGCTCTCGATGCACGACGAATCTCTCTACGCGTTGCGGGCGATGCGAGCCGGAGCCGATGGGTACGTGATGAAACATGAAGCGATGCAAAATGTCATTCAGGCAATCCACGAAGTGTTTAACGGGCGTCCGTATCTCAGCCCGGCAATGGCAGCGCAGGTCATCACAAAATTCGCGCATCGCCAGGCCGAAGGCGAAGTCGACGCGGTTGAGCGCCTGAGCGACCGCGAACTGGAAATTCTCGAGCTGATCGGCAAAGGGAACGAAGTGCGTCAGATCGCGAAATTGTTACATCTCAGCCCCAAAACGGTGGAGACACACCGTGCACACATCAAAGACAAACTCGACCTGAAAAACTCGCGCGAAGTCGCCCGCTTCGCCCTGCAATGGCTGAGCGCGCGCAATGCATAGCGTAACGCAGCCATCTTGGCTCTTTGTCCAGAGGGCATCCTGCCCGCACGGTCGGTAGGCTGGAATCCTGCTCGACTGCGAGCTGGCTGACAGTTTCACCTTTTTTCCTGGGAAACGAGGCGCATATTTCCTGTGATGGATTTGACCAACCGCGACGCGGTCGAAGAACTGCTTCAGACCTACGGCGAGACTGGCGGAATCAATTACCTCGCCGCCGCCGCTAACCTGCCCTCGCGTCTGTCGATTGAAGCGGCATGCACCGAGTTGATGAGCCTGATGTTCCCCGGTTTTCGCAGCGAAGAGCTCGTGAGCTCCGAAGATCTGGCGGACACCACACGCATTCGCGTCAAACATTTGCACGCGCGGCTCAGAACTGAAATTTGCAGAAGCCTCGGCAAAATCCCGCCAGACGAAGCAACAGAAAAAAAAGCCGAAGAAGTCCTGAGTGATTTTTTCAAGCATTTGCCATCGGTGCGTCGCATGCTTTGGACGGATATCGATGCCGCTTACGAAGGCGACCCGGCCGCCACGAGTTACGAAGAAATCATCCTTGCTTATCCGGCGTTGGAGGCAATCGCCATTTATCGAATGGCGCATCTGCTCTACGGGAAAGTGCCGCTGATTCCGCGTATCATGACCGAGTGGGCGCATAGCCGCACGGGAATCGATATTCATCCTGGCGCGGAGATTGGTTCGCATTTTTTCATAGACCACGGCACCGGAGTGGTCGTTGGCGAGACCACTGAAATCGGATCGCACGTGAAACTTTACCAGGGCGTGTCGTTCATCGCCCGATCGCTCGGGGCGGGACGCGGATTGCGCGGCAAAAAACGCCACCCGACAATCGAAGACGGCGTCTGCATTTACGCTGGAACCACGGTCATGGGCGGCGACACCGTGATTGGCGCGAATTCCACGATCGGCGCCAACGTTTTCCTGACAAAAAGCGTTCCACCACATTCGCTCGTCTACTACGAAGAAAAAGAAGTTCGTGTCGTGCCGAAGCGAAAACAGGAGCCAGCAACCACGCGATGAATTTCAGAAATGAAATCGGCCAATCCTGTAGCCGCTTCGCTGTGCGAAGCGCGACGGGTGTATGTCTGCAAAACGCGTCCGGCGCGTCTCAGAGAGACGCGGCTACAGCGGGAATGAACATGAGCACGGAGTAAGAGCAAGAGTAGGAGGAAGAGGAAGTATTAATGATCTATCTCGATTACAACGCCACCACACCGTTATGCGATGCAGCGCGCGAAGCGATGCTGCCATATCTCAATCGCTATTTCGGCAATCCTTCCAGTGTCCACGCCGCTGGCCGCGAAGCGCGCGCCGCCATTGACGATGCTCGCGACAAGCTCGGCGGCTTCCTGCACGCGAAACCCGGCGAAATCATTTTTAACAGCGGTGCAACTGAGTCATGCAATCTGGGTGTGCTCGGACTGGCGCGATCTGAATCTTCACCCAGCGGCCACATCATTTCGAACAAAGCAGAACATCACGCGGTGCTGAACGCAGTAGAACATCTTGAGAATCGCGAACGTTTTGAAGTGACCTGGCTCAATGTTTCCGAAACCGGAATGGTCGATCTCGATCAGCTCGCTGATTCAATTCGGTCTGACACCAAGCTCGTCTCAATCATGACCGCGAATAATGAAACCGGCGTCATCCAGCCGATGCGCGAAATTTCGCGGATATGCCGCGAGCGCGGCGTGTTGCTTCACAGCGACATGGTCCAGGCGTTCGGCAAAATCGATATCGATGTCTCATTAGTCGACGCCGCCAGTTTTGCGTCGCACAAATTTTACGGCCCCAAAGGCTCGGGATTTCTATTCTTGCGGAGCGGTTTGCCGATTCAGCCAATTATGTTTGGCGGCGCCCACGAAAACCAACGGCGACCCGGGACAGAAAACGTCGCTGCGATAGCTGGAATGGCAGCGGCCGCCGACTGGGTGTTGCGTGACACCGATGCGGAGAGGCAACGCGAAGCACAATTAAGAGATGAGTTGTGGAGACGGATCGCAAAAGTTTTCCCAGACGCGCAGCAAAATGGCGACCCAGCTCATCATCTCGCGAACACGCTCAACGCAAGCTTCAACGGCGTTGATTCGGAAACGATGCTGATGGCGTTGGATTTGGAAGGCGTTTGCGCGTCGAGCGGTTCGGCCTGCATGGTTGGCTCGGTGAGGGCGTCGCATGTTTTGCTCGCCATGGGATTGCCAATGGAAAGCGCCAGATCGGCCATTCGTTTTTCGCTTGGCAGACCGACGACGACCGAGGAAATCGCCAATGCTGCCGATGCACTCGAGCGAATCGCGGAGCGAACCAAAGACGCTCGCGAATATGCCCTCGCTTAGGCAGCTCGAGTTCGCTTTTCAGGCCGTAGCCGCGTCCCTGTGGGACGCATCGCCCTTCGCACAGCAAAGCGGAGACGAAGCCAGCGATCTTGAAACAAAAGCGCGCGAGCTCTTGCGCTCGTTAGGCGCGAAACGAATCGCAACAGAACTTCGCGTCGAATGGAATTCCCGTCTCACAACTGCTGCAGGTCGCGCCGATTATCGCCAGAAATTGATTTCGCTAAACCCGCGGTTGATGGAGCATCCCGCGGAGATCGATCGCACACTGCGTCACGAGCTTGCTCATATCCTCGCGCAGTTTCGAGAAAAAAGTCGGCGACGGATTTCACCGCACGGACCCGAGTGGCAGCAGGCTTGTCGCGATTTGGGAATCGCAGACGAAAAGCGCTGTCATACGTTGCCGTTTCCTGCGAAGCGTTGCGCGCCGCGTTTCATCTACCGTTGCCCGAATTGCCGGCGCGATTTCCCTCGCGTACGCAAGATCAAACGCACAGTCGCCTGTCTGGCTTGTTGCCGCGCGCACAACTACGGCGAGTTTGATGTTCGGTTTCGGTTGAAGCTGCTGACAGTGTAGCGGCGTGTGTGTCAAACGCCGACGCTCGCCGCGGCGAGCGCCTCTACAACTCTTTGTCCTCGCCCTTTGTGTTTTTCTCGCCGCGCAATTTCGCCTGGATAAACATGTCGATGTCGCCATCCATCACGGCTTGCACGTTGCTCGTCTCGGCGCCGGTGCGGTGGTCTTTCACCATTTGGTATGGCTGAAACACGTACGAGCGAATTTGATTTCCCCACGCGATCTCGCCTTTCTCGCCATATTGTCGCTCTATCTCAGCGCGTTTCTTGTCTTCTTCGAGTTGATAAAGTTTTGCTTTCAACATTTTCATCGCCAGCTCGCGGTTGCGCCCCTGGCTGCGCTCGGCCTGGCAGGCCACCACGATTCCACTCGGTTTGTGCAAGATCCGCACCGCGGTTTCGACCTTGTTCACGTTCTGTCCGCCTTTGCCGCCGCTGCGAAACGTGCCAATCTCGAGATCGGCCGGATTAACCTCAATGGGCGCAGTATCGGCTATTTCGGGCACAACATCGACACTCGCGAATGACGTGTGCCGCCGTTTATTGGCGTCAAAGGGCGAGATGCGCACAAGCCGGTGCACGCCGCGCTCGGTTTGCAGATGTCCGTAGCCATACTCGCCCGTTACGAGCAAAGTCACCGATTTGATTCCGACTTCTTCGCCCTGCTGAATGTCCACTGTTTGGGATTTGAAACCGCCGCGCTCGATCCAGCGCTGGTACATCCGAAGCAGCATGTCGGCCCAGTCGCACGATTCGGTCCCGCCGGCGCCGGAATGAATCGTCATAAACGCGTTTGCGCGATCGTTTTCTCCGGACAAGAACTGGCGCAGCTCGAACTCGTCCAACATGCGAGCCAGACGGTTGTGTTCGGTTGCCACTTCTTTCTCGGCCTGCGCGCGATGGGTCGGATCGCTTTCCTCCGCAGCGAGTTCTTGTAGCGCGCTGAAATCTTCGATCTCGCGTTCCAATTGTTGGAACGGATTGATCAACGAACGCAACCGCGAAACTTCCTCAACATCAGCCTGGGCGCGCTCCCGATTCGACCAGAAATCGGGCGCAGCCATCCGCGCTTCAATTACAGCTAGATTTTCCTGAAGCTGTTCGACGTCAAAGAAACCTCCGCAATTCGCGCACCCGCGATTTCAGATCCTCAGCATCTGGAATGGAGATTTCCGCTGGCATAAGGGAAAATAATTCAACTCACAGCGAATCGCAAAGATATGGCGCGAGCGCGGTTCTCCCCGGAGCGATATCCTACTTGCGCGCGGGAGCGGCGGATTTTGTCTTCGCGCGCGCGGTTTCCAAGCGAAAAATTGTTTCGCCTTCCTTCATTAAATCAAGTCGATCTCGTGCGATCGTTTCCAAATAACTCACATCTGTCTTGAGCAAACTGACCTCGCGCGTCTGCCGCGCCAACAAAGTTTGTTGCTCGTTGACCTGTTGCTGGAGGTTGTCGATCTCAGTGCGGCTCTGCATCAATTTCTTATACGGCGGCACGAACAGGCTCACGATGACAAGCCAGATGGCGATTATCAGCAGGACGAGGAGAATCCTGTTAAGTCGCTGCCAGACCGTGGCTTCGCGACGCGCGCGGAAATCAGCGTAACCGTGCTCCACTTCAGCGGAGTGTAGCGCCGTACACGGCTTTGTCACCAAGTTCTTCTTCGATCCGCAACAACTGGTTGTACTTGGCCACGCGGTCGCTCCGGCATGGCGCACCGGTCTTGATCTGGCCGGCGTTTGTTCCTACCGCTATATCGGCAATGGTCGTGTCCTCGGTTTCACCCGAGCGATGACTGATCACGGTCGTGTAATCATTTTTCTTTGCCACGTCGATCGTTGCCAGCGTTTCCGTCAGCGTGCCGATCTGATTTACCTTGATCAAAATGGAATTCGCTACGTGCTCGGCAATTCCTTTTTGAAGAAATTTCACGTTGGTGACGAAAAGATCGTCGCCGACCAGTTGAATCCGGGAGCCGAGTTTTTTTGTCAATTTTTTCCAGCCGTCCCAATCATTCTCCGCGCAACCGTCCTCGATCGAAATGATCGGGAACCGCGCGCAAAGCGCGGCGTAATAATCGATCAATTCTTCAGCGGTCTTTTTTCCGCCACCCGATTTCTTGAAAATGTAAAGCTTCTGGTCGCAGTCATAGAACTCCGAGGCAGCGGGGTCGAGCGCGATGAAGATCTGTTCGCCCAGCTTGTAACCAGCCTTCTCAACGGCCGCGGAAATCGATTCCAACGCGTCTTCAGCGGAATCGAGTTGCGGCGCAAATCCACCTTCGTCGCCAATGGCCGTGGAAAGATGCCGCGCTTTCAAAACAGATTTGAGCGCGTGATACACTTCTGTGCCGTAACGCAACGCTTCCGAGAAAGTCGGCGCGCCGCGGGGCACGATCATGAATTCCTGAAAATCGATCGGCGCATCCGAATGCGCACCGCCGTTCAGGATGTTCATCATCGGCACTGGAAGCACGCGCGCATCGGGTCCGCCGAGGTATCGAAACAGAGATAGGTTTTTCGAGACTGCGGCCGCGGAGGCCGTCGCCAGCGAAACAGCCAGCGTCGCATTGGCGCCGAGATTTCTTTTGGTCGGCGTACCGTCAAGTTCGATTAGTTTCTTATCGATGTTCGCCTGGTCGCGCGCATCCAGTCCCTTGAGAATCGGCGCAATCTTCTGGTTAACATTGGCAACCGCTTTTCTCACGCTTTTGCCGCCGAAGCGGCTTTTGTCGCCGTCGCGCAATTCCAATGCTTCATGTTCGCCTGTGCTCGCCCCGCTGGGAACGGCCGCTCGTCCCAGCGCGCCGCTTTCAACTCGTACATCCGCTTCGATGGTCGGATTGCCGCGTGAATCCAAAATTTCGCGGGCGTGAATGTGGGTAATGCTGGTACTCGCCATACGTTCTGCGCGGACTAGAACAGCTTTGGCTTCGCAAGGCAAATCCGTGTCGTTCGAGCCAGTATGGAGAAGGCCGGGAGGGACCGGGTTGGGGACCTGAGAGATTCCGATTGGCAATTTCGCTAAGGCGCGCATAATCTTCGCGATGATTCGTTTGGTCGCACTGCCCGTGCTTGCCTTGGTTACTGCTATTTCCACAGCGGCGGCCGAGGAAGGGCAACGCCTGTCGTCGGATCAAATGGCAAAAGCTGTCAAAAGCGATTCGATCACTGTACCGACGCCGGGCGAACTGTTCGCTGCCCTCGGGAAATCGGGAAAAATAAACTGGTCAGCTCAATACCGCGCCCCAATTCCTGTGACCTACGCCAATCGCGCGCAGATCGCCCTCAACCTCGGCGGTTTGATAGCCGATGGGTTCATCGCCGTGGAAGCCAAGGACGGTCAGCAGGTGAAGAATATCGGGTCGGACATCATGAAGCTCGGCAAGGCGCTCGGAGTGAGCGAGCAACTCCTCAGCCGCGGCAATAGCATCAATGAATTTGCCGAGGACAACCAATGGGACACGCTCCAGGAGGAATTGGAAGCCACGCAAAACGAGGTGAAATCCTCAATGCAATCGCACGCCGACCAGGACCTGGTCATCCTTGTTACTCTTGGCGGGTGGATCCGCGGAACTCAGGTGGTCACCGGTGCGATTATAAAGAATTATAACGAGGCCGCCGCAAAGGTTCTGCGCGAACCGACACTCGTTTACTTCATGCAGTCAAAGCTGAATGCAATTTCACCTGAATTACGCCAGGAACCCCTGGTCAAAGATGTAAGCGAACAACTCGCCGGAATTGAGAAGCTCGTTTCGTTTCCGGAGGGCAAGGCGCCGACCGCGGAAGACGTGCGAAAACTCAATGAGGCGGTCGGCAAGCTGATGACAAAAATAGAGAGCAAGGAATCGCCCAAATGAAACGTTGCCTGCGGTTTTTCGTTTTGATTTTCGCGCTGAGCGCGAGCGTTATTCTCCGCGCAGAGACAGACGCTGAAGTGAATGCGCGCAAAGACGCACTCGAGCTCGCGGGAGCATTTGGAAATGACGGGTTCAAGATTCGAGATGGACATTCGTGCGGCGTGCTGAAGCCACACGATCACGCCCTAATCACGGTGAACCTTTATGCGGGAAATCAATATTGGTTTTCTGTGGGCACGGCGGAGCCGCTAAAAAAAGTTGCCGTCAGCCTTTATGACGAAAGCGGAAAGCAAATGAGCACGGAGAATTTCAGCGACGGCGACAAAGCGGCCGCCGGCTTCGCGCCGGAGAACAGCGGCCAGTACTTTGTATCCGTCGATTCGGTCGAGGATCAGGAAGGCAGTTTCTGTCTCGTCTATTCCTATAAATAGACGATGCCCGGGTTCTATCTTGGAGCAGGTGATGATCTCGCTTCAGGTGCTTTATGAAGGTCACGTCCAGGGCGTCGGGTTCCGTTTTACTGTGCGCCACATCGCCAAAGGCTTTGACGTGACTGGTTGGGTGCGCAACCTGCCCGACGGTCGCGTCGAACTTCGGGTTACAGGTGACGAGGAGGAGGTACGCGCCTTTGTCAATGGCGTCGCTCAAAGCGAACTTCACTCGCTCATTCGCAAACAAACCGAGGACACGTTGAACGAACCGGTCGCTGCCCGCGGCTTTGAAATTCGCCATGACTAATTCGGCCGTCGCTGTTCACGGACTGACCAAAATTTTTCCTGTTCCATTTCATCCCACTCGCGGGATTGTCGCGGTAAAGGACCTCAGCCTCCGCATCGAACCAGGCGAAGTGTACGGATTGCTCGGGCCGAACGGCTCCGGCAAGAGCACCACACTGAAGATTATTCTCGGTCTGGTGTCGCCGACACGCGGACGCACCGAAATTTTTGGGCGAGACTGTCGTCTCGTCGAAAGCCGCGAAGCAGTTGGTTTTCTCCCGGAGAACCCGTATTTCTACAAATATCTCAGCGGTGCGGAAACGCTGCGTTTTTTCGGACGCCTTTGCGGAATGACAGGCGCAACGTTGAAGAGCCGTGTAAACGAACTGCTCGATCTTGTTGGACTAAACAAGGCGCGCGACCGCCGTTTGGGCACGTATTCGAAGGGAATGCTGCAACGCATCGGGCTAGCGCAAGCACTGATTCATGATCCAAGGCTGGTGGTCCTGGATGAACCGACGGCTGGCGTTGATCCGGCGGGCTCGCGCGAAATTCGCGATTTGATCATGGACCTGAAACGCCGCGGAATCACTGTGCTGCTCTCGTCGCACTTGCTGGCGCAAGCGCAGGAAATTTGTGACCGCATCGGGATTCTCGCCGACGGGGTGCTGGTGCGTGAAGGCCATTTGCAGGAATTAATCGCAATCGAAAATCAGACCGAGCTTGTGATCGCCGATGCTTCCGATGACCTCGTGCACGAGATTGAATCGTTCATCAGCCGGTCGAACGCGAAATTGCTCGAACGGCGAAAATCGACCACCACGCTGGAAAGATTGTTCCTGGAATCAACTGGAGGGAACGACAAAAGCTCAACTCGCGAGTGATGAACTAACAAAACCGAAATGACAGACGGCGAAACCGCTTCAACGCTTCAACCATTCAACGCTTCAACGATTCCGAAGCGTCACCGCGCTTTCTCTCTGGCGCGCATTCTCGCTATCACCAGCAACACGCTGACTGAGTTGACGCGCCTAAAGGTTTTTTACGTGCTGCTGGTGTTCGGGCTGCTGTTGATCGGCAGCTCAATTTTCATGGCGCAATTCTCTTTCCAACAGGAATTCCAAATCCTGAAGGACGTCTCGTTAGGCGCGATCTCAATGTTCACTTCGCTCCTGGCAATCGTAGCCACGTCGCGAATGCTGCCGCGGGACATCGAAGACCGCACGGTTTATACCATTCTCGCCAAGCCGGTGCCGCGTTTCGAATACATTGTCGGTAAAATAGCGGGAGTTCTTCTGTTGCTGGCGATTAGCACTCTGATAATGGTCGCGGCGTTCCTGGCCGTGCTGTACATGCGCGAGCAGGCAGTGCTACAGGCTACTGCGAAACAAATGGCCAGCGCGCCGCCGGACCAACTCGCCGATGCGCTGCGCGCCGTTCGCGCCTCCGCGTTCAACGTCGATCTTGTTCCCGGAATCATCATCATTTTCCTCAAAGCGTGTCTACTCACGGCCCTAACGCTGTTTGTTTCTACCTTCGCCACTTCAACGATCTTCACCATTGTGGTGATGGTTTTTATTTATTTCATCGGACACTTGGAAGCTACTGCACGCGAGTATTGGCTCGCCGTACACGGCGGCGGTTTAGTCACACGCGTTTGTCTTGCGATCGTGGCGCTGCTCTTTCCCGATCTGCAAGCTTTCAATCTGGTGGATGACATCATCGCTGGCACTGCCATTTCGATGGCAGTATTCACCAAGACTGCGCTGCTCGGCGTCTTCTATACGGTGATCTACACGTTACTCGCGGTTTTTGTGTTTTACGGAAAAGAATTATGACGCGAGGCCTGATCGCGCTGGCGGTATTGATCGTGATGGGCCTGCTCAAATTGCCGGTCGAACGCGATCTTGCGGCTCTTCACCGGCAGGAACATTTCCGCGGTGTCGAATTCAATCTCGATCTTCGCGAAAAACTCGGGCAACTCGGATTCATCGCCGCACTGAGCGGATTTCGAGCGATTGTCGCCGATAGTCTGTTCATCCAGGCGCACGCGGCTTGGGAAAATACTCAATGGGGCCGAATGCTGTTGTTATTTCGACAAATCACGACGCTCCAACCACGGGTGCTGCTGTTTTGGGACACTGCCGCTTGGCACATGGCGTGGAACGCGAGCGTAGCGGCGATGAACGATACCAATCAGCCGCGTCAGGCGCTGCGAGTCAAAGCGCAACGGGAATACTTTGCGCTCGGCAAAGATTTTCTCGAGCGCGGAATTAAAAATAATCCCGATCGCCCCGAGCTCTACGAAGCGCTCGCAAGACTGTACAAGGAAAAATACAAAGACCACGAGCGTGCCGCCGAATATTATGCCAAGGCAGCGACATTGCCGGAAGCAGCGCCGTGGGAC
>Ga0307472_100000977_pt1 | contig 10947 bp, 11 predicted proteins | sample atmos_gasesAM5C__2_FD_204582 | JGI IMG/M metagenome (GOLD analysis project Ga0307472, IMG submission 204582) | Hardwood forest soil microbial communities from Morgan-Monroe State Forest, Indiana, United States - atmos_gasesAM5C_05 | ecosystem: Environmental > Terrestrial > Soil > Temperate... | reverse complement strand
TCCAGGTACGTCTTGCCCTGAGAGCTGATCGTCCCCTGGTCCGGTCCGCGGCCTTGCGGCGCGCCTTCGCCGTATCCGCCGTGCAGCTTTTTCACGACGTCCATACCTTCAGTCACCTGACCGAACGCCGCGAAGCCCATCGAGTCAAGCTGTCCATTATTCCCGAGATTGATGAATACCTGCGTCGTTCGGGTATCGCGTCCGGCTGTGGCAAATGTCACAGTCCCCGGCTTGTTGCTCTGGGTAACAGGATCGTCCTTGATATTCGCGCTACGCCAAACGCGGCTCACCTGCGGATCGGCGCTCAATCCAAACTGCACCACGAATCCGGGCAGGACGCGGAAGAAGTGCGCGTCCGTGTAGAATCCGTGCTTGACGAGATTGTAAAAGCGGTCCGCGCCCAGCGGCGCCCACGCGCGGGTCACATGAATCGTGAAGTCGCCCTTCGTCGTCACAAATTTCACATCGTACTCTGCCGGCGCTTGCTCCTTCGCATTCTCCGGCTGATGCAATGGCGAAGCTGTTGTCATGAGAACTTTCCAGTGATCTGAGATATGTTTCGAATATGTGTGCCGAATGTTCCTCCAATGTTGCTACTGCGGCTTGGTCGCTCCCGACGCGCTGGCCTTGTGTGCGGGCGTCGTAGCCGCTGCGCCAGCCGACGCAACAATCGTCGCCGTCTTAATACTATCGAGCTTCGGGAAATTCTTGTCCAGGTAAGCCTTCCCTTCGTTGGTGATCTCGCCCTGGTGGCTCGTGGGTGCGTCCGCATAGCCACTGTAGAAGGTCTTGATTACGTCCATGCCGGAAGTCACTTCGCCGAATGGCGCAAAGCCCATGCCATCAAGGCGGGAATTATCGCCAAGATTGATGAACACCTGCGTAGTGCGCGTGTTCGGACCGGCCATGGCAAACGTAATAAAACCGGGCTTATTGCTTGACTTCACTGGATCGTCCTTGATATTTGCGTCCGTCCAGGCCTTGTTCACCGCGGGATTGCCGGTGAGCCCGAACTGCACGACGAATCCGTCTACGTAACGGAAAAATGTGGCTCCGTCATAATAATGATGCTTCACGAGATTGTAAAAGCGGTCCGCCCCCTGAGGCGCCCAGGCGCGCGTCACGTGAACTACGAATTCGCCCTTTGTGGTGACAAATTTCACATCATATTCCGCCGGCGCTTGTGCCTTTAGCGTCGCCGGGTGAAGCAGCGCGGGATCAGTACCGCCCGAATGCGGCGCCACCGTGCTCTTCGGCTTTTCGGCCTGCGCAGCAGGCTTCGAATCAGGTTTCGAATCGGGCGCCTGGGCCCACGCGGAAGCCGGCACGCACCCCAGCAATATCACCAGACACAGTGTCACCGGACACAGCGCCACCAAACACAATCTCGAAATCACCTTCTCGGCATGGCCCTTCACGGTTGTCCTCCCATTCGCTTCGACGTAATTTCCACCTGCTCCATCACCCGCAGCGTGTTGCCACCCAGGATTTGTTGAATGTCCGTTGCCGAATAACCCTTTGCCAGCAGCGCGTTCGTGATCTGCGGCAAATGCGATGCACTCTCCATTCCATACGGCATGTTCGCGCCGTCGAAATCCGATCCAAGCCCCACATGATCCGCGCCCGCCAGTTTCACGGCGTGATCGATATGCTCGACGATCCTAGTCCATTCCACCCGCGGCAGCTTGCCCTGGGCGACGTACTCTCGTGTAATCTTATCGCCTTCGGTAAGCTGACAGCCCTCATTTTCTCCGCAGTGCCTTTTCACTTCTTCCTGGATGGCCTTGCCTAGCTCCGGGTTCGCCTTTTCCGCGTCGCGAAACTCCCGGCTCAGAAAGCCCACATGATAATTGATTTGGATTACGCCGCCCTTGGCTGCGAGCGCTTTGATCATGTCGTCCGTCATATTCCGTGGCGCGTCGCAGATCGCGCGGCAGGAAGAGTGTGACGCGATCATCGGCGCTTCGCTGATGGCGAGCGCGTCGTAGAAAGTCTTGTCGGACACATGCGAAATATCCACCATGATGCCCATGCGGTTCATTTCGCGAACCACTTGCTTTCCGAAATCCGTCAATCCATTGTGCGTCGTCTTTCCCGTCGACGAATCCGCCCAGTCCGTATCTATCATGTGCGTTAGCGTCATATAACGCACACCCAGGCGCGCAAAATCGCGCAGCACGCCCAGATCGTTGTCGATCATGTGGCCGCCCTCAACGCCCATGAGAGCCGCAATCTTCCCGTCCCCATGGATGCGACGCACATCGTCCGCGGTTCGAGCCAGCGCGATATCCTTCGGATAGCGAACCGGCAGTTCGCGCACCACATCCATCTGATCCATCGCGCGCTTCACCGCTTCGGGGCCGGTAATCGTCCCCGAAATCCAGATCGAAAAGAAGATCGCGCTTAGCCCGCCCTCGCGCATGCGCGGGATATCGATCGAGCCGTCGGTATGGCGCACCCCAAGATCGAATTGTGGATCGAGCAGCCGCTGCGTGGTGTCGTCGTGGGTATCAACAACGATTGAGCTGAAATGCAAGTCGTGCGCCTTATGTGAGACGCCGCTTTGCGTCGTCACGGTTAGAAACGGCAGAATCGCGCCTAGCGCCAAACAGAAAAGTAGAAATCCCACACGCGTCAACATCCAGGTCGAGCCCCCATCGCCACTTACGTCTGAAATTCAGTCGTGCCCTTGGAACCAGCTCTTGATTGCGTGCACTAGCACCTGGCCATTCACCGCTGCGAGCGATTCCGTCAGCGGAATCCCCTTTGGGCACACTTTCACGCAATTCTGCGCGTTGTCGCAATCTTCGATTCCACCTGGGCCCATTAACGCTTCGAGCCGTCCCGCCGCGTGCATCGCTCCTGTCGGGTGCATATTGAACAGGCGCACCTGGCTCACGATCGCGGCGCCCACGAAGTGAGAATGTTCGTTCACCCTCGGGCAAATTTCGAGGCAGTTCCCGCAGGTAATGCACCTCGACAGTGGATACCCCACTTCTTGCGTCGCCGGCGACATCCGCGGACCTTCGCCGAGCGCGTAGGTACCGTCGATCGGAATCCAGCACTTCGTGCGCTTCAAGCTCTCAAACATGAAGTCGCGATCGACCACCAGATCGCGCACCAGTGGAAATTTTGTCAGCGGTTCGAGCCGAATCGGTTTCTCCAGATTATCAACGAGCGCCGAACATGCCTGCCGCGGCTCGTCGTTAATCAGCATCGCGCACGCGCCGCAAACTTCTTCCAGGCAATTCGCGTCGTAGCTCACCGGCGTCGATTCCTTGCCTTCGCGCGTGTAAGGCTTCTCGGCGATATCGCGCAGGCACTGAATCACGTTCATGTGCGGGCGGTAGCGCAGCTCATATTCTTCCCAGCGAACCGCTTCGTCCGGCCGCTGCTGCCGCTTGATCCTGACGATGAAAGTATTTCCGGTCCCGGTATCAGCCATTGGTTTCAGTTTCCGCCATAAAGCTGCCTCGCGCTCGTTCCATTTCGCTCTGCAGAACTTGCATCACTTTGCCGCCGTGTACTTTCGCTCGCGCGGCGGAAGCAGCGAAGTATCCACCGGCTCGTAGTCGAGCCTGATCTCGCCGCCGACGAACGAAGCCTTCGTTGTCTTCAGCCAATTCGCATCATCGCGATTGGGAAATTCCGGCTTGTAATGGGCCCCGCGCGTTTCGTTGCGGACGAGCGCTCCCAGCGTGATCACTTTCGCGAGCACCAGCATATTGCCAAGTTCACGCACGAAATTCAGCGTCTGATTCGCCCACTGTGTTCGATCCTGCAAATTGATTTTGCGGAATCGCTCGCTCAGTTCATCCAGTTTCGTCAGCGTTTTCTGCAGGTTTGCGTTATAGCGAATCACGGTGACGTTTTCCGTCATCACTTCGCCCATTTCGCGCCAGATCGCTATCGGATTCCCAGTTCCCTGATGCTGATTCAGCAGCGCATCGTTCATGTCCTGGTGGCGCACGCGCTCTCGCTCAAACACGCTGGCCGGCGTGCTTTCGGCGCCGTGCTCCAGATTGCGCGCATACTTCACCGACGCCGGGCCAGCCAGCATCCCACCATAAATGCACGAGACGAGCGAATTCGCGCCTAATCGATTCGCCCCGTGATATTGATAATCGCATTCTCCGGCGGCATAGATTCCCGGAACGTTCGTGGCCTGATTTTCGTTGTCAACCCACAAGCCGCCCATCGTGTAGTGCATCGCGGGGAAAACTTTCATCGGCTCTTTGCGCGGATCGACGCCCACAAACTTTTCGTAGATTTCGAGAATGCCTTCGAGCTTCTTGTCGAGCACGTCCGCAGGAATGTGCGAAACGTCTAGATACACGGCGGGTTCACCTGGCAGCCCCATTTTCATCTCGAAAACCACTTTGTGAATCGCGCGCGTTGCCACGTCGCGAGGCACGAGGTTCCCGTACTTCGGATACCATTCTTCGAGAAAATAGAACCGCTCGGCCTCCGGAATATCCTTCCCCGAACGTTTGTCGCCTGGCTGCTTCGGAACCCACACGCGGCCGCCTTCGCCGCGCGCCGATTCGCTCATCAGCCGGCACTTGTCCTCGCCCGGAATCGCGGTGGGGTGAACTTGAATAAACTCTCCATTCGCATACCAGACGCCCTGCTGAAAGAGCGCCGACTGCGCGGAGCCCGTGCACACCACCGAATTCGTGGAACGCCCGAAGATCGCGCCATTTCCACCCGTGGCAAAAATCAACGCGTCCGCCGGGAACGTCTTTATCTCCATCGTCTTCAAATTCATCGCGCAAATGCCGCGCGCCACGCCGCCATCGTCGATCACGGCGGAGAGAAACGTCCAGCCTTCGAATTTTTTTACCTTGTCTTCCGATTCCGCTCGCCGCACCTGCTCGTCGAGCGCATAGAGCAGTTGCTGGCCCGTCGTCGCTCCGGCAAACGCCGTGCGGTGGTACAACGTCCCGCCAAATCGCCGGAAATCCAGCAATCCCTCAGGCGTTCGGTTGAACATCACCCCCATGCGATCGAGCAGATCGATAATCGCCGGGGCTGCCTCGCACATTCCCTTTACGAGCGGCTGATTGGCGAGAAAATCTCCGCCGTAGATCGTGTCGTCGAAATGCTTCCAGGTGGAATCGCCTTCGCCCTTCAGATTCTTCGCCGCATTGATTCCACCTTGCGCGCAAACGGAATGCGAGCGCTTCACGGGCACGATCGAGAATAGATCCACCGGCACGCCCAGCTCAGCGACGCGAATCGTCGCCATCAGGCCGGCCAGACCGCCGCCTACGATGATGATTCTAGGTTGTCTCATTGAACGTAGGTTCCCAGCGGAAACCAGTGGTTGTGGAAACCAACTGCGATTGCGACTCCGACGAAAGTTAGCGCTACCGTCACCGCTGCGCCAAACCAGCCCGCCGCTCGCTGTGCTCGCACCGATACCGCGATGCCCCATTTACAGGCGAAATTCCAGAGTCCATTGCCTAGGTGGAACGATGCGGCCGTGATTCCCACGATATAGAACGCGAAATATCCCGGGTGCGACATCGCTTCTGCCAAATCCTGATAGTTCGTTCGCCCGTGCCCCGCAAATCGCTCCAGGTACACGTGCCAGAAAATAAAAATAAACGCGATGATTCCCGTCCATCGCTGCAATACGTATAGCCAGTTCGCCATCCAGGGATGTCCGATCGCGTTCGACTTTCCCATCCACCAAATATAGAGTCCGTAAAATCCATGGAACAAAATCGGCAGCCACAATACGCAGGCTTCGACAATGATTCGCCAGGGAATGCTCTGCAGCTCAACCGATACGTCGTTATATTTCTGTACGCTCACGAGCGCGTAGCTGTTCGACCAGAAGTGCTCCAGGAGAAATGCGCCAATAGGAATCACGCCACTGAGGGATTGCAGTTTGTCGAGGAAGTAACTCGTTTTGGACTCAGCCGCTGCGGCCGGCATGCACACTCCGATTTATTTTTTTGAGCGTGTGACAGGAAAGTATAAGCATCCACTCAGACGTTTGCAAGATGGTGTCAGGCCGCTCAGAACGAGTCGGCTCGCAAAACTGCGCGTGCTAGTCTTAACATCAAGGGAAACTTGGGATGCCCGGCGAACTAATCAGCGAGTTGAAGAAATGGACTGCCGAACTGGCCCGCCGCAGCGGCGAAGGCGACGAAATCGGACTGAACCGCGCGGTGGAACTGATCAGCCGCAATTTTTCCGTTCGGCCGCACGAAGTAGCAATTTTCGCACTCACTCCGGACGACCGTTTCCTACAGTTTCTCGTTCCCGAAAAACTGCGCGAGGTAGGGCAGATCCCGACAACCAGCACGCACTCGCTCGCTGCACGCACGGTCCGCGAGAAGCGCGCCGAGGTGATCAATCACTTTTCCGTGATTCCGCATTCTTCGGTATTCGAAGCCGTTCGGATTGCCGAAAATCAGCCCAGCGAAGCGATCCAGAAAATTATGAGTGCTCCCCTCATAGTTGATCGTAAAGTCGTCGGCGCTATTCAGATTTCGCGCAAAGCCAATTCCGCTCCCGATGCCGGTCCCGATTTCACCCACCAGCAGTTGCGCGAGCTCAAGGCCATCGCGGACGCACTCGCTCCCTGCATCAGCCTCCGCATAAAAGCTCACGCCTAGCGCGCTCAACTCTCGCCTAGCGTTTCTGTAACACCACCGTAACCCTCATATTATGAATAGTGATTGACTTCGCAGTACGCGCTTGTTAATTTCCCGAAGAAGAAAAATTTCGTCGCAATCGAGAAGAGGCGCTCCCAACCAGTCCATGGCGTTCGTCGCGAAGAAAATATTCCTCACCAAGGGAGTCGGAAAACATCGCGAGCGCCTTTCGAGCTTTGAATTAGCCCTCCGCAACGCTGGTATCGCCGCCTGCAACATTGTCCGCGTGTCCTCGATTTTTCCGCCATATTGCAAATTGATCTCGCGCAGCGAAGGGCTGAAGCATTTGAAAGCCGGTCAAGTGGCGTTTACTGTCATCAGCGAAAATCAAACGCGCGAACCTCACCGGTTGATTGCCGCTGGGGTGGGCCTCGCTCTTCCAGGCGATAAATCCATGTTCGGCTATCTTTCCGAGCATCACTCTTTCGGTGAGCCCGAAGAAGTGGCCGGCGAATACGCCGAAGAGCTCGCCGCTGAAATGCTGGCGACTACTTTGAACGTGGAGTTCGATCCTGACCTCTCGTGGGATGAAAAAAAAGAGGTCTACCGAATTTCCAACAAGATCGTCCGCACCATGAACATCACGCAGTCGGCCGTCGGCGATAAGCGCGGCCTCTGGAGCACCGTCCTGGCCGCCGCTATCCTCCTAGGCGAAGACGACTAGCTTCTCGATTAAATTCAAGGGACGTTTACTTCAGTAATCCTCTACGTGCCATCGCAGGATTTCCTACTGTGCGCGTGATGCAGCTTCCTCGATCAGAGCCGCAACTTCCTTGGGGTGGGAGATGTAGACCACGTGGCTGGCGCCTGCGACTTCGACCTTGTGGCTCTTCGCTCGTGTGGCATACCACCGTTCGAGGTCCGGATTGATCGTTCTGTCGCTCCCTGCTACCAGCATCCAGCTCGGTTTGCTTCTCCACGCAGCCGTCGTGATGACTGCTTTGAAATTGTCAGCGAAATTGAACACCTGCGATCGCGCCATAAAAGCCGCCTGCTCAGCAGACAGGTCAGCCGCGAAGTATTCATGAAACTGTCCAGGATCGAGATAAGTGAAACCGTCTGCCGTCTTCTTTATCGCACCAGACTTGCTGAGGTCACTTGGGAAGCGCTTTCCGTCGTCGGCCTCATTCTCTCCGGTATCTGGCATGTGTGCCGCGATGTACACCAAACCGACGACAGATGGATCGGTCCCAGCCTCCGTAATCACGGCACCGCCGTAGCTGTGAGCGACAAGGATGCAGGGTCCTTCTTGTAGCGCCAGGACGCGCTTCGTGGCGGCGACATCCTCTTTAAAGGACGTCTCCGGCTCCTGGACCATACTGACGGTGAAGCCGTCCTTGACAAGCATGTCGTAAACGCCTTTCCAGCCGGAACCATCTGCCCAAGCACCGTGGACGAGAACAATATTCCGAACGCGATGGTCGTCTTTCTGTGCCGAGGGTTTCTGTGCCGACGAGTTCTGTGCTGAGAGCGCGGAGCACGTAAACAGCAATAACACGATGCAGAGAGACTGCGACATTGCTCGTACGACTCGCATGGATTACCTCCTACAACTCAAAATGTGGTTTGATTCTGAATTTCCTTCTGACCCCAAGCAGGATCAGCGCTTCTTCAAATACCCGATACGCTCCAGCACCGCCCCCACTACCAGCGGCAGCGCCACCGTCGCGTCATCCAACACTTCCGCAAATCGTCCGCCTTCCTCCGGCGGCACAAATTTCCCCCACGAGACGGCCTCCGTGTACGTGCTTCCTGAAAGCCCGCCCCAATTCACCGGCTCGGGACAAATCCTCACGCCATAGTTGTAGCGTTTCAGCGGCAGTTTTTCGTATCCGCGTCGTGACAGCAATTCCGCGTACACGCCAAACTGCTGCGCCCAGTTGCGTGGCACTCCACCGCCAATCGTAAAAATCCCCATGCGCTTCGTCGCCAGCATCGTTGCAGCGTAGTGCTCGAAATCTTCATACGGATCGAATCGCAACGGCTTCTTCGCTGCTCTCTTCCGAAGCCGCTGGTGCAGCGCGACGTCGATCCCCAACTCGGAATCCGTGAACGCCGGAACAAACACCGGCACCTTGTGCTCGTAGCACGTCTTCAAAATCCCGCGTCCCTTTGTGTGTTTCGAAAGATACTCGCCGATTTTCCGATTGATCTTCCAGCTGCACAGCACTTCGTCCGGATCCCACGCCTCCAGAATGTGCTGCATCGTCTCTTCCACGTGATCGAGATTCGTTTCCGGCTCAAGCGAATCGTACACACGGTTGTAGCCCGCGGCGAAAAGCTCCCTATCATTCATCTTCGCGTCATAGCGGTAATGTGAGAGTCCTTCCGCTTCCACCAGCCCGTGCGCCATCAGCGCGCCCGTCGAAACGATCGCCTTAATCACGCCCGCTTCGACTAAGTCGCAAAAAACGAGAGCCATTTTCGCGACGGTCATCGCGCCCGACAGCGTCATCACTCCGAAACAGTCCTTGTCGCGCGCCATCGCTTCGAGAACGTCGGCCGCATCCCCTATTTGCCGCGCGGTAAACGCCGTTTGTCCCATCGCTCGCACGAGTTCATCAATCGTCTTGATTCGCGAAAGGTCGAGCGGATAAATCGGAACGAGGTTATCCTTGATCGGGTCGTGCAGGATTCGTCCCGTTGCGCCCTTTTTCTTTGCCATTCAGCGTCCTCGCAGGTAATGTAGTGCCGCCCTAGACCGTCTCGCGCGCAAATTTTGTTCTCGCGCGTCTAATTGATAGTACAAATGAGGCATTCGTTGAAAGACAAATCTGTCAAATGCAAGTTTCAGCGCAAGCGTTGAATGCGAATTGCGCGTGAATTTGAATCTACAGCGAGCCTAAACCGACGATGACCCGATATACTCCGATGCCACCCGAGAATTTCGGCGGCCTTCCCGACGAGCATTCACAATACGCAACGTCTCGCGCCGTAATTTTTCCGGTGCCGCTCGAACGCACCACTTCCTACGAGCACGGCACCCGCAACGGCCCTGCCGCCATTCTCGCCGCCAGCCGCAATATGGAGCTCTACGACGAAGAACTTGAGCTCGAACCCTACAAGGAAATCGGAATCCACACGCTTCCGGCCATTGACACCGCCGACGGCACTCTCGACGAAGTCATCTCCGAAATTTTCACTGCCCAGTTAGGTCTGCTCGAAGACGAAAAATTCACCGTCGCTCTCGGCGGTGAACATTCGCTCACGCCTCCGCTCGTTTCCGCAACAGCCAAAAAATACAAAAACCTCAGCGTTCTTCAGATCGACGCCCACGTCGATCTTCGTGACGAGTACCAGGGAAATCCCGCGAGCCATGCCTGTGCGATGCGTCGCGTGGTCGAAATCTGCCCGGCGGTACAGGTCGGCATTCGTTCGCTTTCAGTCGAAGAAGCTCAGGCGATTCCCCGCCTCCATACCAGCATCTACTGGGCGAAGGATATTGCCCGCGCCCCGCTGAAAAGCTGGATCGCGAAAGTTCTCGCCGACCTCAGCCCCAACGTGTATCTCACAATCGATCTCGACGGCTTCGATCCTGCCATCGTCCCGGCCACAGGTACGCCCGAGCCGGGCGGACTCGACTGGATGCAGGTCACTTCCCTGGTTCGCGCCGTCGCCGATCACAAGAAAATCGTCGGCATGGACGTCGTCGAACTCCTCCCTCAACCCGGAGACCACGCCTCAGATTTTCTGGCCGCGAAGCTCGTCTATAAGTGCCTCGGATATATTTTCTGTCAGCAGTAGTTTCTTCGTCCGCGTCCGGCTATTCTATTCAGGAATAAACCTTTGCCACACCTACCGGCAGCGGAATAATCTGTATTCAAAGTATTTAAGAGGAGTTTCATGACCAGCTTCGTATCCGCCTCAATCGCCACATTCGCGAACCAAATCGACGAGCATACAGTCTACGTCCAGGTCACCTCTCCCGGTTTCATCGCCACGATTATCATTGGCCTGCTGGCCGGTTGGATCGCCGGCCATATTACGCGCGGCCGCGGCTTCGGCTGTATCGTTGATGTGATTCTCGGCCTCATCGGCGCTGTGATCGGCCGCTGGCTCTTCATAAAGCTCGGAATCGCGATAGCACCCTGGGGTTTCTGGGGCACCCTTGCAGCCGCCACCGTCGGCGCTGTTCTCTTAGTCGCCATCGCTCGCCTCTTCGCCGGCGGCAGGGATTGAACTGCCGCTCCATACGTGTCATTCTGTCTAGCCAGGTTTGTATCTCTGCGGTACGGACACGGAATGTCGAAGACCCGCCGTGGCAGGCCGTGCCCGCGCG
>Ga0307472_100000975_pt1 | contig 10952 bp, 9 predicted proteins | sample atmos_gasesAM5C__2_FD_204582 | JGI IMG/M metagenome (GOLD analysis project Ga0307472, IMG submission 204582) | Hardwood forest soil microbial communities from Morgan-Monroe State Forest, Indiana, United States - atmos_gasesAM5C_05 | ecosystem: Environmental > Terrestrial > Soil > Temperate... | reverse complement strand
GCTGACCGCGCTCGAGAGCCCGGCAGCACCGTAATACTCGGACCAGCTCTGCTCGTAGCGGAAGCGGAAGCAGCGCCCCAGAACGTCATCTTCCGGGCGCTCGGCATCTACGACTCGGGTGCCCCTCTTTCCGTCGACAGGCATCGGCTCCTCGCCGAACTCCGTGTCGAAGTCGAAGTACGCCTCGACGCTGCTCGCGAGCACATCGGCGGCCGAGACGCTCCAGAACGTGCGGACCAGGCCGCGCCGGCCGTCGGGCGTCGCGCGCACCCACGCCCCGCGGCGGCCCACCCATTGGCTGCCGGTCGGGATCAGGGGAAATCCATACTCCTGCAAAGCGTTCCTCCATGGCCCGTTGCACCATTCCATCCACAGCATCTGTGCCGGCGCGTGCAGCAGATCCGCGCAGGCGACGCTGCCCGCGCCTTTGGAGTAGGCGAGATCGGCGCACAGGCGCGTCAGGTCATCGCTCAGCACATAACGCAGGGAAGAGCGGGCGACGAGCCCGGCGCAGTCCGCGGTGTTATTGAGTGCGGTCACCTTGCCGGTGCTGCGGTCGCGTACCACGAACGGCGTGTGATACTGCGCGACGCTGTCGAGGAGATTCACGCCGCCAACGTAGCAGCGCGTAGCGGGATCCAAGAAAAAATGTGATGAACTCGCGCACTGCCGTGACGACGCCCGCGGACGTGCGCTACAAAAGCGGCGCCTCGGTTCCGTCCGACCAGTGGCCGACCGGTACCAGGAAGATGGTCTGCGGTTCCGGCGTCGGCCGGTCGTCGAGAACCACGGGTGAGCCCTGAAGGTTGGCTCCCCAGGTCGCGGCCGCCGCCTTCGGCACGTGGAACATGAGATGCGAGTGCCAGTGACCCTGGCTGTCTCCGAGGTACCCGTCCTTCGACATCATGAAGGACATTGCGCCGGGCGCAGGTTGCGGGAGCTCGTTGCGCGCGAGCGTGGCGCGGGTTTCATCGAGCATCTGCTCCCGGGAACGTCCGGCGAGCGCGAGCTGGGTCCGCTTGAGGGTGTACGCGAGGATGGACGTGGAGGCCGCCGGGTTGTAGCAAATCGGCGCCCGCAGCTTCGGATTCCAGAACTCCGGACTGTCGAACGGCGCCATCCAGGACCGCTCGACGACACAGGTAAACCCGTTGGTTCCAAACACGGCCGTTGCGTACCCCGGCGGCTTGAGAATGAGGATCGTCGCTTTCGCGGAAACGGCCGCCGGCGCAGCGCTGCGCGCGAGCGCGATCTCGGCGCCCGGATCCATCAGGTACTGCTCGAGGGGCGCCATGTGCTCATAGGCGAGCGCGCTCCTCGCGAGGTCCCCGGCTACCGCGGTGGCCACCGCAGCCGTCATCGCGCAAAGCACAGCGGCCCCTGCCGCTCCGGCAAATCGACGCGAGCTTCTGGCGTTCATGCAGTCCCTCCCCTGAGATTGTGCGAATCCTAGCCGTGCCGGCGGCCCCGGGCGCACTTCGCGCAGTCGTCCCGAAAAATGCCGCGCTCGTCCCGGCAGAAGGTTGGTCCGTACCGCGCCGTGGTTGTCAGGATCGGCCGGCGCCGCACTCCTGTGCCATGATCACTCCATGGTCGCCATCCCCTCCGCTTTCACGTCCTGGGCCGCTCCCCGGGCCGAGGACGAGGAACGATTCCCCTCCCGCTCCCGCCTGCTGCTGCTCATCACCCTCTTCTGGGCCTACGTCACGCTCGGCGACATCGTCTACCACGAGGCGATGCGTATCGAGGTCGCCGAGATGACCGGTGTCATGGTTTTCTTCCCCTGGGAGCACCGTGTGGTGCAGCACGTGCTGATGCTGCCGCTGCTGCTGCTGTGCTATTCCACGGCGGCGCGCATCGGCTGGCGGCCGGCGAGAAGGCGCGTGCCGCAGCAGATCGCGATGGCACTCGCATTCTCGCTCCTCATGTACTGGGCGATGCTCGTCGCCGACCGCATCATGCGTCTGCTGTACGCCTGGCCCGCACAGCCCTTCGGGGTATTTACCAAGGGTGACTGGGGAGTATGGGTCTCGAGCACGGTGACGGGGCTGCTCACCTACGGTTTCGGGCTGGCCCTGCTCACAGTGGCGGTGATCTGGCGGCGCTACCACGCGCTCGAGCTGCGCAGCTCCGAGCTGCGACGCGATTGGGCGGGAGCACGCCTCGCCGCCCTGCGCACCCAGCTCTCACCCCACACCCTGTTCAACGTGCTCAACACCATTCAGGCGCGCATCAGCGGCGAGCCGGAGGTTGCCGAGAGCCTGATTGCATCCCTCGGCGACCTGCTGCGGGGTCTGCTGCAGGCCGGGGAACGCGACTACGCGCAGCTGCGCAATGAGCTCGAGTTCGGCGAGCTCTATCTCGGCCTGCAGCTCGGACGATTCGCAGATCGCCTGAGCGTTCACGTCCAGAAGGGTGCCGACGTGCCCGCCGTCTGGGTGCCGAGTCTCATCCTTCAGCCGCTGATCGAGAACGCGGTGGTTCATGGCCTCGCGGACCACAGCGGGCCGGTGCGGATCGACGTGACCTGGGACCTCTCGCCCTACCGCCTGCAGCTCACGGTCGTGAACTCGGTCGGTCCCGGTAAGGCTCCAGGCGCCGGGGGCTTCGGACTGCGCAACGTGCGCGAGCGCCTCGCGGTGCAGTTCGGCGGACGCGCCGTGCTCTCCTCCGGCCCGGGAGATGCGTCGACCTGGGTGGCGACGCTGCATCTGCCGGTGCTGCGCGAATGGCGCCCCGGGGCTCCGGCGCTGACCGCGGCGGAATCGTCATGAAGGTGATCATCGTCGACGACGAGGCCGCCGCCCGCAAAGTCCTGCGGGACCGTTGCGCCACCGAGCAGGACATCGAGGTGGTCGGGGAGTATGCCGACGCCGAGAGCGCTTTCGCGGCGCTGCCACAGCTCTCGCCGGATCTCATCTTCCTCGACGTGAAGATGGGCAAGGCCTCCGGGATGCAGCTCGCCCAGGCGCTCGAGCCCCGCAATGCCCCGCTCGTCGTGTTCGTCACCGCCTTCGACCGATACGCGCTGCAGGCCTTCGAGGTGAACGCCGCGGACTTCCTGCTCAAGCCCTTCGACCGGGAGCGCTTTCGCACCATGCTGCGCCGGGTGCGCGAGCGCTATGCGGCACGCAATTCCGCCAGCTACCAGATCGCCGCTGCGACCCTCGCGGAGCTTCAGCGCCTGTCACAGGGCCGGCTCGAGGTGCGGCCGCGCCTGCTGGCCGAGACCCGTGGCACGCTGCACATGGTCGATGTCGCCGAGATCGAGCTCGTGACCGCCGACCGCAACTACGTCGCGCTCACGGTCGGCAAGGAGAGCTTCCACGCCCGCAGCACGCTCATTCAGGCTGAGGAATCCATGCGCGCGCAGCCGATGCTGCAGATCAACCGCTCCTCGCTGGTCAACCTGAATCATGTCCGGCAGGTGAGTCGCACGCCGCGTGGCGACTACGTGTTCGTCCTGAGCGGTGGCACCACCGTTAGCAGCAGTGAGCGCTTCCGCCACAAGGTGCGCGAGCGCATCGGGCAGTTCGCCGTCGGCGGCCTGAAGGACTGACCGGTCGCCTGGGCGTTCCCGGCACGCCCCCCGTGATCCGGGGACGAGCGTAGGCGATTCCCGGACGAGTGCGAGAATCCGCTCTGGACTCAGCGCGCCTCAACCGCTGAGATACGCGCCATGAATCTCCTCATGCTCGATGCTGAGCCGGTGACTCCCGAGCCGCGTGTCAGCCATGCGGGCAGGCCGCTCGCCGCTTCACCGGCCGCCGCACCCGGTCCGGGCCGGCCGCTGTTCCTCGTCGGCGAGCGTGAGCATCGTCTCTATCCGCTCGACCCCAACGCGATCGACTACGTCGAATCCGCGGGCAATTACGTCACTTACCACCTGGCCGGTGTCGATTACATTTGCCGCGAGTCGATCAAGCGGCTCGCGGCCCTGCTGGCGCCGGCCGGCTTCGTGAGGATCGAGCGCTCGCTGCTGCTGAATGTCCGCGCCATCGCCTACGCCCAGCCGCTCGGCCACGGCTCCTTCGTATTCACCCTCACCACGGGTGCGCGGCTGCACTCCGGTCACGCCTATCGCGACACGATTCTCGCAGCGCTGCCGCTGCGGCGTCGTGCCCCTAGTCCCGTACCCGGGTCTCGTTGACCACGAGGTTCAACTCCCACGTCTTGCCGCCATCGGCCGAGAAGGACTGCTCGAAACGGCAGGTAGTGGGCGTGAGCACCGAGACATCGAAGCGCACCAGCACGCTACGGCCGTTGTAGTCCTCGCGGTCCAGAAATTCTCCGCGACCCCGATCGAAGCTGCCGACGGCCGGCGGACTCAGGACGCCCGCCGCACTGCTTGTAATGTTCATGCTCCACTGGCGGGTTTGGGGGTTGTAGAGACGCAGCGTCAGGTACTCGAGGTGCCCCGAGGGGCCATCGAGCTCGACCTCGCCCAGGTTTGCCCGGCCGTCCCAAACCTTCCGCACGACGTCGGTGCCGTCGTATTCAACCCAGCTGCTGGAGCCCGTGAGTGGGTGCAGCAGTCGCTGCATGTGTACCCGCCAGCTGCCGATGTCCCAATCGAAGTCGTGTTGCCCGTCGCGCTCCTCGGTGGCTTGCGAGGATCCGATCAGCAGTAACGCGCCCAACAAAACCAGGATGCGAACACGCTGCACGACTGCTCCTGCCGATTCGCCGGTAAAACGAGCCCGTGAGCGATCATAAGCGTCTCTTGTCAGACGCCAGAACCCACATCGTGTCTCACGGTCCCGGAACATCACCGCAACCGGTGCCTTCCTCACGGGCCCTCGCGGCCTCGTCACATTGAAGCACTGCCCGAGTTTCCGCCGGTTATCGTCCCCTGCACTTTGACCCCGTGCTCGGCCGCGCACCAAACACAGACGCGATGTGCGTGGCACGAGAGCAACGGTCAGGCCGAACGAATTTCTTCAGGGGAGACAGACATGATTCGCACGCGCAACGCGCTGATTGGGGCCACGCTCGCGGTATTCGCGAGCCTGTTCCTGCCCGACGCTCTCGCTCAGCAGCCGCCTGCCGCATCGCCGGCCGCGGAAACGGCCGCTCCTTTGCAGGAGGTGGTCGTGACCGGCTCGAGAATCCCGGTGCCGGCGAACATCACGGCCACGAGCCCTACCACCATCGTGTCGAGCCAGGAAGTTCAGCTGCAGGGGCACACCGACATCACGGATGTGATCAATCAGCTGCCGCAGAACATCATCGGCGCCAACGCCGACTTCGGCAATACGTCGAGTCCTCTGACATCAACCGGCGGCTTCTCGACCGTGGACCTTCGCGGCCTCGGACCCCAGCGCACTCTGGTACTGGTCAACGGTCGGCGCCTCGGCGCCGGTGACCCCAGTACCACCAATCAGAATGTGGCACCCGACATCGATCAGATTCCGGTGCCGCTGATCGAGCGGGTCGACGTGGTGACCGGCGGCGCATCGGCCACCTACGGCTCGGATGCGATCGCCGGCGTAGTCAACTTCATCCTGAAGAAGGATTTCCAGGGCATTCAGATCGACGGACAGTATGGTTTCAGCCAGCATGGCCAGCACAGCAGCTACGTCCAGGGGCTCCTGAGCCAGAACGACCCCAATACCGGTTTCACCGCTATCACGCCCCCGACCGGCAGCATCCGTGACGGCTACAAGCACGATCTGTCGATAGTCATGGGCACGAACCTCGCCGACGGGGCCGGCAACGTGACCGGGTACTTCGTGTACCACGATCAACAGCCCATCGCGGCCGCCGCGCGCGACTTCTCCGCCTGCCAGCTGGTCTCCAACGGTGACATCGCTGCGCCGAGTTACACCGGCCTGGAATGTCTCGGCAGCTCGAACTCGAACCGCTTTACGCCGGAAACCCCCGGCGTCACGGGTTTCAAAACCCGGTATACGGTGGTGGGTAATCAATTCCTGCCCTGGCCCCAGGCGGGTTCGAGCCCCCCCGGGGTGTTCGACTTCAATGAGTTCGAATACCTGCAGCGTCAGGACCAGCGTTATCAGGGCGGCTTCCTCGGTCACATCGACCTGAACGATCACGTCAAGCCCTATATGGAATTCGGCTGGATGGACGATCGAACGCAAGCCGTGGTCGCACCTTCGGGCCTGTTCGTCGCCGGCTATCCCTTCACAGCGGACAACAACGAGCTCGTCAATTGCAGCAACCCCTTATTGAGCCCCCAGGAACAGGCGCTGATCTGCACACCCGCCCAGATCGCCGGCGACACCGCCAGTCCCGGCTCGCCGGGTAATAGTGCGGATGTTCAGATCGGCCGGCGCAACATCGAGGGTGGCGGGCGCCTGTCGTTCTACGAGCATCAGAATTTCCGGCTGGTAGTCGGCGCCAAGGGCGGCCTGTCCGACGCCTGGACGTACGATCTGTACGCCTCGTACTACTACACCACCACGTTCCAGGGCCAGTCGAACTACCTCGATTACGCCAAGGCGGGCAAGGCGCTGCAGGTAACGACCGATGGCGCCGGCACCCCGGTGTGCATCAGCGGAGGTCAGTGCGTGCCGTGGAACATCTTCCAAACCGGTGGTGTGACGCCCGCGGCCCTCAACTATCTCGAGACTCCGGGTACTGCCTACGGCAACAACACCGAGCAGATCGAGCACATCGACCTGACCGGCGAGCTGGGCAACTACGGGCTCGCATTCCCGTGGGCCAAGGACGGCCTCGCCGTGAACATCGGCGCCGAGCACCGCATGGACTCGGTGACCTTCAACCCCGACGGCACCGAGCTGGCCGGGGATCTGGCTGGCTTTTCCGGCGCAGTGGTACCGATCGATGCAAGCTACCGCATCAATGAAGCCTTCGCTGAGCTTCGGGCCCCGATTGCTCACAACGTACCGGGCGCCTATGACCTGACCCTGGACACCGGCTACCGCTATTCCAACTACAGTACGACGGGCACGACCAGTACCTACAAGTTCGAGGTGCAGTACGCGCCCGTTCAGGATGCGCGCTTACGCTTTTCCTTCGATCGCGCGGTGCGGGCGCCCAATCTCATCGAGCTGAACCTGGCGCCTTCATACGGGCAGGAAAACGTCGTCGGTGTCGATCCTTGCGCGGGCATCCCGACGGCGACGCTGGTGGAATGCGAACGGACCGGCGTAACCCCGGCGCAGTACGGCAACGGCATAACCGCCAATAACATAACGCAGTGCGTGTCCGGCCAGTGCGGACAGGTGATCGAGGGTAACTCGCAGCTGAAGCCCGAAGTCGCAAGTACCTGGTCACTGGGACTGACGTTCACTCCGGTCGGGGTGCCGGCGTTCAACGCAAGCATCGACTACTACCACATCCGACTCGAAGATCAGGTGAACACCTATCCGTTTGCCGTGATCCTCAATGGGTGTCTGCTGGACAACAACCCGCTCTACTGCAGCCAGATCGTACGCACCCCGCAGGGCGCCTTGACCGGTGCCACGGTTGCCGGCGGCGGCTACTTCCTGCAGAAGGACTACAACCTCGGCGTCTCGATCTATTCCGGGGCCGACCTGCAGATGAATTACCGGTATACGCTGCCCGGTGCCTGGGGCTCGCTCAGCGCCGCACTGGTGGGCACTTACCTGCAGCATCAGACGGTCACGCCCTACCCGGGATCGGCGAGCTACGATTGCGCCGGCCTGTTCGGCACCACCTGCGCGAACGGCACGGTAAACCCCAAGTGGCGGCACAATCTGCGCCTCAGTTGGGATACACCGTGGAACGTTCTTCTCTCGGCGCAGTGGCGCTTCATCGGCCCGACGACCTTTGACAACAATTCCTCCAACCCCCTGTTGCAGGGAGCGGAGAGCCTGGCGAACGGCACCAACGAATCGGCCCCGTACTACGACGCATACAACGCGCGCATCCCCGGCTACAGCTACCTCGACCTCACCGCGGTGTGGCACGCGCTGTCGAATGTGGAAATTCGCGCCGGCGTCACCAACCTGCTCGACAAAGACCCGCCACTGGTTCCCTCGGCCGACATCACCGGCTTCAGCGGTGCGGCCAATTCTTATGCGACCTACGATTTGCTGGGGCGGGAGGTGTTCGTCGCCTTCACGGCGAAGTTCTGATGACACGCTAGTTGCAGAGTTCACCCGAGGTCTTCGGTGGGCACCCGGCCGGGCGGGCCTGATTGAGCAGGTCCTGCCCGGCCCGCTCCTGAGCGGCGATTTGTCGTGCGGTCATACAGACTCTGCTTTCCAGGTTGGAGCCGGTGATAGCCTCATTCCGGCAATAGACCCGCTCACCGCGATAGCTCGCGAGCGTATATCCCCGCTGGCGCATGACGCGATCCACATCGGCCTGGGAACTCGTTGCACCGCTCTGATTCCCTGACGAGACCGGCTGCATCGAGGGGGCGCGTTGCAAGGTGTTTGAGCAGGCTGATACGACGGCGACTAAGAGCGCGCCAATCGACAACGAACCCGCAGCTTGCATCGAGATTCCCCAATTCCCTGGAGCCGGCAAATTCTAGCGACGCGGGCGCAATGCGGTTGACTTCCCGACATTCGTCCCTGGAAATGCCGCGCCCGTCCCCAAATGCAGCGTACGCGCGCGGCAGCGGGGCGGGACACGTTCTGCGCGGTGCTACGATCCAGAGATCCGTATGGCACGCTCAGCGTCCAGGACATTGCAGGGTCTCCTCTGCTACTCGTCGGCCGTGACTGGCCTGATGGTCAGCCTCGTCGCTGGGGCACAAACCACCGTGCCTGCGGATTCCCACGGGCAACTGTCTGAAATTGTCATCAACGCGACCGAGCCGCGCTTCGTGGCGCCGACGCGCCGCGACAAGATTGGACGAGTCTGGGCACCGGTGATGATCAATGGACAGGGCCCGTTTCGGCTCGTGCTCGACACGGGGGCGAGCGAGTCGGCGATTACGGCGCCGGTAGCCTCAGGACTGCAGCTGACGCCCGACCTCTCCCACGCGGTGCTGCTGCGGGGTGTTGCCGGCAGCGCAGTCGTGCCAACCGTCCGGGCCGACTCGCTCAGTGTCGGTGATCTCGGCATCGCGCCGGCTACGCTGCCGATCGTTGCGGACGCACTCGGCGGCGCCCAAGGGGTGCTCGGGACCGCAGGTCTTTCCGACAAGCGAATCGAAATCGATTTTCGTCACGACCGCATCACCATAGCCCGCTCCCACGGGCAGCGGGCCCCGCCTGAGTTCATCACCCTTGCGCTCGAACGCTCGGATCCGGGGCTGCTGATGGTCCGGGGCTCGGTGGATCTGGTGCGTGTCCACGCCGTTATCGATACCGGCGCCGAGAGGAGCATCGGCAATGAGGCGCTGCGGCGTGCGCTCGTAAGTCGCCGCGCGCAGGGCACGGTCAACCAGATCATTGACGTCAACACTGACGTACAGACCGGCGAGATGTTTGCGAGTCCGCCGATCATGCTCGGTGGAGTCGAAATTCGCGGCGCGCGCATCACCTACGGCGAAGTGCGCATCTTCGAGCACTGGCAGCTGGCGCGCGAACCGACCCTGTTGATCGGCATGGATGCACTGGGGCTGCTGGACGCCCTCATCATCGACTACCGGCGCCGCGAGCTGCAGCTGCGCACGCGCTGAGTCCCCGCAGGGCATCGAGCGCGGGGTGCTCCGCTGGTCGTGGTGCTCCCGCAGCGCGCCGGCGCTACACTGCTTCCGTGTGCTCCGTGCCGGAGCGTTCCCGGAGCTGCGGTCGTGAAGTCAGGAATCGGTATCGGTTGGGTCCTGGCGGCGGCGCTTTTGCCCGCCGGTGCGTTCGCGGCGCCGGCCGCCTCCAGGCAATCACAGGACGTCGTGAGAGCGATCGCGCGGGGCGACTGCGATGCCGCTCTGCAACTCGCTAACGAGGGCATGAGGTCGGACGATGCCCAGACGATCTTCACCATTGGCCGGATGCTCGCGGAGGGCGTCTGCATCGAGCCGGACGTCGCCGGCGCCACTGTCTACTTTTCGCACGCCGCTGCGCAGGGGCTGCCGGCCGCCGAAATCGAATACGGCCTGCAGGTTGGCCTCGGCGCGGGCGTCGAGCAGAGCTACCCGCGCGCCGGCGAGCTCTGCCAGAAGGGTGGACTCGAGCTGCAGGGCGGCAGCGGCTCCTCCCCCTACTCGCTCGGGTATCTCTGCACGGTACGCGGGCTCGCGAGCCGGCTGCTGCGTGAGACTCTGCCGCGCGGCGCCATCTTGCCGGGTGGCAGAGCGGCACGCGTGTCGTTCAACCCCGCGAGCGGGAGCATGCAGATCCGCTCGACCCCGCGCGTCGCGTCGGTCGCGGATACTACGACCGGGACGTTCGTGCAACGGCCGCTCATCGACGCGCAGTCGGCCATCGGCAAGGCCTGGCGGGATGCGTTGAATACCGTACCCAGACCCGACGCAGCCCTTCTGAAGAATGAGGGAATGGAGCTGAATCTGGACCTCGACATGTCGATCGAGGCTGGCGGGGGCGGTGGCCGCACACACCTGCTGCCGAACAGCCAGTTGATGCCGGGGGATGTGCCCGTGATGACGAGCCCTGCCTCCCTGCCCGTCCATCACTGACGGACGCATCGAGCTGCCGCCGCCTGTCACGACAGCGCGCCTCGAGCTGCGTTTCGCGACGCTCGAGGACGCGGCGTTCTTCCTGCGCCTTCTCAACGAGCCGTCGTGGCTCGCGAACATCGGCGACCGCGGAGTTCGCACACTGGCGGACGCGGAGGGCTACATCAGAAACAATATCCGGGCAGCGTATCAGTCCCACGGCTTCGGGCTCTACGCGGTGCGGCTCAAGGCGAGCCCGCTGCCGATCGGGCTGTGTGGCCTCGTCCAGCGCGACTTTCTTTCTTCGCCGGACTTAGGGTTCGCGCTCCTGCCCGAATACTGCGGGCGAGGCTATGCCATTGAGGCTGCGCGCGCGGTGATCTCGCATGCGCAGGCCGGGCTCGGGATCGAGCGGCTCTACGCGATCGTCAAG
>Ga0307472_100000974_pt1 | contig 10958 bp, 12 predicted proteins | sample atmos_gasesAM5C__2_FD_204582 | JGI IMG/M metagenome (GOLD analysis project Ga0307472, IMG submission 204582) | Hardwood forest soil microbial communities from Morgan-Monroe State Forest, Indiana, United States - atmos_gasesAM5C_05 | ecosystem: Environmental > Terrestrial > Soil > Temperate... | reverse complement strand
ACCGGTGGACCCCCGCATCGCCCCCACCGCGGGGGGGCACTTCGCCGGCCGCCGGACGCTGGCCGAGCTGGAGGCGCTGGTCATCCACCGGGTGCCGCAGGGCTTCCCCGGCGCCGGCCGCCGCGTCTACCCGGGTGTGCTGCAGCTCTCGGGGTTCCTCTCCCTGGACATCTCCCGGCACGTGGAGGCCCACCTCGGTCTCTGGCGCGACGTGGTGTTCGGCAACGCCGAGGGGGCGGAGCGGCACCGCCGCTTCTACGACGAGTACTTCGCGGTGATGGACCTGCCGGCGGAGTTCTACCTCCAGACGGTGGAGCAGGTCTTCCAGCAGCACGCGCTCCCCCGGGGAGCGATGTTGCACCGCGGGACGCCCGTGCGGCCGGAGCTCATCACCGCCACCGCCCTGATGACGGTGGAGGGCGCCGAGGACGACATCACCGGGCTGGGCCAGACCCAGGCCGCCCACGCGCTGTGCAGCGGCATCCCCGACGCACGGCGCGAGCACCTCCACGTCGAGGACGCCGGCCACTACGGCACCTTCAGCGGACGGAGATGGCGGGGGCAGGTTGCCCCGGCGCTCCGGGCGTTCATCCGTCGCTCGTCGTAGTTGTAGAGACCGGACCCCGGGCCCGCGGGGGGCCAGCCTGCGGCTCGGCGCCGCCCCGTGTTACAGCGTGGGCCGATGTCCGCCTCGCCCCAGCCCCCGGTCGACCTGCTCGGGCTCTCCCTCCCTGAGCTGACCGCCTTCCTCGTCGAGGAGCTGGGGGAGCGTCCATTCCACGCCCGGCAGCTCTACCGGTGGATCCACCAGCGCGGGGTGACCGACTTCGAGGCGATGACCGACCTCTCCAAGTCGCTCCGGGTCAAGCTCGCCGCACGCTGCGCGCTGGAGCCGCTGGCCAAGGACCTCGAGCAGCGCAGCATCGACGGGACCATCAAGTACCGCTTCCGCACCCGGGACGACCGCTTCATCGAGAGCGTGTACATGCCGGCCGCGGATCGAAAGACGCTCTGCGTCTCCACCCAGGTGGGGTGCGCCATGGCCTGCAAGTTCTGCATGACCGGGACGCTGGGCCTGCTGAGGAACCTCACCGCCGCGGAGATCGTCGCCCAGGTGCACGCGGTGAATCGCGAGGTGGCCCGCAACGAGGGCCTCGACCTCACCCGTCCGCTCACCAACCTGGTCTTCATGGGGATGGGCGAGCCCCTCCACAACTTCGAGAACTTGAAGTCCGCGCTGGGCATCCTCCAGTCGGAGGAGGGGCCCAACTTCTCGCATCGCCACATCACCGTCTCCACCGTGGGCCTGGTCCCGATGATCGACCGGCTCGGCGCGGAGACCGACGTGAAGCTGGCCATCTCGCTCAACGCCAGCACCGACGCGCAGCGCGAGGCGATGATGCCGGTGAACCGGAAGTGGAAGATCGCCGACCTCCTCGAGGCCTGCCGACGCTTCCCCCTCCGCCAGGGTCGGCGCATCACCTTCGAGTACGTGCTCCTCCGGGGAGTGAACGACAGCGACGACGACGCCCGGCGGCTGGTGGAGCTGCTCCGGGGCATCCCCGCCAAGGTGAACCTCATCCCCTACAACGAGAATCCGGGCCTCGGCTTCTCCACCACCGGGGAAGAGCAGGCCGAGGCGTTCCGGGAGCTGCTCGCCATGGGCCACCTGGCCGCCTTCATCCGCGAGAACCGGGGTCGGGACATCGCTGCCGCCTGCGGTCAGCTGGCCAATCGAGAGGGCGTAACCCCGCGGACCCTCGATGATTCTTGACAAGGAGGGGCGCGGCGACTAATCCCGCGCGACCTTTCAGATGGAGAGCATCATGGCTGTCGTGCTTCGACTCGCCCGGGCGGGCGCCAAGAAGATGCCGTACTACCACGTGGTTGCGACCGATTCGCGCAACCCGCGGGACGGGAAGTTCATCGAGGCCATCGGCGCCTACGACCCGAACCTCGAGCCGCCGAAGATCGAGTTCCAGCAAGAGCGGCTGGAGCACTGGCTGAAGGCCGGTGCCACGCCCTCGGAGACCGTGGCCGGTCTCATCAAGCGGGCCAGCAAGGCCGCCTCCACCCCCAAGGTCTAGCCGGCGGTGGAGGAGCTGTTGACCTCCCTGGCCCGGGGGCTGGTGGACCACCCCGACCAGGTCGAGTTGCGGAGCCAGCCCTCCGAGGGCGGCACGCTGTACGAGCTGAAGGTGGCTCCCGAAGACGTGGGCAAGGTGATCGGCCGGGACGGCCGGACCGTGAATGCGATGCGCACCCTGCTCGCCATCGCCGCCCAGCGCCGGGGTGTGAAGGCCCGGCTGGAAGTCCTCGACGATCGCCGCAACGCCGCGCCCGCCGCCTCGGAATGAGCGCGGTCCGCCCCACGCTGGAGGTGGGGTACGTGGCCCGGGCGCACGGCATCCATGGCGAGATCGCCGTCCGGACCTTCGACCCCGACTCCTCGGTGCTCGAGGAGGTGGAGCGGCTCGTCCTCCACCTCCGCTCCGGCGAGGAACGCCCGGCGGTGGTGGAGTCCGCGCGCCGGGCCCCGGATGCGACCCTGCTGGTGCTGGCCGGGGTCCGGGGCCGGGCCGCGGCAGAGGCCCTGCGCGGGGCAACGGTGCGCGTGCACCGCACCGACCTCGCCGCGCCGGCAGAGGGCGAGTGGTTCCAGGGAGACCTGGTGGGGCTCGAGGCCTGCACTCCTGACGGCCAGCGCCTCGGGCGGGTGACCGCGGTGTGGAACACCGGCCCGGTCCCGAACCTGGTCATCGAGGGCGCCCGGGGGGAGGAGCTGCTGGTGCCCTTCGTCGACGACTTCGTGCCCGAGGTGGACGTGGAGCACGGGCGACTCGTCGTCCGACCCCCGGAGATGGTGGAGTAGCCCCCGATGTGGCAGGCGGAGATCCTGACGCTCTTCCCGGCGATGGTGACCGGCTATCTCGAGGGGAGCATCCTCGGCAAGGCCCGGGCCCGTGGCCTGCTCCGGGTGGAGCCGCGCGACATCCGCGCCCACGCCGAGGGCAGGCACCGGGTCACCGACGATGCGCCCTACGGCGGCGGGGCGGGAATGGTGATGAAGCCCGAGCCGCTGGTGGCGGCCATCGATGCAGCACGGCAGGCGCTCCCCGGGGCACGGGTGCTGCTCACCTCGCCGCGCGGCGAGCGCTTCGACCAGCGCCGGGCGCGCGCCCTGGCCCAGGGGCCGACGGATCTGATCCTCGTCTGCGGGCGATACGAGGGGGTGGACGAGCGGGTGCGCCCCCACGTCGACGAGGAGATCTCCCTGGGCGACTTCGTCCTCACCGGCGGCGAGCTGGTGGCCCTGGCGGTGGTGGATGCCGTGGCCCGGCTCCTCCCCGGCGTCCTGGGCAACGCCGACTCGCCGGGCAGCGAGAGCTTCGAGGAGGGGCTGCTGGAGTACCCCCAGTACACGCGGCCCCCCGAGTTCCGCGGGGCATCGGTGCCGGAGGTGCTCCAGGGAGGCGACCACGCCCGGATCGCCCGCTGGCGCCGCTGGCACCAGCTACAGCTCACCCGCGCCCGCCGGCCCGACCTCCTCGAGGCGGCAGCTCTTTCGGACGAGGATCGCCGGCTGTTGCAGCTCGAGGAGAAGGACCTCTGAATTCGGGGACTTGAGCTTGCGACGGGGCGGTCCCTCTGCTATCTCGCCCGGCTCCCTTCAGTTCGGAGTCGTTTGCCATGCGCCCCAGCGCCCTGGATTACATCGAGAAGAAGCAGCTGCGGAAGGACATCACCGACTTCCGCACCGGTGACACCGTGCGCGTGCACTGGAAGGTGAAGGAGGGCGAGAAGGAGCGCGTGCAGCCCTTCGAGGGCGTGGTGATCCGCAAGACCCAGGGCGCGAACCGGGCTACCTTCACCGTCCGGAAGATGTCGTACGGAGTCGGCGTGGAGCGCATCTTTCCCCTGCACAGCCCGCGCTACGAGCGGATCGACGTCCTGACCCGCGGCGACGTGCGCCACAACCGCCTGTTCTACCTCCGCGAGCTCCGCGGCAAGGCCAGCCGGGTGGAGAGCCAGGAGGAGCTGGAGGTTGCTGCTCCCGCCGCGGCGACTCTCGGGCCGGCCCCCGAGGCCACCCCGGCCCCCGCTGCTCCCGAGGGCAAGAAGGCGAAGAAGGCCAAGGCCGGCAAGGCAGCCGCTGCCTCCGAGGGGTAGCTCCCTCCGGGTCCAAGCAGATCCGGGCGTTTAGGCTACACTCCGCGGAGGCATGCACTGGGTCGAGTTCGCGTTCCAGGGCGTCCGCGGCTTTCTCCCCAGCGTCCGCGTCTCCCTGAAGCCCGGCTATTGGACATTGCTCCCGCAGACGCCGGGGGCACCGCTGATCGGGCTCACCTCCGAGCTCTGCTTCCCCGACGGGCGCGGGGGCGATGCGCGTTACGCGGCCGGGGACGGCATCACCGCCAGCAAGGCCGCGCTGTGGTTGGTGGGCCGTGACGGGGTCACCTACCGCATCCTCCGGGAGATGGGCCGCTCCGGCGCCCTCCATCGGGTGAACGCCAGCACCCGGGGCCACGACCTCATCACCGAGGAGCCGCAGGAGATGGCGCAGTTCCTCCGCGGCCAGGTCGGGTTTCCGCCCCGCGGGCAGTACGAGACCCTCTTCACCCTCTCCCCGCAGCACCTCCCCAGCAAGCGCCCCAGGCGCGGAGCTGGCGGAGCGGGACAGCGGCTGATCCCCGGCCAGGCCCCGCCCACGCCCGAGCCCCCGATGGACCCCACCGTGGCGCGCAGCAAGCTCTCGGAGCTGGAGCGGGAGCTGCAGCTCTCCTCCGAGGTGGAGCGGCTCCAGTTCCGCGCCGATGGCGTCTCGGCGCAGGTCTTCCAGCTGGAGAGCCGGGTGAAGGCGGTGCAGCAGGCCGAGGCGGAGATGGCCGAGGCCCAGCGGGCGCTGCAGCAGGCCCCCACGGTGCAGGGCCTGGGGCTGATCCCCGACATCGTGGAGCGGGCGCGCAACTTCCCGGCGCTGGTGGCCCGCTGTGACGAGTCGCTGGCCCGGCTGGAGTCGGAGCGTCAGCTGGAGGTGGCCACCTCGCCGCCCCCGGCGATTCCCATCGGGCGCGACGGCCGCTTCTGGGTGGGGATGGCGCTGGGCACCGCGGCACTGCTGGGAGGGATGCTCGCCAGCGGCCCGATGAAGTACGTGGCCCTCCTCGACATTCCGGCCTTCGGGCTGGCGGCGCTGGTGGCCTTGAAGCGGGTGGAGGACGTGCAGTGGGTGGAGCTGGCGGTGCGCAAGGGCGACCGGCTCGGTGAGCGAGAGCGCATCATTCGCGACCAGTTCGAGACCGACGCCCAGCCAGTGCGCAACGCGATGAAGATCCTCGGCGTCGAGCAACCGATGGACGTGGTGACTGCCCTGGAGGAGCACGACAAGCGCCAGGCCCAGATCGCCGAGCTGCAGAAGAAGCTCGACGCCGCGCGGGGGAATCCCGAGTACGTTGCCGCCGCGACCCAGCTGGCGGAGTTGAAGGCGGAGCAGGAATCCTGCAACGCCCGACTCCTGGAAAAAGGCTCGTACGTTCGCGATGCCCGCGAGGTGGAGCGGGACATGGCCCGCGTCCGCGAGGCGCTGGCCCGGGCCGCCAATCCGCGCCCCAGTGGCCCGACCCCGGCGGTGACGCCGCAGGCCGCGGAGGCCTTCGACGACTTCGGGCCCCCGCTGGCGCGCGCCGCAGCCGATCTGCTGGCGGTCGACATCGCCACCCTCGCCACCCGCGTCCGGGAGCGGGCGGCCCAGTACGTCGCCGCCCTCACCGAGCGACGCATCGAGGGGCTGGAGCTCACCCGTGACGGGGCAGCGGTGGCCCGCGTGGGAGGGAAGAACGTCCCCGTGGGGCAGCTCTCCGCGGTGGACATCGACTGGGCCTACATCGCGCTGCGCCTCACCCTGGTGGAGAAGCTGGTCGCCTCCGAGCCACTTCCTGTGTTGCTGGAGGACGTCGCCACGGGCCTGGAGGAGGCGCGCCTGCCCTTGCTCGGCCGGATGCTGAAGCACCTCGGGACGCTCACCCAGGTGCTCCACGTCACGCCGCATGCGGTCTTCGCCTCTCTCTCCGATGGCTCGCTGAACGTCTGACCCCCGCCGTAGCGTCGGCAGCTGGCCGGAGGGGGGAAGGGCGATGGGCGTGGTGGATCGATCGAAGCTGGGGGAGCACGCCGAGGACCAGTGCGCAGAGTATCTCCAGCGCGCAGGCTACCGGGTGCGGGAGCGAAACTGGCTGGCCCGCGAGGGGGAGCTGGACATCGTCGCCGAGCGGGGAGAGCTGCTCTGCTTCGTCGAGGTGCGGATGCGCAGCTCGGCGGTGTTCGGCGACCCGTCGCTCACCGTGACCCGGGAGAAGCAGCGGCGGGTGGTCCGTGCCGCCCTCCGCTACCTCCAGCGCCGGCCGGCGCCGCGGCTGATGATCCGTTTCGACGTGATGACCGTGCTCGGCCGGGGGAAGGACGCGGTCATCGAGCATCTCCCCGGAGCGTTCGACGCCGGGATGTGAGAGCGTGCCCGCGAGTGAGGTACTCGATGGCGGGCACCCTCCACCTCGTCGGAACGCCGATCGGAAACCTGGGCGATGTCACCACCCGGGCGGTGGAGGTGCTGCGCCGGGTGGCCTTCGTCGTCTGCGAGGACACCCGGCATTCCGGCCCCTGGCTGCGCACCCTGGGCGTCACCGCGCCGCTGCTGAGCTTGCCGGCCTTCGCCGAGAAGGAGCGGGCCGGGGCGATCCTCGACCGGCTGGAGGCAGGGGAGGACGGGGCGCTGGTGACCGACGCTGGCAGTCCGGGCATCAGCGACCCCGGGGAGTTCCTGGTGGCCGAGGCGCTGGCCCGTGGCGTGCGCGTCGTCCCCGTCCCCGGTCCGAGCGCCCTCATCGCCGCGCTGAGCGCCTCGGGATTGCCGTCGGGCCGGTTCCACTTCGGCGGCTTCCTTCCCCGCGGACAGTCCGACCGGGCCGCGGTGCTCGAGGAGCTGGCCGGGCTCCGGGCGACGCTGGTCTTCTACGAGTCGGCGCGCCGGCTGGGGGAGACGCTCGCCGAGCTGGCCGGTGCCCTCGGCAATCGCCGGGCGGTGGTGGCCCGCGAGCTCACCAAGGTCCACGAGGAGCTCGTCCGCGGGACGCTGGAGGAACTGGCCGCTCGGTACGGTGGCGAGCCACCGCTGGGGGAGGTGGTGGTCCTGGTCGAGGGGCGAAGCGAGGCACCCCGGTGGTCGGAAGCCGAGGTCCGCGCCGCGCTCCAGGCGGGGCTGCAGCGCGGGGAACGGTTGAAGGCGCTCTCCACCGAGGTGGCCCGCCAGGCAGGGTGGACCGGCGCCGAGGTCTACCGGCTCGGCGTCAAGGGTCGCTGACACCGGGACCCGGAGCGAGGGCCGGGGCCGCTACGGTGGGCTTGGTGCTATCGCCCGCGGCTGATGCCCGGGGTGCCCGGCGCGGAACCGGCCACCGAGGCGGTCATCATCGCGTTCAGCCGGGCGATCTCCGCGGTGAGGGCGGGGCGATCTCCGGGTGGAAGGAAGATCTTCTCGGTGGGCTGCACCTCGAACGGGTCGAGCACCCGGTCCGAGGGGTCCATCAGCTGGTAGTGCAGATGCGGGGCGAAGCTGTGTCCGCTGTTGCCGCTGTGGGCGATGACCTCCCCCTTCGCGACGTGCGTTCCCAACTTGAGCGATCGCGGGAGCTCGGAGAGGTGGAGGAAGAGCGCCCGATGGTGCGGGGAGCCGGTCTGGGTGACCTCCAGGCTGTTGCCGTTGCCGCGGAAGAACCAGCTCTTCCGGGTGATGGTGCCGTCGAAGGTCGCCCTCACCGGCGTGCCCACCGGGGTCTTGAAGTCCACGCCCTTGTGCCGTCGACCGTCCTTGAGCAGGGAGGTGATCTGCTCCCAGGTGTCGAGCGGGGAGGGGACCAGGCGTCGCTCGAGGTCCTCGCCGTCCGGCATGTAAAACCGGGCGAACTGCGCCCCCGCGGGCTGGAACCGGTAGGCCTCGAAGGTGCGGCCGGCCTTGCCGCTCTGGATGCGCACCGCCGAGACCCGCGGCTCCTCGCCGGGCCGTGGCTCGTAGACGACGTCGAGCACGTCGCCCCGGCGCAGGTCGCCGGGCACGGCCATCCACCACACCAGGACCCGCTTGACCACCTGGGCCAGCGCCGGTCCGGTGTCAGCGCCGGCCACCCCGACCAGCGCGGTCTCCAGCGGACCGTCGATGCGGACCGAGGCGAACCGCGGCCCCGCTGCGGGCGGAGGGACGGTGGCCGGCGTGGGACTCGCCTGGGCAGAGGTCGACGCGGGTGGAAGGGTGACCGGGGCCGGAGCGACCACCGGGACCTGGGGCGGTGGCGGCGGAGCCTTGCGCCTCCGGTAGAGAAAGCCCCCAGCAGCGACCGCGAGCAGCAGCACCACCACCCACCCGCGGTTCGAGCGCCGCCGGGTGGGTACCCCCAGCACTGGCATCTTGACTGTCATCGTGACGCGCCCGTCGGGGACCGACTCACCCGTCGCCCGTCCGGATCGCGAGCTCCTTCATCTGGATCGCTGGAACGGGCCATCCTCCCACGGCTCGACAGCTGAAGGATCGGCGAAGTTCGAGGGCGCGCCCGGCCCGGGCAAGCGAGCAGGCAGCTTTGCCGTCCGTGATGGGCTCCCCTCGCGGTGCTCGTCGGGGGAGTCGGCCTAGAGGATCTCGTAGACGCGGTAGGAGATCTTCCCCGGCACCGGGCGAAGCACGCCCACCGCGACGACGTTGTTCAGCCAGGCGTACCGGGCCGAGCCGGTCTCGAACAGCGGGAGGATGCGCGCGTGCAGCGGGCCTCCCGGCGTCGGGTAGGCGATTCCGCGCCAGGTCATAGAGATCTTCTGCTCGTCGTCGGTCTGCAGCACGGCGCGGAGGTCGAGGACGCTCGATCCGTCCGGGCGCCCGACGATCCAGTCGCCGCTCGGACCGATGATCGTTCCCCGGAGCCTCGGACCCTGGAACGTTCCTCCGGCGACGGCGACCGCGACCCGCGTTGCCCCGGGCGGTCCGACGTTGCTCGCCGCTCCCCGCTCGAGCACCAGCTCCATCAGGAACTCCGACTGGAGCGCATCGCCGTCGCGCGCAGCGCCCGTCGACGGTGCGGGACTCCCGCCGTCGGCGGCGCGGGCAGCGAATGCCGAAGCGCCGAGCAACAGGGTCGGGGCCGCGCCGAGCAGCGCGGAGAACGTCCGGCGGGTGATCGGGGTGTCGGTGTCCATGCCTGCCTCGCCTGTCGAAGGGTGCGGTCCGGCAGTGCACGCTCGAGATGGGCACGCCATTGCCTGGCGCCTCTACGAGGCGCAGAAAGCGATCCCATGCCCAACGCGATTGTGATGACGGGATTCGGGCCACCGGATGTTCTGAAGTGGGCGCAGGTCCCGCTGCCGGAGCCGGGCGAGGGACAGATCAGGATCAAGGTCAGAGCCGCCGGCATCAGCCCGACCGATCTTGCGCTGCGGGCGGGCCATCTGAAGGCCTTCCCGCTGCCGCCCAGGGCCGTACTCGGCTTCGAGGCGGCAGGCACCGTCGATGCGGTTGGCCGCGGTGTCACCGGCACGTCCGTCGGCGACGCCGTCGCGGCGTTGCTATTCAACCTGGGCGGGTACGCCGAGTACGCGGTGGCGTCGATCTGGACCCGCAAGCCCAATGGCGTCTCGTGGCTTGATGCGGCCGCGCTGCCCAGCTCGGCCGAAGCTGCCGTCGGTGTGCTCCGCCAGTTGGATGTCAAGAGGGGTGAGACGCTGCTGTTGTTCGGCGGCGGCGGATCCGTCGGCATCATTGCGACGCAGCTCGCGGTCTCCCGGGGGATCAAGGTGATCAGCGCGGTCAGCGAGCGCGACGAAGCGCTCGCCAGCAGCCTGGGGGCGAAGCCTGTGCGGTACGGAGCGGGCCTGGCCGACCGAGTCGGTACACTCGGCCGGGTGGACGCGGTGTTCGACGCGGCCGGCAAAGGTGTCCTGGGCGACGCCGTCGCCCTTGCTGGCGGGCCCAGGCGGGTCATCACCTTGTCGGACCCTGCGGCGTCGCAGTTCGGCGTCACACTCTCAGAGCCCACCGCGGACCGCGCTCCCGGTGCCCTCGATCAGACGATCGGATTGCTGGCCGAGGGCCGGCTCCGCCTGCGGGCGCACAAGTCGCTGCCCATGCAGAAGGCCGCCGAGGCCCATCGCCAATTGGAAAGTGGCAAGGTCCACGAACGCATCATCCTCACCCTCGACGAGTAGCACTCGATCACCCGGGCGAGGACGGCGTTCCCGAAGTACGCCGCGCCGGCTGCGAGACCGAAGGCAAGGACCACGTCGCGGGACTCGACCACGATCAGGTCGTCGTCCGTCATGGGGGCGGGCGGGACGCGACGCTCGGTGGCCCCGGTGCGGTCCCGGCCTCTCCCTGCAGACTCGGGAGCACAAGCGGGGGGTGGTCTACGCTTCTACGAGGAGTCGGCCTCGCGCAGACCGAGCTCCTTCATCTTGGTCTGCAGGGATTTCCGGCTGATTTGTAAGAGTTTGGCCGCCCGGGTGACGTTGCCTCCGGTCTCCTCGAGCGCGCGGGTGATCAGCCCCTTCTCCAGTTCCGCGGCCCGCTGCCTGACGATGTCCTTGAGCCCCGTCTCGCCGGCCGGTCCGGGAAGGGGCGCCCCGGCGTTGGGGAGGGGAGTGAGCGCTCCGGAACGCAGGGTCTGCGGCAGGTCGGCCACGCCGATGCTCGGGCCGTCGGCGAAGAGCAGCGTCCGCTCGATGAGGTTCTCCAGCTCGCGGATGTTCCCCGGCCAGGCATAGGCCTGCACTTCCGCCAGCGCCTCGTCGGTCATCCCTTCGATGCGCTTGTTCAGCCGGCGGTTGTACTTGTCGATGAAATGGCGGACCAGGGTAGGGATGTCGCTGCGGCGCTCGCGGAGCGGGGGAAGGGCGATGGGGACCACCGCCAGCCGGTAGTAGAG
>Ga0307472_100000973_pt1 | contig 10962 bp, 9 predicted proteins | sample atmos_gasesAM5C__2_FD_204582 | JGI IMG/M metagenome (GOLD analysis project Ga0307472, IMG submission 204582) | Hardwood forest soil microbial communities from Morgan-Monroe State Forest, Indiana, United States - atmos_gasesAM5C_05 | ecosystem: Environmental > Terrestrial > Soil > Temperate... | reverse complement strand
TTGGCGCCGACCTGATCAAGGACGAGGCGACGCTCCACGCCGCCTACAACGATGCCGCCGGCGTCACCGCCAAGTTCAATCTCAATCTGCTCGTTCGCATCAATCGCGAGCTCGGCGCCAATTTCGACGTCGGCGCGTTCGAGCATCAGGCGCGCTTCGATCACACGCATCATCGCATGGAGATGCATCTCGTCGGCCGCCGGCCGCAGCAGGTCCAAATATGCGGCCACGCCATCGACGTCCGCGCCGGCGAGACCATCCACACCGAAAACAGCTACAAGTTCACGATCGGGTCGTTCGCCACGCTGGCGCGGCGTAGCAACTGGACGCCGTCGGTCGTGTTCACCGACACCGCGCGCCTGTTCTCGGTCCACGTGCTGACGCGCGGGCGGCGGAGACGAAACGACTGAATGCAACCGCTCGACGGGCCACCTCAGCCGACGACACCATCGGCACGATCTCGGCTATGAACCGATGCCGATCTGCGAAGCCGATCCCTGGCGCATGCAATATTTCGAGCGGGCCGCCTGCCCGCCCGATCCGTGCATTCCGACCGAAGATCCCGACGCCTGGACATGGAATCCGGGTCACCGCTGGGTGTACGACAAGCTCGCGGTGGCGCTCAGCCAGGGTCTCGCGGCCGGCCCGCATGGCACCATGCCGCCGCGCTTTCCGGTGTTCTCCAAGCCGATCGTCAATCTCAAGGGCATGGGCGTCGGCAGCCGGGTGCTGCATTCGGCCGAGGACTACGAGCGCCACGCCACCTCAGGCCATTTCTGGTCGACCCTGCTTCAAGGCCGCCACATCAGCTCCGACGCCGCGGTGGTCGGCGGCGAGCCGCGCTGGTGGCGCCACGTCACCGGCAAGCCCGCCGGCGAAGGGACGTTCGACCACTGGACGGTCGATGCCGCCCGCAATTCGGCAATCGAGACCACCTGCGGCGATTGGATCAGGCGGCATCTCGCCGGCTACACCGGGATGCTCAACCTCGAGACGATCGGCGGGACGATCATCGAGGTGCACCTGCGCATGGCCGACCAATGGCCCGATCTGCTCGGGCCCGGCTGGGTCGACGCCGTGATCCGGCTCTATGACAAGAAAGTCTGGGCCTTTGCCGACGACGACCGCCGCGACGGCTTCAGCGTCGTGCTGTTCGGGCCGCACGGACGCGAGTACCGCCATCCGCCGCGCGCGCTGGTTGCCGCGGTGCTGCGCGTGCCGTCGGTGTCGAGCGTGCAGATCACCTTCCACCCCGACAAGCCGTCGGCGGACCACGCCATGCCCCCCGGCGGCTTCCGCCTGGCGGTGGTGAATTGTTGGGACCTCGCCCATGGATGCGCCGCGCGCGAGAAGCTCGGCGCGCATTTCATGGCCGCGCAGCAACGCATAAAGACCCCCGCCTGCGGTTAATAGTCCCGATCACTCCGGCACATACCGCCAGACTGGCGCAAGCCGCACCGATCGGGTTATCTCGGCCCGAATAACCGCGTCGCCGGGACACGCCGGGCGATAACGGAAATAAATATTCGGGAGGGCGCCATGATCACCAGCCGCGACCGCATCCTGACGACCCATGTCGGCAGCCTGCCGCGCAATGAAACGTTGTCCGACCTGCTGGTGCGGCGCGAGGCCGGCGAGAAGCCCGACCAGAACAACTTTTCCGACGAGATGGACAAGGCGGTCCGCCATGTGGTCGAGAAGCAGAAGGCGGCCGGCATCGACATCGGCAATGACGGCGAGCAGCAGCGCGTCGGCTTCCAGACCTACGTGCCGCAGCGCATGTCGGGCTTCGGCGGCGTATCGCACCGAAGGCGCGGACGCGAGTTCGAGGAGTTCCCCGAGCTCGTGAAGATGCTGACGCGCCGCTTCCCGCATGTGAGCAAGCAGCAGAACGCACCGGAATGCCAAAGCGAGCTCAAGTACGGCGATACGTCGGCAATCGAAAGCGAGATCAAGCGCTTCAAGGACATCGCCAGCAGCGCCGGCGGTTTCGGCGAGATGTTCATGACCGCGCCGTCGCCCGGCATCATTTCCTCGACCATGCTCAACGCGCACTACGACTCACACGAGGCCTATCTCGACGCCATCGCGCGCGAGATGAGCAAGGAATACCAGGCGATCCACAATGCCGGGCTGATCCTGCAGATCGACGCGCCCGACCTCGCCATGGACCGCACCATGATGTTTCGCGACCTGTCCGACGCCGAATTCGTGAAAATGTGCGAGCGCCATGTCGCTGCAATCAACCAGGGCATCGCCGGCATCCCGCGCGACCGGGTGCGGCTGCATTGCTGCTATGGCAACTGGGAAGGCCCTCATATCCACGACATCGCGCTCGCAAAGATCCTGCCTGCCCTCTACCAGGCCAATGCCGGCGCGCTGTCGATCGAGTTCTCTAATCCGCGCCACGCGCACGAATACGAGGCACTCAAGCACAATCCGCTGCCCAAGGACATGATCCTCATCCCCGGCGTGATCGAGACCACCAGCAATTTCGTCGAGCATCCCGAAGTGGTGGCGCGGCGCATCGAGGAGGCGATTTCTGCGGTGGGCGAGCGCGAGCGGGTGATCGCCTCGACCGACTGCGGCTTCGGCACCTTCACCAACCGCGAATGGGTGATCGAGTCCGCGGTGTGGCTCAAGCTCAAGTCGCTGTGCGAGGGCGCCCATATCGTCTCGCAGCGGCTGTGGGGCAAGAAAACCGCGGCCTGGGCCCGATAGGACGTGACGCCATTGCCCGGATGGGCGCAGCTCCGGGACAACGGATCGGCGGCCCGCATTGCGCGCTACGCGCCATGCGGCTTGAGCGCGCAGCGCGTTCCTCCCCTGTCCTGCACGCGGGAGGATGGGGTGGGATCACGCCGCATAAACTTTTCGCGCAACTTCTTCTATAATCGGATAAAAGCTCGGCCGAAAAATCGTGCACGGAACAAGGAGCCCGCCATGGACGACACCGTCCGCAAGATCAGCGCCGAAGACATCAACCCACGCTTCAACTGGGGCCGGCACCTGCCCGCGTTGGGCACCATGGGGGTCGATTTCGAAGAGCGGGTCGATTACCGCCGGCTGCATCGCTACCGCATCGCCCGCGTGCGCCAGGCGCTGGAGAAGTCCGACCTCGGCGCACTGCTGGTGTTCGACGTCAACAACATCCGCTACGTCACCTCGACCAAGATCGGCGAATGGGAGCGCGACAAACTCTCGCGCTGGGCACTGCTGGCGCGCGATGGCGAGCCAATCCTGTGGGACTTCGGCTCAGCCGCCGTCCACCACAAGCTCTACACGCCGTGGCTCAAGCCGGAGAACTGTCGGGCCGGGCTCGTCGGCCTGCGCGGCACCGTGCATCCGGACTTCGGCCTGATGGAGCGTCACGCCAAGGAGATCGCGGCGCTGTTGACGGAAGCCGGCGTCGACAAGATGCCGATCGGCGTCGACATCATCGAGCCGCCGATGATGTTCCAGCTCGAGAAGCAGGGCCTCAAGATCGTCGACGGCCAGCAGACCATGCTGGAGGCGCGTGAGATCAAGTCAGCCGACGAGATCGCACTGTTGAATCGGGCCGCGGCGATGGTGGACGGGGCCTATGACCTGATCAACGAGAAGCTGCGGCCGGGCGTGCGCGAAAACGACATCGTCGCCGACGTCAACCACTTCCTCTATACCCACGGCTCCGACGACGTCGAAGCGATCAACGCTATTTCCGGCGAGCGCTGCAATCCCCATCCGCACAATTTCACCGACCGCATGATCCGTCCCGGCGACCAGGCGTTCTTCGACATCCTGCAATCGTTCATGGGTTACCGCACCTGCTACTACCGCACCTTCAACGTCGGCCGCGCCACACCGGCGCAGCATGACGCCTACAAGAAGGCACGCGAGTGGCTCGACAACGCTATCGCGCGCATCAAGCCGGGCGCATCGACCGCGCATATCTGCGAGGTGTTTCCCAAGGCGCCGGAGTTTGGTTTCCCCGACGAGATGTCGGCGTTCGGCCTGCAGTTCGCGCATGGCCTCGGCCTCGCGTTGCACGAGCGGCCGATCATCTCACGCGTCGTCTCGATGGACCACCCGACCGAGATCAAGGAGGGCATGGTGTTCGCGATCGAGACCTACTGCCCGGCGAGCGATGGCTTCTCCGCCGCGCGCATCGAGGAAGAGGTGGTGGTCACCGACAAGGGCTGCCGGGTCATCTCGCTGTTTCCGGCCGAGGAATTGCCAATCGCGAACCGCTATTGAAGCGGGCCAAGTCGCCTCTCGGAGCAGGTTTTGCCCGGTTCCGGCGGCGCGAAACACAGGCGACGTCGGCAAAAATATATACAAAAAAGTGCATCCGGCCCTTTCCTTAAGGGAAGATAAACCTTGATGAAATTTAATAGCGGCCATGAGCACATGGGTCGCTGCACGGCGCGTCGCTAACGACCTGCGCGAAGCCTTTGCAACCCTCCGGCGGACAGGGTCCCCGTCCCGCCGGGCCCGCGCCATGCGCCTGTTCGCCGTCCTGTCATTCGCCGTCGTCGTCCTGTTGGCGGGCACGTTCATCGGCGTGCACATGATCATGCAGGGGCTGCAGGAGGACACCGGCACGGGGAACGGCACCAGCCGGGTCGTGTATACATTGCCCGACGGCACGAGCTGCCGCAGTGTCGTGTATGACAACATTTCCGGACGGATGACCGAGAGCGAGACCGGCCGCTGTGATGGCCGCAAGTTCGACGAGCGACCCACGGCCGGGCAGCGCGAATTCATCTGGGGCCGCCGGTAATCTCTCGCGCCGGCGAACCATCCTTTTTCCCGACAATCATGCCCGCACCGGCACCCGCTCCTTGAGGTGCGGGAAGCGCTCGCTCAGCAGCGACCCCGGATAGTAGGTCGGCGCGAACGCCGGATGCGCGCGGATCAGGTCGTACCAGCGCGCGACGCGCGGCTTGTCCTGCCACATCGTATCAAGCCCGAGGTCGGCCATGCGCACCAGCGCCGGCATCACCGCGACATCGGCGAGCGTCGGCGTCTTGCCCATCAGCCACGGCCCGCCGCTATTCTCGATCTCCGCGTCCATGCGCGAATAGGTGCGGGCGAGGCGATCGAGCGCCGAGCGCATGTCCTTGTCGGAGAAGCCCTCGCGTCCCATTGTCAGCATGAATTCCTTGCGCAACGGCTTGCTCTCGGCGAAGGCGAGGAACGCCTCTTCGCTCATCGCCTGAAAGCGCGGCAGGAACGCGAGGTTGAAGGTCGGCACGCGCACCGCCGCCGCCGGCATCTCGTCGATGAAGCGCATCAGCGCGCGCATCGCCGCGCGCTTGGCCGGATCGGCCGGCGTGAAGCGCTCGCCTTGGGGCGCGACCTCGTCGAGATATTCGATGATGACGCAGGAATCGATGATCACGCTGCCGTCGTGGTCGAGCGTCGGTACCACGCCGTTGGGGTTGAGCTTGAGATAGTCAGGCTTGAGCTGGTCGCCGGCCAGAAGGTCGAGCTTGACCTCCTCGAACGGCAGCTTCTTGGCATTGAGCACGAAGCGCACCCGCTGGCTGCAGGTCGATTGCGGCGCGTTGTAGAGCGTGAAGGGCATGACGGGATCCTGACGCACGGTGCGAACAGCGTAGCAGTCTTACACTCCGTGGCCTGATTGTCTTACTGCCGATGACGTGACGCGCCAACATTGACGTGACGTCCACTGCCCCTGGACCGGGAGGGTGCGACCCACGGAGGGCGCGTCCCACTCACGCGCGACAAATCTCGTGATGGCCAGGCGGCCATTCCCCACCACCTACCCGCATTGACAGCGCCACCGCCGCCTTGCTGTATGACGCGCCTCGCATGCACCATGCATGCCGCCGGTGTAGCCCGCAACCAACGGGATCGCGTTCATGCCCAGCTATCGTATCGCCGTCATCCCGGGAGACGGCATCGGCAACGAGGTCGTGCCCGAGGGCATCCGCGTACTGGAGGCGGCCGGCCGCCGCTTCGGCATTTCCTTCGCGTGGGATCATTTCGACTGGAGCTGCGAATATTTCCAGCGCCATGGCCGCATGATGCCGGACAACGGCCTCGCCACCATCCGCAAGCACGATGCGATCTTTCTCGGCGCCGTCGGTTTTCCTGGCGTGCCCGACCATGTGTCGCTGTGGGGCCTGCTGATCCCGATCCGCCGCGAATTCCAGCAATACGTCAACCTGCGGCCGGTCCGCGTGCTACGTGGCATGACGAGCCCGCTCGCCGGGCGCACCGCCGCCGACATCGACTTCTATGTCGTGCGTGAGAACAACGAAGGCGAATATTCCGAGGTCGGCGGTCGGCTATTTCGCGGCACCGACGACGAGATGGCAGTGCAGGAGGCGGTATTCACCCGCCGCGGCACCGACCGCATTATGCGCTTCGCCTTCGAGCTCGCGCGCAAGCGCGCAAAGAAGCACGTCACCTCCGCCACCAAGTCGAACGGCATCGTCCACACCATGCCGTTCTGGGACGAGCGCTTCGCGGCGATGAAGGCAAGCTATCCCGACATCCGCGCCGACCAGTTCCACGTCGACATTCTCGCCGCGCATTTCGTGCAACATCCCGACTGGTTCGACGTCGTCGTTGGCTCGAACCTGTTCGGCGACATCCTGTCCGATCTCGGCCCGGCGGTCGCCGGCTCGATCGGCATCGCGCCGGCGGCGAACATCAACCCGGAGCGGAACTTTCCGTCGATGTTCGAGCCGGTGCACGGTTCGGCGCCCGACATTGCCGGCAAGGGCATCGCCAATCCGATCGGGCAGATTTGGTCGGGCGCAATGATGCTCGAACATCTCGGCCATACCGACGCCGCCGCGGCGGTGATCGAGAGCATCGAGACCGCGCTCGCCGATCCGCGCGCCCACACGCGCGATCTCGGCGGCAGCGCCAGCACCGCCGAATGCGGCCGCATCGTTGCGGAAGCAGTTGCAGGGTAGTTTACGTTTGTTGGATTTTCTGCGGAAAACCGGTGCCTACCTTTCCTGAAAATGCTCCGGTTTTTTCGTTTGTCGCATTTTCTACGGAAAACCGGTGCCCACTTTTCCGGAAAATGCTCGAGGGGGCAACATGCGTGAACACAGGATCGCGGCCATCGGCGGCGACGGCATCGGGCCGGAGGTGATCACCGCCGGCCTCGACGTGCTCGAGACCTGCGCCAAGCGCGACGGCGGTTTCCGCCTCACAGTTGAGCATTTCGACTGGGGCTCCGATTACTACAAGAAGCACGGCGTGATGATGCCCGAGGGTGGCGCCGACAAGCTGCGTGCCTTCGACGCGATCTATTTCGGCGCCGTCGGCGCGCCCGACGTGCCCGACCACATCACGCTGTGGGGCCTGCGCCTCGCCATCTGCCAGCCGCTTGATCAATATGCCAACGTGCGGCCGACCCGCATCCTGCCCGGCATCGAGAGCCCGCTACGCAACGTTTCCAGCAAGGAGCTCGACTGGATGATCGTGCGCGAGAACTCGGAGGGCGAATATGCCGGCCATGGCGGACGCGCCCATCGCGGCCTGCCCGAGGAGGTCGGCACCGAAGTAGCGATTTTCACCCGCGCCGGCGTCACCCGCATCATGCGGTTCGCCTTCGCGCTCGCCCGCTCGCGGCCGCGCAAGCTTCTCACCGTCGTCACCAAGTCGAACGCGCAGCGCCATGGCATGGTGATGTGGGACGACATCGCCGCCGAGGTCGCAGCGCAATTCCCCGACGTGACCTGGGACAAGATGCTGGTCGACGCTATGACCATGCGCATGACGCTACGCCCGCAATCGCTCGACACTATCGTGGCGACCAACCTGCACGCGGATATTCTCTCCGATCTCGCCGCCGCGCTCGCCGGCTCGCTCGGCATCGCGCCGACCGCCAACCTCAATCCCGAGCGCAAGGCGCCGTCGATGTTCGAACCGATCCACGGTTCGGCCTTCGACATTACCGGCAAGGGCATCGCCAATCCGATCGGCACATTCTGGACCGGCGTGATGATGCTCGAGCATCTCGGCGAACCGGCCGCCGCCGCCCGACTGATGCGCGCGATCGAGCGCGTCACCGCCGACAAGGCACTCCATCCGCCCGATCTCGGCGGCACGGCGACGACCCGGCAGGTGACTGACGCGGTGTGCCGCGCGCTTGAAGGGGATAACGTTTAGCGGGGCTTCAATCCTGAGCGCGCGCGCCGCGGCCTTCCGAGCCCACCCTCTCTGGAGGGTGGACGCGGGGACGACCGCCGATCCCTCAAAACGTCGATTTCAGCTTCAGGTGATCGAGCCGATTGATCGACTTGACCTCGATGCGTTGCTTGTCGTGGTTTCGCAGGATGTCGAGCGGCACGGTGGTGCCGGCCGGCCCGCGGGCGCCGACCTTACGATAGAAATCGGCGAGGCTCCTTGGCGTTTCGCCGTTGACGCCGGCAATCACGTCGCCGCGCCGCATGCCGGCCTTCTCGGCCGGGCCGCCCGGAATGACGCGGTTCACGACCAGACGTCCGTTGTTGTCGTCGGTGCTGACGCCAAGCCAGGGTCGGGCCGGCCCCTGCACGCGCCCCTCGGACATCAGGTCGGCGAGGATCGGCGGCAGCCGGTCGATCGGCACGAACATGTTGCCCGGATTATCCTTGCCGTCGACGTCGGCGAGGATAAGCGAGCCGACGCCGACCAGCTTGCCCTGGCGGTCGATCAGCGCTGCGCCGCTCCATTCCGGATGCGCTGGCGTCGTGAAGAACGCCTCGTCGAGCAGATATTCCCAGCTGCCGGCGAATTCGCGCTTGGCAACGACGCTCACCGGCGCCGCGTGGCTGGGCCCCCCGCCGCTCGCGACGATGACGGCGTCGCCGGCCCTAACGTCGGCCGACTTGCCGAGCGGCAGCGGCCGCACCTTGATCGGCACGATCGCCTGCAGCAGACCAAAGCCGGTCTCGTGGTCGTAGCCAATGACGTTGGCCGGCACGGCGTGGCCGTCGTTGGTTCGCAGCTCGGCGGCGTGGGCCTCGACCATGAGATAGCCGATAGTGAGGACGAGGCCGTTGCCGTCGATGACGATGCCCGAACCCTCCCGGTCGCGGCCGAGATTCTCGATCGTGCGTCCGTCGGGATTGATGAAGGTCTTGATGCGGACGACGCCCGACAGAAGTTCGTCGACCGAAACCTGGGCGTGGGCGACAGCCGCAGCCGAGACGGCGATCGCTGCACCGACGATGAGCCCTGCGCACATTCTGTGCGCCATTGATCCGGTACCGCTGCGCATAGTGGTTCCTTCCGAAGCGCCCGGTCGCGACCCTCACTATAGCGCCCTTCCATGACGCGTGGAGAACCGCATAGGTCACAACGCCGTCATCGCTCGCTTAGGGGGCCGCAGCCATGCCATCCTCGGCGGGGCGGCCGGACCACGGCACGTCACCCCGTCACTGACCGGGGGAATAGGGATGAAGCGGCGAAAACTGATTGCGCATTTGGTCCTGGTCGCGCTTTCAAGCGCAATTCCTTCCGCTCCTTCCGCGCATGCCCAGGCGCCGGCCGAGTTCTTCCACGGCAAGACCATCACACTCTATATCGGTTTTTCGGTTGGCGGCGGCTACGACCTCTATGCCCGCATGTTGGCGCGCCACATGGGCAAGCACATCCCCGGCAACCCCGCTATCGTGCCGAAGAACCTCGAAGGCGGCGGCAGCCTGCGCGTCGCCAATTTCATCTACCAGGTCGCTCCCAAGGACGGCACCGCATTCGCCACCATGGGACGCGGCAGCGCCTTCGGCCCGCTGTTCGGCCAGAGCGGCGCAGCGTTCGATGCGACGACATACACTTGGCTCGGTAGCGCCAACGACGAGGTCAGCGTGTGCGCGGCGTGGCACACGTCGGCAATCAAGCGGTATGACGACCTGCTGGCGCGCGAGATGAAGACAGGCGCCACTGGCCCGACCGACGAGACGGTGACGGTGCCGAAGGTCATCAACGGCGTGCTCGGCACCCGGATGCGCGTCGTCTCCGGCTACCCCGGCGGCAACGACATCAACCTCGCGATGGAGCGCGGCGAGATCGACGGCCGCTGCGGCCTGTCGTGGTCGAGCACCAAGGTCGCGCACCAGGCGTGGATCGACGACAAGAAGATCACGCCGCTGATGCAGGTATCGTTTTCCAGACACGCCGACCTGCCCGGCGTGCCGCTGGTCACCGAGCTGGCCAAGACGGAAGAGCAGCGGCAGATCCTGAAGATCTTCGCGGCACGACAGGTGATGGGTCGCCCGTTCTTCGCGCCGCCTGGCCTGCCGCCCGAACGCGCCGCGATCCTACGGTCGGCCTTCATGGCGACGCTCGCCGACCCGGAGTTCCTCGCCGAGGCCGGCAAGGCCAGGCTCGAGATCACGCCGGTCTCGGGTGAGCGGGTCGAGGCGATCGTGAACGAGGTTTACGCGACGCCGCCCGACATCGCCGCCAAGGCAGCACGGCTGGTGAACAATTGAGACGGTTCGGTTTAGAGCATTTTCCGGAAAAGTGGGCCGGCTTTCCGCAGAACATGCGATCAACCAAAGAAGCTAGAGCGCGTTTTCTGATTCAACTTAGCCGGAACGCGCGCTCGATTGCTGACGAGTCGTAAGGCACGACGCGCATCCTTTCCCCACGAAGTGGGAGAGGAAGTCTCAATTCTCCAGCCCGGTCGGCACGGCCTTGTTCTCGCTGGCGAGCGTCATGCCCGAGGCGAGCGCCATCGTCTCGAGCAGCGCGGCGAAGTCCTTCTGCAGATATTCTTCCGGGTCACTCTGCAGCATGGCGACGCCGAAGTGCGTCTGCAGGATCTCGCGCGTCGCCGCCGTCACCGGCATCGGCACGTTCATCTCGCGGCCGAGCTCGAGGCCGAGGTCGAGGTCCTTGCGCAGCAGCTCGGGCGTGAACGTCGTCGTCCAATCGAGATTGACCAGCGCCGGCGACTTGTAGGCAGTGAACATCGAGCCCATGACGCTGTTGTTGAGGAACGACAGG
>Ga0307472_100000971_pt1 | contig 10973 bp, 11 predicted proteins | sample atmos_gasesAM5C__2_FD_204582 | JGI IMG/M metagenome (GOLD analysis project Ga0307472, IMG submission 204582) | Hardwood forest soil microbial communities from Morgan-Monroe State Forest, Indiana, United States - atmos_gasesAM5C_05 | ecosystem: Environmental > Terrestrial > Soil > Temperate... | reverse complement strand
GCGAGGGTAGCCATGAGCGATGCATTGTCTGCCGACCGGACCGCGGCATCGGAGGCTCACTGGATTCCCCTGAGCGATCTGATGACCGGGCTCATGGTCATGTTCCTACTGATCGCAGTCTGCTACATGGTGCGGGTCGAAGCGGATGCCGACAAAGTGAAGACGGTGGCGGTTGCCTACAACCAGATCCGCGACGAGCTGTTTGAGGAACTGCGCCGCGAGTTCTCCCCCGATCTGCCACGCTGGCATGCGCAGCTCATCAAGGCCGATCTGACGCTGCGCTTCACCGAGCCCGATATTCTCTTTGCCGAGGGCAGCAGCGAGCTGAAGCCGGCCTTCAAGGCCATCCTCGACGACTTCTTTCCCCGCTACGTGAGGATTCTGACCTCGGCGAAGTATCGGGACGCGATCAGCGAGGTCCGCATCGAGGGACACACCTCGTCGGACTGGACCGGAGCGGCGTCGCCCGATGACGCCTATGTGCACAACATGGAGCTGTCGCAGGCACGCACCCGGTCCACCCTGCTGTATGCGCTGCGGCTGCCGCAGATCCGCGCCAACGTCGACTGGCTTCGCCGCCTGGTGACCGCCAACGGCCTGTCCTCGTCGCGGCCGATTCTCGCTGCAGCCGGTAAGGAGGACGCGGCGCGCTCGCGGCGAGTGGAATTCAAGATCCGCACGGACGCTGAAACGAGGCTCGCGAGGATTCTCGAGGTGAGCAGCTCACCGCCAGCCAGCTCACGCTAGAGCGGCGGACGCGTCGCGATCCGCAACTAGCGTGGGCGCACGCCGAAATACGCCTCGGCGGCACGGACGTAGTGCCATACCTCGTCGGGATTTTTCGCGAGCGCCTGCCCGAGGAGCTCCTCGCCCTTCTCGCGCTGTCCGATTCTGATGTACCAGGCGCCGATCTCGGCTCTACCAGTATCGTCCTTCTGCTTCGGGTCCGCGGCGAGCACCTTCTGATACAGCTCCTCGGCTTTGGCCGCCTCGTTGGCCTCCGCATAGATCTCGCCGGCGCGCTGGTAGTCACCCGGATCGGGCTTGCCACTCAGCACCCGGTCGATCAGCGCCTGACCCGTGGCCTTGTCACCCGACAGGTAGTAAACGCGGGCGACGCTCAGCAGCTCCCACGACCCCTTGCCGGCAAGCTTCTCGGCCTGCTGCAGCGCCGCGAGTCCGGCCTCCTTCGCGGGCTTGCCGCGCATGAGGTCCATTCCCGGGGACTTTTCCTTGGCTGCGAAGCCGACGCCCATACCGAACAGGAGGCAACCTGCCGCGAGCGCGGCGACGAGACCGGTCTTCATGTTTCCCTCCGGAGTTCGCACGTTGCGAGCTGTATTCATAGCGACGCACGCTAACACAGGTGGAGCGGCGGGCTATCATTCGGGCCGTGGGCAGCGAATTCCCGACCCTTACCGGTACACATGTGCGCCTCGAGCCCTTGTCGCGCTCGCACGTTCCCGGTCTCGTGGCGGCGGCGGCCGAGGATCCCGCGCTCTACCGGTGGACGGTCCTACCGCTCGAGACGCAGGGCATGACGGGCTACGTCGACACGGCCGTGCGCTGGCGCGAGAAAGGCACGGCACTGCCATTTGCGACCGTGCGCCGCGCCGACGGCAGGGTGCTCGGCTCGACGCGCTTCTTCGACATCGAGCGCTGGGACTGGCCGGCCGGCCACCCGCAGGCGGGCCGCCCGGGTCCCGACGGCTGTGAGATCGGCTACACATGGCTCGCCGCCTCTGCCATCCGTACGGCCGCCAACAGCGAGGCGAAGCTCCTGATGCTCGAGTACGCCTTCGAGCAGTGGCGCGTGCAGCGGGTGTGTTTCCACACCGACATGCGCAATGAGCGCTCGCGCAATGCGCTCGCGCGCCTGGGCGCGGTTTTCGAAGGGGCGCTGCGCGCGCACCGCCTGGCGAGCGATCTCACCCCGCGCGATTCCGCGCGCTTCTCGATCATCGCCCCGGAGTGGCCGGGCGTGCGGCAGCGTCTCGCTCAGGCGCTTGCGGGAGCCTCGCCGGCGCGCGCCTGAGCAGCGCTACTTCGCCTGCCAGATCTTCAACATGTCGGGCGATCCCTGGGCGCGGATGCCGTTCTCCGCGAGGATCCCTTCGGTCGCGGCGACCGTCTGGGCGCGCGGGAACACCAGGTCCTCGCCCACCCGATTGTCGAAATCGATGGTGACGAACTCGTCCTTCAGGTCGCGCAGCAGCGCCACCAGCTGCGCCAGGCTCTTGACTGCGGTCCCATTGACGGACTTGATCATCTCGCCGGCGGGATTGGAGTAACCGTTGGAGAGCGGGTGCGGAAACAGGGGTGAGGCAATCATCACCAGCTCGGCGCGTGCCGGATCGGGCGGTTCCCCGAGGCGCGCGAGCAGCGGATTCCCCAGCACCAGCGGCCCGCCGGCCGGGCCAGCGCGCGGCCGCAGCAGCTGCAGCGACTCGATCGAGGCTCGCGAGAACACCAGCGGCCCGTAGATGAAGTACGACGGATAGGTACCGGCGAGGAAGTCGATGAGCAGCGGCCGGTGATTGGCCACCGGCAGGCGGATGTCCTGGCTCCTGCCATCGCGCACGATGGTGAGCGGAACGGTGCCGTCATGCTCCATCCTGGGGATGAGGTACTGGAATGCCAGGCGCAGATCCGGCCGCGCCTGGATCATGCCCTGGTTGTCGATCGCGGTGCCGCCGATGTGCGTGATCACGTCCCACTGCCTGAGCGGCGTCGGCCCGAGACCGTCGAATGGCCGGTAAACGACCGAGCCCCGGACCGTTGGCGCGAGCTTCAGGTAGGCGCGAAGCGCCGGGTTCTCGACGGTCGCGAGCTCGTCGTACATCGCGGGCTTGCCGTCGTAATGGCCGTCGGCGATGTCCCTGAGGAACAGCTCGATCTCCTCGTTGGGGATGATGTAACCGATGTTCTCCGAGCCGATCAGATGGCTGAAGACCAGTCCGATCATCCTGCCGCCGGCGATCGCCGGGCCGCCGCTGTTGCCCGGGTTGATGGGGGCGTCGATCTGGATGCGAAGGCCCGAGATGCCGTAGTTGTAGGACACGAACTCCATGCGGGAGACGATCCCGCGCGTGATCGACAGCGACTCGCCGCCGGCCGGGAAACCGTAAGTCAGCACCGGGTCCTTGATCCTCGGCAGGCTGGTCGCGCGGACGAGAGGCGAGCGCGTGTTGAAAAACGACCCGTCGTCGATCGTCAGCACCGCCAGGTCGATTCCGGGAGCGATCGCCGCCACGCTCGCCGAAAGCTTGTCGCCGGACTGGTTGGCCTGCACCTGCACCTGATTGGCGTATTCGACGACGTGCGCGTTGGTGAGAATGCGCCGGCCCTCGATGACCACGCCGGTGCCGCTGACCTCCTGCGGTGGGGCCTTGGCCCAGGGGCGCGCCATGTCCGGGCGCACCACGGTCGCGAACACCTTGACCACGGCGTTCTCGGCATCCTGAGCGCTCACCGCGGCGGCCTCCGGTGACCGCTGCTGGGCGACGCCCACCGCAGGGGAGGACAGCATGCACGCCAGCAGGCTGGCATGCAGGAACGGGCGGCGCTTGGTGAACATGAGGGCCCTTGGCTGTGGATGGGTCTCGGGGGTGGGCGAGTCCGGCGGGCGATTCTGACACAGAAGACGCGATGCGACGCCGCCGCTGCGCGTCGAACCGATAGTGAGGGCGCTCGCCATCCTGCTAGAGTGGCGCGCCCATCGGAGCACCGAGCTCCTTCATCCACGGAGGCGATCCATGGAACGTGCAGCGATTCTCTCGGCCGCGGCGGTTCTTGCCCTGAGCCTCGCGACCCCCGGCGCCTACGCCCACCCCGTCCCCCAGTACGTCAAGGAAGCGGTCGCGGACAAAGCGCGCCCTGCCGCCGATACCGAGCGCGACGCCAACCGCAAGCCCGCCGAGACGCTGGCCTTCGCCGGCGTCAAGCCCGGCGACTGGGTCCTCGAGCTCGCTCCGGGCAGGGGCTACTACACGCGGCTCCTGAGCGCGGTGGTGGGACCGAAGGGCCAGGTGTCGAACTACACCATCACGACGCCTAAGCCCGATGCGCCGCCGCCTCCGATCGTGGCGCTCGCCGCCGACCCGCACTACAGCAACGTGAAAGTCACCCTGCAGCGGCTGGTCGACGTCAAGCCGACCAACAGCTTTGACGTGGTGTGGACGACGCAGAATTACCACGACTTCCACAACATTCAGGGCCTCGACGTGGCCACCATCAACCACGCGATCTTCGAGGCGCTGAGGCCGGGCGGCGTCTACTTCATACTCGATCACGCCGCCGAGGCCGGCTCTGGCACCCGCGACACCAATACCACACACCGGATCGACGAGGAGGCGGTGAAGCAGGAAGTGAAGGCGGCGGGCTTCGAGTTCGCCGGCGAGAGCGACATCCTCCGCAACAAGGAGGATCCGCACACCGGCAAGGTGTTCGAGCCCCCGATACAGGGGCACACCGATCAATTCCTGCTGAAGTTCAGGAAGCCGAAGAAATAAGCAGCTCGAGCGTCCGGGGATCCGGCTCCCCGCCGTAGTACCTGGCGAGCGCCTCGCCGAACACCCGGGTCTCCGGGGCCGGCGAGGGCGCCACCGCCTGAGCGAACAGCGTCAGGCACGAGCGGAGCTTCAGATCATCCGGGCTGCCGAAGATCTCGTACGCCGAACGGTCCCGGACGGCGAGCACCAGCTGCGTGCACTCGCGCAGCCGCGCGCCGAGCAGCGGGTGGGCGAGGTAGGCGCGCGCTTCCTCGAGCCCCGAGAGGCCGAAGCGCCGCGCGGTCGAGCTCATTCCGAGCCCCCGAAGCTGCGGGAAGATGAACCACATCCAGTGGCTGGTCTTCTCGCCGGCGGCCAGCTCTTCCAGCACCCGGGCGTAGCAGCGCGCCTGGGCTTCGACGAAGCGCGACAGCTCGTGCGGGTCAGCGATCACGTGATCAGCGGGCCTTGTGGAACACCATGACAAAGCGGTCGGTCTTGCCGAGCGCCGGGGGCTTGTAGGAGATCTGGTTACGCGCATCGTCGGGCCGGCGCAGCACATCGCTCGAGGCGACGAACTCGAAGCCATGCTTCTCGAAATCGGCGCGCGCAAAAACCTCGTCGATGCGGTGCAGGGGGCCGGCGTCCGCGCTGCCGGTGCCGGCCTTGGCCGAGTGATCGACGAGCAGGAGGATCCCGCCCGGCTTCAGCACGCGCGCCATCTCATCGAGCACCTTGCCGGGATCGATCTTCGGCCACGGGCTCTTGGGGTCGGTATCGACCCAGTAGAGGTCGTGGTAGTCCTTGATGAAGATCTCGGCATCGAGCGAGGCTGAGTCGAGCGGCAGGTGCTCGAGATCGATCGTGATGTGCCTGACGTTCGGCAGCCGGCGGTTCGCGAGGCGCTTCTCGTAGTAGTAGTCGCTCCAGATGTCGGTCGCGCGATTGTTGAGCATGAGCACCTGCCCTCTGGCCCCGACGATCCGGCTCAGCAGCTCGCTGTAGTACCCGCCGGCGGCCAGGACGTCTGCGACACGCATGCCGGGCCCGATGCCAGAGAGGCGCAGCACCTCCGCCGGATGATCGATCGGATCGCGCTTGAGGTCCTCGGCGCTGCGCCCGGAGTGAGCGACGGCGGCGTCGTAGATGTCGGCGTTGGCACCCGCGGCGGCGAGCACGGTCAGAGTGAGGAACGCGGCGAGCAGGCAGGCGCGGATCAGCGCAGGATTCTCGGCAGGCATGAGGACTCCCTTACGCGGCGTCACGGCCCCTATGGTACGCCCCCGGCGCGCTGAACCTGATTGCGCCCGGCGCGCTTGGCCGCGTACTGCGCCGCGTCGGCCTGCGCGATCAGGTGCTGCCCCCACACGCCGAGCGTGTCGGTGCTCGCCAGGCCGATGCTGCAGGTGAGGCGGATGGGCGCCCCGAACCCGACGATCGGCACGTCCGAGACGCGCGCGCAGATGCGCTCTGCGATGGGCGCCGCGGCGGCGGCATCCGCGCCGGTGAGCACCACAACGAACTCCTCACCCCCGTAGCGACCGATGATGTCCGAGGGACGCAGCTCCGCCTGAATCGACGCGCTCACCGCCGCCAGGCAGGTATCGCCGGCCGCATGCCCGTAGGAATCGTTGATCTGTTTGAAATAATCGAGGTCGATGAACAGCACCGAGACCGGGAGCCCCCGCCGCTGCAGCCGCAGGCACGCCGCATCCATCCGCTCGATGAGCGTCGGGCGGTTCAGCACGCCGGTCAGCGCATCGGTCTGCGCGCGGCGCTCCGCCTCGGTGAGCGCGACGTTCTGGGCGCGCATCCGGTCGGCGACTCCGAGGCCGATCAGAATCGCGGCGGCCACCACCGACGGGCCGAACCCGTAGCAGAGGAATGCGTCGGCGCTGTCTGCCCGTCCGTAAAGCAGCCACAACGTGGTCGCGATCTGACACGTGCAAAGCAGCGTCCAGGCAACGAGGAACCAGCCGGCGGCGCGGTTGCCGCGGCGCCAGGCGAGAAGGGAGACGGTGAGCGTGAAGATCGAGCCGCCGAGGAACATGAGATTGCCGACGGCCGCCACCAGCGTCGCGAGCCCGACGAGCCGCAGCAGGTTCGAGGCCGCGAGCGCGAGGAAGCCGAGCGCGAGCCACCCGAACGCCCGGTAAACCCGCTCCGAGAACAGGCGCAGGTTGGCGAACTCGCGCACGAACAGCGACGCGGCCGCGCCCGCCACCGCGATCGGCACGTTCCAGGCGTAGCTGCCGAGCGGCCGCGCCCAGGAGAGCAGCGGCCAGCCGAACCCCTCGCCCGAGAAGTAGGCGAGATAGATGGCCTCGAGCGCGAACAGCGTCCCATAGAGCGGGTAGAGCGGATCGGTGAGCACGAAGCGCACCAGCAGCGCCGAGAGCGCCATTGCCATGAGCGCCCCGAAGGCGAACGAGATCATGCGGGAGTGGGCCGCGGCCTCGTCGAGCGTGCGCTCGAGCGTCGAGGTGGAGAATTGCAGGTCGGTGGTCATGGGGCCGGTGCGCGAGACGCGCGCGTAGAGCGCGGTCGCCGGATCGGGGGGCGGGTTGAGTGAGAACACCGTGTCCTGTCCGCCACCGAACTTCGGCACCACCGTGGCTGGCTTGAGTGGCACGATCGCCCCGCCGCGACGCGCGAACATCTCGACGGGCTGATCGACCCCCGAGCGCGCCAGCACGACCGGCGTCTCGCCACCCGCGGAAGGCGCAGGTGGCCGCAGGCGGAGCCAGAGGGGGTCGGTGACGAGATGCGAGCCGCGGGCCTTGAAGGGGCGGAAATGCCCATCGAGCGAGCCGTCGGTGACCGAGGCCCCGGTCGGGCTTATGCCCGTCGGCTCCAGGGCTTCGACCGCCAGGGGGGCCTGGAGGGCGGCGGCGCCCGCAGCAGCGGTCGCGGCGCCCGCGGTGCCTGCCGCGAGGCACAGCGCAAGGCTCAAAAGCCACCTGAGCTCCCTTGAGACCACAGTCCCTGACCCGGCCCCTCGGCCGACACCTTTAGTATGGAGCGCGGGGCACGGGAGCCCCGATACCCGTTTATGGCTATCGTAATGGGGCCAAGGGCCAAATCAATCGCAAAGCAGCAGGCTGCCCCTGAGGGCGGTTGACACTCCCGGGGTCCCTACCTAGAATCGCCGGCCTTTGTCGGGCCGGCCCTCCATAAGCACGCCGGCACCGGAAACAGCGACTTAGAAGCACCGGGCCGCCTGACACAGGCGGCCCGGTCGTTCTTCTAGGCCGCCCATTGTGCGAGTACCCACCCCCGCACCTGAGCTTGGAGACGAGTGTAACGATGGCGACCACAGGTCAGCTCATCCGGCAACCACGCCGGATGGCGGCAGAGAAAACCAAGGTACCGGCGCTCGGGGCCTCGCCCCAGAAGCGCGGCGTCTGTACGCGCGTCTACACCACGACGCCGAAGAAGCCGAACTCGGCGTTGCGCAAGGTCTGCCGCGTGCGCCTCACCAATGGCTACGAGGTAACGAGCTACATCGGTGGCGAGGGCCACAACCTTCAGGAGCACTCGGTCGTGCTGATCCGCGGCGGACGCGTCAAGGATCTTCCCGGAGTGCGCTACCACACCGTCCGCGGCACGCTCGACTGTGCCGGCGTGGGCGAGCGTAAGCAGGGGCGCTCGAAGTACGGCGCCAAGCGCCCGAAGAAGTAAGGGGTAATTGAGCCATGTCGCGTCGTGCCCAGGCACCGGTCCGTAGCATTCTTCCGGATCCGAAGTTCAACAATCAGATGCTTGCCAAGTTCATGAACGTCATCATGAAGAGCGGCAAGAAGTCCGCCGCCGAGCGGATCATCTACGGCGCGCTCGATCGCATCGCCGAGAAGACCGGCAAGCAGGGCACCGAGGCGATCGAGGTGCTCTCGACCGCGCTCGACAACGTGAAACCGGTGGTCGAGGTCAAGTCGCGCCGAGTGGGCGGCGCCACCTACCAGGTGCCGATCGAGGTGCGTGCTACGCGGCGCCAGACCCTGGCCATGCGCTGGGTCATCGAGGCCGCGCGCGATCGCACCGAGAAGTCGATGGCGTTCCGCCTCGCGCACGAGCTCATGGACGCGTCCGAGAATCGCGGCGCCGCGGTCCGCAAGCGCGAGGACACGCACCGCATGGCGGAGGCCAACAAGGCCTTTGCCCACTACCGCTGGTAAGGATCAGAGGGACTGACCGTGCCACGCGCGACGCCCATCGAGCGCTATCGCAACATCGGCATCTCCGCACATATCGACGCGGGGAAGACCACTACGACCGAGCGCATCCTTTTCTACACCGGCGTCTCGCACAAGATCGGTGAGGTTCACGACGGCGCGGCGGTCATGGACTACATGGAGCAGGAGCAGGAGCGCGGCATCACCATCACCGCCGCCGCCACGACCTGCTTCTGGAAGGGGATGGACAACAGCTTCCCCGAGCACCGCATCAATATCCTCGACACCCCGGGGCACGTCGATTTCACCATCGAGGTCGAGCGCTCGCTGCGCGTGCTCGATTCCGCGGTGGCCCTGTTCGACTCGGTCGCCGGGGTGCAGCCGCAGTCAGAGACCGTGTGGCGGCAGATGAACAAGTACCGGGTGCCGCGCATCGCCTTCGTCAACAAGATGGACCGCGCCGGAGCCAACTTCCTGCGCGTCGTCGACATGATCCGCGCTCGCCTGCGCGCCAACCCGATTCCGATCCAGCTGCCGATCGGCGCCGAGGACGCCTTCGAGGGCGTGGTCGACCTGATCCGCATGAAGGCCATCTACTGGGACATGGCCACCCAGGGGATGAAGTTCGAATACCGGGAGATCCCGGAACACCTCAGGGCGCAGGCCGAGGAGTACCGCGGCAAGATGATCGAGGCCGCGGCGGAAGGCAACGACACGCTGATGCACAAGTACCTCGAGCACGAGCAGCTCTCGGACGCCGAGATCCGCCAGGGTCTGCGCGAGAGGTCGCTCCGTAACGAGATCGTGCTCGCCATGTGCGGCTCGGCCTTCAAGAACAAGGGTGTGCAGGCGCTCCTCGATGCCGTCATCGAGTTCATGCCTTCGCCGGTCGACATGCCGGACGTCAAGGGACTGAACGACAGGGACGAACCGGACACCCGCAAGGCGAGCGACAGCGAGCCCTTCTCTGCGCTCGCCTTCAAGATCCTCAACGACCCCTTCGTCGGCAACCTGACCTTCTTCCGCGTCTACTCCGGCGTGCTCAACTCCGGCGACACGGTGTTCGTGCCGACCAAGAGTCGCAAGGAGCGAATCGGGCGCCTCCTGCAGATGCATGCGAGCGAGCGCACCGAGATCAAGGAGGTGCTCGCCGGCGACATCGCCGCGGCGGTGGGCCTCAAAGACGTCATCACCGGCGACACGCTCTGCGACCTCGAGAAGGTCATCACGCTCGAGAAGATGGAATTCCCGGCGCCCGTCATCTCGGTGGCGGTGGAGCCGAAGACCAAGGCCGACCAGGAGAAGATGGGCCTGGCTCTGCAGCGCCTCGCCAAGGAAGATCCCTCGTTCCGCGTCAGCACCGACCAGGAATCCGGACAGACGATCATCTCCGGGATGGGCGAGCTGCACCTCGAGATCATCGTCGACCGGATGAAGCGCGAGTTCAAGGTCGAGGCCAACGTCGGCAAGCCGCAGGTCGCCTACCGCGAGACCATCCGCGGCACGGTCGAGAGCGAAGGCAAGTTCGTGCGCCAGTCGGGCGGCCGCGGCCAGTACGGCCACGTGTGGCTGAAGGTCGAGCCCAACCAGGCCGGCAAGGGGAACGAATTCATCAACGGCGTCGTCGGCGGCAGCGTGCCGCGCGAGTACGTGCCGGCGGTGGACAAGGGCATCAGGGAAGCCGAGGAGACGGGCGTCATTGCCGGCTACCCGGTGGTGGACGTGAAAGTGACGCTGTTCGACGGTTCCTACCACGACGTCGACTCGAACGAGATGGCCTTCAAGATCGCGGCCTCCATAGGCTTCAAGGACGGCTTCCGCCGTGCCCGGCCGGTGCTGCTCGAGCCGATCATGAAGGTCGAGGTGGTGACGCCGGAGGAGTACTCGGGAGATGTGATCGGGGACCTCAACCGCCGCCGCGGCCAGATCACCGGCATGGATGAGACTCCCGCCGGCAAGGCGATCACGGCCGACGTGCCGCTGTCGGAGATGTTCGGCTACGCGACCACGGTGCGCTCCATGAGTCAGGGCCGCGCGACCTTCACCATGGAATTCACCAAGTACACCGAAGTGCCGCCCAACATTGCGAGCGGCATCCTCAAAGATGAGTCTTAAAGGAACTCACCATGTCCAAAGAGAAATTCGAGCGTAACAAGCCGCACGTAAACGTGGGGACGATTGGTCACGTGGACCATGGGAAGACGACGTTGACGGCGGCGCTGACGAAGGTGATGGCCGAGACCAACGGTGGCCAGTTTGTGGCGTACGACCAGATCGACAAGGCCCCGGAGGAGAAGGCGCGCGGGATCAC
>Ga0307472_100000970_pt1 | contig 10976 bp, 8 predicted proteins | sample atmos_gasesAM5C__2_FD_204582 | JGI IMG/M metagenome (GOLD analysis project Ga0307472, IMG submission 204582) | Hardwood forest soil microbial communities from Morgan-Monroe State Forest, Indiana, United States - atmos_gasesAM5C_05 | ecosystem: Environmental > Terrestrial > Soil > Temperate... | reverse complement strand
TTCACCAACGCATTCAAGCGCTGGACAGGCATGTCGCCCAACCAGATAAGATCGAAGCGGGCTTCGCCGACGAAGCCGAGACGACGCCCTGCTCATTCCCACCAAAACGTGTCGGATCGATGATGGAAAAAACTAGCGAGCGAATTGGGGGGGCGGAAATGATCGTGGGGCCCTTTCACTGGCACGCTGCGCAGCTTGTTCGTTCAACTGTCTCGCGCGTGAAATGAACTCCTCGGCCGCAATCACAGCGTCTTCGATCTCATGGGAGCAATTGGCGTCGATCCCGGACTGACTGTCGTGGGAATACAGCTCGATCCATAGCGGCGGATCGTAAGCGGCGTTCTCGTGCGAGAACTCGATCAATCGCACTTCGTACCTGCCGAACCGCGCAAGCGAAACGATTTTCGAGCCGTCATCGCTTTCGCGGATGAGGGCGAGGCATATGTAGGCGCGTAGCAGCCGCCATTCGGTGAAGCGCGTTTTCATGTACAAGGCTTTACCTCGGAAAGTGTCGGGCAAGCGGGCCGCCGTCTCGCGCGACCGGGGACACTCTGCCCGTGCAGACGCGGCATAGGACGGTGCAGCGTTCACGCGCGATGCCTGTTCCGACGTCCGCGCGGCCGCGGCGTCGATAAAGCGGACAAGCCGGCGGCGCGTCTTGCTGCCATGCGCCAAAGATTTGACGGTGGGTGCCAGGCGGCGCCTCACCCCTTCCTTCCCGCATGCCAGCCGACATGCGCGTCGGGCACCGCGTCGGTCGAAGCGAAGTAGGGCTTCAGATCGATCAGTGGCGTGCCGTCGATGCAGTCGAGGCCGACGACCGAGAGCGTCGTGCCGTCGAGCTTCACCAGGCGTGCAACGCTCGCCGCGATCGGGTTGGGCCGCACCGGCGAGCGCAGCGCGAAGGTGCCGCGCTGCTCGCCGCGGGGGCGCGGCATCTGCAGCACGAGGTCGCGCCGCGCCCGGTCCATCCAGTAGAGCACGAGGAGATGCGTGCAAGTCTCCACGTGGCGCAGCGCTTCGCCCCACCGCGGGTTGACCTCGATGGTGCACACGGCATTGGATTCGCGGGATTCGCGTGCGTTCTTCGGACATTCATCCCGGGTTTTCCACGGTGTGCGGATGCGGCCGATGAAATAAACTCCGGCGTCGAACGCCTCCGGCAGCACGACGGCCACCTCGCCGGGGCGGATGCCGGAGGGATCGTCAGCCATGAATGCCTCCGGGCGTTTGTCCGGGCGCCGGCCATTGGTGCCCTCGGGACCTCATCGGCGACGTCCTTTTCGGAAGGGCACCAATGGAGTCGAGGGCACTATGGCGCGAGAAAAATGGTAGCCCGGATGGAACGATGGCGAAATCCGGGGGAAGACGCCATCCCGGATTACTTTACGTTCCATTCGGAGGGGCGAGGGTCCCTATGGCGCCGAAGGGCACTATGGCACGAGAAAATTGGAGCTTCCCGGATTGCGCTGAGCCCTCATCCGGACCACATCGCGCCCCTATCTGCCCACCGTCGGCCGGGCCTTGCCCAACCCGCTTGATTCGTACCTTTCAATGATATAAAGATATCTTTATATATTCCTATAGCAGGCTTCTCGCCCGATTGTTGGGAATCGTCCCATGGCCTTGACGTCCGAATCCCCGCGCCTTGCGTTTGACGACCTCAACGCGGCGCTCAAGGCGGCGGGCGAGGAAACACGCTTACGCATCCTAGCGCTGCTGGCCGAGGCCGAGCTAACCGTCTCCGAGCTGACCGACATCCTGCGCCAATCGCAACCGCGCATCTCGCGCCACCTCAAGCTCTTGGCCGAGGCCGGCCTGGTCGACCGCTTCCGCGAAGGAGCGTGGGCGTTCTTCCGCCTCGCCGAGCACGGCGAAACCGCCGAGTTCGCCCGCGCCCTGATCGCGCGGCTCGATCCGACCGACGCGACGGTCGCGCGCGACCGTGAGCGGCTCGCCCATGTGCGCGCCGCGCGCGCGGCAAGCGCGCAGGCCTATTTCCGCGCGCATGCCGCCGAGTGGGACCGTATCCGCCGCTTGCACGTTGCCGACGCGTCGGTCGAGGCGGCGGTGGTGCGCGCGCTGGCCGACCGGCCATTCCGCTCGCTGCTCGATCTCGGCACCGGCACCGGCCGCATGCTCGAACTGTTCGGGCCGCAGATCGAACGCGGTCTCGGCATCGATCTCTCACGCGAGATGCTCGGCCTCGCGCGCGCTCATCTCGACCGCGGCGGCCTCAAGCATTGCAGCGTGCGGCAGGGCGACATCTACGATCTCGAACTGCCACGCGATTCCTTCGACGTGGTCATCATCCATCAGGTGCTGCACTTCCTCGACGACGGCGCACGTGCCGTGCGCGAGGCCGCGCGCGTGCTGCGGCCGCAGGGCCGGTTGCTGGTGGTCGACTTCGCGCCGCATGACTTCGAGTTCCTGCGTGAGGAGCACGCGCACCGACGGCTCGGCTTTGCGCGCGAAACCGTCGCGCAATGGTTGGAGGCGGCGGGACTTGCGGCGGTGACCCATGAAACGCTGCCCCCCGAGCATGGCTCGGACGGCAAGATCGCGGTGTCGCTGTGGCTCGCGTATGATCCGCGCATCGCGCTCGCCGGCAGCGAGCGGGAGGTCGCGTGATGAGCGTCGCGCTGCCGCGCGCGAGCCGTTTCGTCGGCGCCGGTGCGCGCCGCATCGGCGTGTCGTTCGAATTCTTCCCGCCCAAGACCGCGGAGATGGAAAAGACGCTGTGGGAGGCGATCGCGCGGCTCGCGCCGCTGGCGCCGAGCTTCGTCTCCGTCACCTATGGGGCCGGTGGTTCGACCCGCGAGCGCACCCATGCGACGGTGAAGCGCATCTTGGCCGAGACAGCGCTGGTGCCGGCGGCGCATCTCACCTGCGTCGCCGCGACGCGCGCCGAGATCGACGCGGTGGTCGCGAGCTATGTCGCGTCGGGCGTGCGCCACATCGTGGCGCTGCGCGGCGATCCGACCGGCGGCGTCGGCGAACGCTATGCGCCGCATCCCGCCGGCTACGTCAACGCCGCCGATCTCGTTGCCGGCATCAGGCGCACGGCCGACGTCGAAGTGTCGGTCGCCGCCTATCCGGAGAAGCATCCTGACAGCGCGAGCGTCGAGGCCGACATCGACATGCTCAAGGCGAAGGTCGACGGCGGCGCGACCCGCGCCATCACACAGTTCTTCTTCGATAACGACCTCTACTTTCGCTATCTCGATCGCGTGCGCGCGCGCGGCATCGCGATTCCCGTCGTGCCCGGCATCCTGCCGGTGCAGAACTTCAAGCAGGCGCGCGGCTTTGCCGAGCGCTGCGGCGCCTCGATGCCGGTGTGGCTTGCCGAGCGCTTCGCCGGGCTTGACGACGATCCGGCGACCCGCAAGCTGATCGCGGCGGCGGTCGCAGCCGAGCAGGTGCTCGACCTGGTCGACCGCGGCGTCACCGACTTTCATTTCTACACCATGAACCGCGCCGACCTGGTCTACGCCGTCTGCCACCTGCTCGGCCTGCGCCCCAGCGTGAAAGAGGCGGCGTGATGTGCTCATCGTTGGTGCGTAGCCCGCAAGGAGCGAAGCGAAATGCGGGGAACCGAGCCGCGCAGCTGATCCCGCATTGGGCCGCGCTCCATGCGGGCTACGGATTGCGGCTGTGCGCGAGGGGGGCGGCGTGACGAAGCTCATCTCTTCGGTCGAGACCGAGCTTCGCCGCATTGCGGCCGAGCGCATCCTGCTGCTCGACGGCGCGATGGGAACGGAGGTGCAGGGCTTCCGCCTCGACGAGGCCGGCTATCGCGGCACGCGCTTCGCTGACTGGCATCGCGACCTGCGCGGCAACAACGATCTCCTCATCCTCACGCAGCCCAAGGCGGTGTGCGAGCTTCATCTCAACTATTTCCGCGCTGGCGCCGACATCGTCTCGACCAATACGTTTTCCGCGACGCGCATCGCCCAGGCCGACTACGGCATGGAGGACGTCGTCTACGAGCTGAACGTCGAAGGCGCGCGACTCGCGCGCGCGGCGGCCGAGATCGCGCAGCGCGAGGACGGCCGGCGCCGCTTTGTCGCCGGCGCAATGGGGCCGACCAACCGCACGGCGTCGCTCTCGCCCGACGTCAACAATCCCGGCTTCCGCGCAGTGTCGTTCGACGACCTCAAGGGGGCGTACGGCGCGCAGGCGAGGGGACTGCTCGAAGGCGGTGCCGACATTCTGCTGGTCGAGACCATCTTCGACACGCTCAACGCCAAGGCGGCGCTGTTCGCCATCGCCGAGGCGTGCGACGAGCGCGGCGAACGCGTGCCGGTGATGATCTCCGGCACGATCACGGATCTCTCCGGCCGCACGCTGTCGGGCCAGACGCCGACCGCGTTCTGGCACTCGGTGCGCCATGCTGCACCGTTTTCGATCGGCCTCAATTGCGCGCTCGGCGCCAAGGAGATGCGTGCGCATATCGCCGAACTGTCACGCGTCGCCGACACGCTAATCTGCGCCTACCCGAACGCCGGCCTGCCCAACGAGTTCGGCCACTACCACGAGACGCCGGAAGACATGGCGGCGCAGCTCGGCGAGTTCGCCGCCTCGGGCCTCGTCAACATCATCGGCGGCTGCTGCGGCACCACGCCGAGGCACATCAGCGCGCTGGCGCAGGCGGTCGCGAAGCAGAAGCCGCGCGCGATCCCCGAGGTGCAGCGCCAGCTTCGCCTCTCGGGCCTCGAGCCGTTCACGCTGGTGCGGGAAATCCCCTTCGTCAACGTCGGCGAGCGCACCAACGTCACCGGCTCGGCCAGGTTCCGCAAGCTGATCACCGGCGGTGATTACGCCGCGGCGCTGGCGGTGGCGCGTGACCAGGTCGAGAACGGCGCGCAGGTCATCGACGTCAACATGGACGAGGGCCTGCTCGATTCGGAATCGGCGATGACGACGTTCCTCCATCTCGTCGCCGCCGAGCCCGACATCGCCCGCGTGCCGATCATGGTCGATTCCTCGAAGTTCGGGATCATCGAGGCGGGATTGAAATGCATCCAGGGCAAGCCGGTGGTGAATTCGATCTCGCTCAAGGAAGGCGAGGCGGAGTTTATCCGGCAGGCGAACCTGGTGCGGCGATACGGGGCCGCGGTCGTGGTCATGGCGTTCGACGAGCGCGGCCAGGCCGATACGACCGAACGCAAGGCGGCGATCGCCAGGCGCGCCTACGACATCCTGGTCGATCAGGTCGGCTTCCCGCCGGAGGACATCATCTTCGATCCCAACATCTTCGCGGTCGCGACCGGCATCGATGAGCACAACGGCTACGGCGTCGCCTTCATTGATGCGGCGCGCTGGATCCGCACCAACCTGCCGCTCACCCATGTGTCGGGCGGCGTGTCGAACCTGTCGTTCTCGTTCCGCGGCAACGAGCAGGTACGCGAGGCCATGCATTCGGTCTTTCTCTATCACGCCATCAAGGCCGGCATGGATATGGGCATCGTCAATGCCGGGCAGATGGCGGTCTATGACGATCTCGATCCGGAGCTGCGCGAGGCGTGCGAGGACGTGGTGCTCAACCGCCGCGGCGATGCCGCCGAACGGCTGCTCGCGATCGCCGAGCGCTATCGCGGTCACGGCAAAGAAACGAAGGAGGCCGATCTCGCCTGGCGTGATTGGTCGGTCGAGAAGCGTCTCACCCACGCGCTGGTGCACGGCATCACCGATTTCATTGCCGACGACGTGGAGGCCGCGCGGCTCGCCACCAAGCGTCCGCTCGACGTGATCGAAGGTCCGCTGATGGCCGGCATGAACGTGGTCGGCGACCTGTTCGGCTCGGGCAAGATGTTCCTGCCGCAGGTGGTCAAGTCGGCGCGGGTCATGAAGCAGGCGGTCGCCTACCTGATGCCGTTCATGGAACAGGACAAGTCGAACGATCGGCGCGGCCACAGCGCCGGCAAAATCGTGCTCGCAACCGTCAAGGGTGACGTGCATGACATCGGCAAGAACATCGTCGGCGTCGTGCTCCAGTGCAACAACTACGAGGTGATCGATCTCGGCGTCATGGTGCCGGCGGCGAAAATTCTCGAGACCGCCAGGGCCGAAGGCGCCGACATCATCGGCCTGTCGGGCCTCATCACCCCCTCGCTCGACGAGATGTGCCACGTCGCCGCCGAGATGGAACGGCAGGGCTTCGAGGTGCCGCTGCTGATCGGCGGCGCGACCACCAGCCGCGTGCATACGGCGGTGAAGATCCATCCCAACTATCGGCGCGGCCAGGCGGTCTATGTCAACGACGCGAGCCGCGCCGTCGGCGTCGCCTCCGCGTTGATGTCGGCGCAGAACCGCCCGGCCTATGTCGCGGACGTGCAAGCCGAATATGCCCGCATCGCCGCCGCCCATGCGCGCGGCGAGGACACCAAGCGCCGCGTCGCACTGGCCGACGCACGGGCCAACGCGCTCAAACTCGACTGGAAGACCTACGTTCCGCCGCGGCCGAGCTTCCTCGGCACAAGAATGTTCCGGGACTATCCGCTCGCCGAGCTGGTCCCGTTGATCGACTGGTCGCCGTTCTTCTCCACCTGGGAACTGACGGGAAAATTCCCGGCGATCCTGACCGACGACAAGTACGGCGAGGCCGCCCGCGCGCTCTACGACGACGCGCGCGCCATGCTCGACAAGATCGTCGGCGAGAACTGGTTCCGCGCCGCTGCGGTGGTCGGGTTCTTCCCGGCCAACGCCGACGGCGACGACATCCAGGTGTTTGCCGACGAGGCGCGCAAACGGCCGCTTGCCCGCTTCCACACGCTGCGCCAGCAGCTCGGCCGGCGCGACGGCCGCCCCAACGTGGCACTCGCCGACTTCATCGCGCCGCTGGCAAGCGGTGCGGCCGATCACATCGGCGTATTCGCGGTGACGGCGGGACTCGGCGAGGACGAGATCGCCGAGCGCTTTAAGGGCGCGAACGACGACTATTCGGCGATCATGGTCAAGGCGCTGGCCGACCGCCTGGCGGAAGCATTGGCCGAACGTATGCACCAGCGTGTGCGCCGAGAATTATGGGCCTATGCGGCCGACGAGACGCTGAGCAACCGGGACATCATCGCCGAAGAATACCGCGGCATCCGCCCGGCGCCCGGCTATCCGGCGCAGCCCGACCATACCGAGAAGGCGGTGCTGTTCGACCTGCTCGGCGCCGAACAGGCGATCGACGTCAAGCTCACCGAGAGCTTCGCCATGTGGCCGGGCGCCGCGGTATGCGGGCTCTATTTCAGCCACCCGGACAGCCACTATTTCGGTGTCGGCAAGATCGAGCGCGATCAGGTCGAGGACTACGCCCGGCGCAAGGGCTGGAGCGTGGCCGAGACCGAGCGCTGGCTGGCACCAATTCTCAACTACGATCCCAATCCAATGACGCGCGCGGCGGCGGCTGAGTAATGCGGCGGCAGACTAGCGGCGATGCGATAAACGCCGGTTGGAGGTTCTCGCTGCCTCAAAATGAAAGACACCGGAGGGCTAGCTCCGGTGTCTCTATCGTTCAACGTCCGCGCCGGGTTTGGGCAGGGACCGTTTCAGGGTGTTGGCTTTACCGTTGGACTCCCGAACCTCAGAATGCACCCAGCAGGATCGCACCCACGAACGTAAACACCGCGAACACCGCCAGGACATTCAGCCTCAAGGCAAGGTCCACGTCAGGCCTCCCTCGCTGTTGACCTAACTTTAAGTCTAACCGGGGAACCCAGGCGCTGAAATGGCGGCGGTGTGGCGGACGCGGGGAGCCAAGGTTCCAGCCACCGTCGGGAACCCTCAATGCTCGTCTAAGCGACTGATTTATCGCAAACAATTCTTTCCTGAATTTTTGTTCCATGCGGCCGTGGAATTCCCGGCTTGCCGCCCGGCGGGAGCAACACCGTACCGTTGATCGCTCTCGATGCGACTTTAGGTATAGGGACACCGGCAGGTTTGCGGCGAAGATAAGGCGTAGGTCGTGAGGTCAGGTGGCGATCAGGGACGATCCGCGATGGCTGCTTCGACGAACAGCGCCGCCTCGAGCGCGGCACGGTCGCGGCCGAACCGCCCGACGATCTGGACCCCGAGCGGCAGCCGTGCCTCATCGAACAGTCCCGGCACGTTGACGCAGGGCGCGCCCATCAAGGTCCACAGCCGGTTGAACATCGCCGATCCGGTCGAGCCGAGGTCGGGCGCCGCACCAGGCGCTGACGGCGTGAGCATCACGTCGGCACCGGCCATCAGGTCGGCCAGCGCCTGGCGGGCGCGCTTGGTGGTGCGGCGGGCGGCATCATAGTCCTCCGCCGTGATCGTGGCGGCATGGTCGAGGAGTTTGCGCGTGATCGCGGCGATCCGGTCGCGATGACGGTCGTATTCGAAGGCGAGCGCGCGGAAGGCTTCGTAGTCCTGGATGGTAGCTTGCGCGCGCCACGCATCCTCCAGGATCGGCGGCAACACGACCTCGCTGACATGCGCGCCAGCGGCGGCAGCGAGGCGCGCCGCGGTCTCGACCGCGCCTTTCATCGCCTCGCTCGCCTCCGGCCACAGATGCGTGCGCGTCAACGCGATGCGCGGTGCGACCGGCTTGCCGCGGTCGACCCGTAGGTCGCGCCCGGTGACCGCGGCTGTGGCGAAGGCTACATCCGCCACGCCGGCGGCGAAAGTGCCGGCGGTGTCGAGGTGCCAGGAAAAGCATTTCACGCCGACCATCGGCAGAAGCTTGTACGACGGCTTGAAACCAGCGACGCCGCAGAAGGCGGCGGGGCGAATCACCGAGCCGCCGGTCTGGGTGCCGAACGCGACCGGCAGCATGCCGGCGGCGACGGCGGCGGCCGAGCCGGAGGACGAGCCGCCCGGCGTGTGCGCCGGGTTATGCGGATTGCGGGTCTTGCCCGGCTGGAGATGCGCTAACTCGGTGGTCACCGTCTTGCCCAGCATCACGCCGCCAGCGCGCATCGTCATTGCGACCAGTGCCGCGTCGGCACGCGGCCGGTTGCCGGCATAGATCGGCGAGCCGTATTCGGTCGGCAGGTCGGCGGTGTCGATGATGTCCTTGAAGCCGACTGGCAGGCCGTGCAGCGGCGCGCCCTTGAGCGCATCGTCGGCGGCGCGCCGCCGTGCGCCGGCGAGGTCGAGCGTCGTGAAGGCGCCGACCGCGGCCTCGCGCGCGACGATCGCCTGATCGCACAGCTCGATGACGGCTGACGGCGTCAACGTGCCGGCGTCGATCCGGCGGGCAAGGTCGAGGGCTGACAGCATCACGGCTTCCGTTCGATGAAGGCGACGATCCGGTCGGTGAGGCGGCGGGCGGGCGGCATGACGACATATGCAGTTCCGGCTGCGATCGGCCAGGCAACCAAATAAGCCTTGACCCACTGGAGCAGAAAATCCGCCCGAGGGCCCAAGTTCAACCAGGTGGCGACGAGCGTCACCATGAAGACCATGATGCTGGTCATGGTAACGGCCAGTATCAGTCGTCCTGTCCGCTCCATGCGTCCTCCTGGCGGCGCGATGTGAGCCGAAACAACGTGTCGGATCAAGGCCGGGACGCGCGTCGAACTTCCCTTAACCATAGCACGGTGCGGCTCGGCCGGCCCCCGCGATCATTGGCGAGTCCTTAACAGAATTCCTTGCATTGTCGTGAAATGACGTGCGGAGTTCGTTGGTACCTCGTCGGCTCCCTCGTCCTTCTCGCGCTCGCCGGCTGTGGGCGAAGCTGGTTCGACGAACGCGAGCCATGGCGGCGCGAGGCGGAAGAGCAATGTCTCAAGTCGGGCAGCGTCAAGCAGGGCCCGGCGGTCGCGCTCATGAAGCCGATCCAGGGGCCGGGCGTCTGCGGCGCCGATTATCCGCTGCGCGTGGCCGCCCTGGGCGAGACCACGGTGCTCGGCTATGCCAATGAGCCGCTGAGGCCGCCGGGCGTGATGCCGCCGAGCGCCTATCCGGCGAGCGATCCGATCGGCTATCCGCGCGCGCCGGTCAGCACGATCCCACCTGCCGCGCCGCCGCCGCGCTACGCGCCCAGTCCGGATTACGCGCCGGCGACGTCCTATCCGCAAACACCGCCGCCGCGATATCCCAACGAACCGATCTCGCTGACGCCGCCGGGCAGAGCGCAACCGGGCGAGCCCGGGCTCCATGCCGAACCGCCGCCGCGCAGCGGCGTGCAGCGGCAGTCCTATCCGCCACCACAATCGCCTTACGGCGCGCAACCACCCAGCTCTCCGCGCGCGACGGTGCCGGCGACCAGCGTTCCACTCAGCCCCACGCGCGCGACGCCGCTCGCGACCGGCACGGTCACGGCCGCGGTGACGCCGGAGGCGACCCTCGCCTGTCCGCTCGTGTCCGCGCTCGACCAGTGGGTGACGACGGCGGTGCAGCCTGCGGCGCTCAAGTGGTTCGGCCAGCAGGTGGTCGAGATCAGGCAGATTTCGGCCTATTCGTGCCGCGGCATGAACGGCAACGCGCACGCGCGCATTTCCGAGCACGCGTTCGGCAACGCGCTCGACATCGCCGCCTTCACGCTCGCTGACGGCCGCAAGGTAACGGTGAAGGATGGCTGGCGCGGCGCGCCCGAGGAGCAGGGCTTTCTGCGCGACGTGCAAGCGGCAGCATGCGCGCACTTCTCGACCGTGCTGGCGCCCGGTTCGAACGTCTACCACTACGACCACATGCACGTCGACCTGATGCGCCGCGCCAGCGGATCGCAGATCTGCAATCCGGCGGCGGTCTCGGGCGAAGACGTGGCGTCACGCGCGCGAGGGCGCTACGCCAGCCGTCCCTTTGGCGAGCCGGGCGTCACCGGCTCGACCGCCGCGCCGCGCATGGCGCAGCCGGCAAAGCCGCTCGGCTACGGCGTCGAGGCCGACGACATCGATGACGACCGCCCGCACGCTTTGCCGCCGGGCCGGTATTGAGATGCCTCAAATGCGATCCACGTGATGGCGGCGACCGGCGAGATCGACCCGGCCAAAACGCCGAAAATCGACGACATCATTCTG
>Ga0307472_100000969_pt1 | contig 10977 bp, 4 predicted proteins | sample atmos_gasesAM5C__2_FD_204582 | JGI IMG/M metagenome (GOLD analysis project Ga0307472, IMG submission 204582) | Hardwood forest soil microbial communities from Morgan-Monroe State Forest, Indiana, United States - atmos_gasesAM5C_05 | ecosystem: Environmental > Terrestrial > Soil > Temperate... | reverse complement strand
CGAAGTTGATTTGCGTGTAGTTGCAGACCAGCAGGTCCAGATAGCCGTCGCGATCATAGTCAAACCAGACGGCACAGGCGGACCAGCGCCCTTCGTTTTTGACACCCGCTTTCTCGGTGACATCGGCAAAGGTTCCGTCGCCATTATTGTGGAACAGGGCGCCGCGGGGCGTCCCGGTAATGTACAAGTCCTGGTGGCCGTCATTGTCATAGTCACCTGCGGCAACGCCCATTCCGTAGAAGGGCAAGGTGGCCACGCCAGCCTTTGCGGCAACGTCTTCGAATTTGCCATTTCCCAGGTTGCGATAGAGCCCGTTTCTAACAGGCGTGGGGCTTTTTCCCTTTGGCGTTTCGCCGCCGTTCACGAGAAAAATGTCCAGTAATCCGTCTCCGTCGTAATCAACGAAAGCGACACCGCCACTTGCCGCCTCGATCATGAAGCGGTCACGCGACTCGCCGCTAAATTGTTTCCAGGTGATCCCCGCAGTCTCAGTGACGTCGGTGAAGAATTCCTCTGAACTTACTGCGGCCAAAGCAGGGAGCAGGGAGTAGCCGATTGCAAAGAAGAGGCTTGCCAACAGAAACAGGAAGAAGAAGCAGCGCCTGCTGTTGATGGGAAGCCTCCGCAAAGTGATCCTCATGGGTGGCGAGTCCCAATCGCGGCCGTTGCATCCACATTCCGGTCTTCTTTTTCCTTCAACTTGCGGTGCACTTGGGTTTCCTTTACGGCTTCCTCTTCGTGGCCGGTCCGGCGGTAAACGCGCGCAAGCAGCAGATGCACCTTGGCCACGTCCGGGTCGAGTCTTGCCGCGATTTGCAACTCGCTTAGAGCTTCATCGTATTTGTTCTCCTGAATGGCGAGATTCCCGAGCTGATAGTGAGTCTCGGAGTTGGACGCGTCCAGTTCTTCGGACTTCTTTAAAAGCTCCTGGATGCGTGCGTTGGCAGCGGCATCGCGTTCCCCGGGAGCATTTAGCAGGAACAGGGCATATTTCATCAGGAAGAAAGCATCCTGGGGAAATTTGCGGACGCCTTCCTCAAAGGATTTCGCAGCATCATCGTTGCGATCCATATTCCATAGCGTCAACGCCAACCCCAAAGCGGCCCTCGCATTATTAGGATCCAGCTCCGTGGCCTTCGTATACGATTTCAGGGCATCGGTCAGCAGATACGATTTCAGTTCCACGGAACCCTTGAGCCGGTAAGCCTGGGAGGAGGAAGGGAAGCGCTTCACCGCTTCTTTGGCAACTTCCAGGGCGGTTGGGTCCTTCTGGTTTTCCATCGATGCCTCTGCCAGGTCGATGAAATAGGTCTCATTCGACGGCGCCATGTTGATGGCCTTCTCAAAAGCCTTCAGCATCTCGTCGGCCCGCTGCTGCTTGGCGTACGCCCACCCCAGGAGCGCGTACGCATCGGGCGTTCCGTGGCCATAATTAATAGAGGCAAGCAGGGTTTTTTCGCAAGGTTCGTAGCGCTTGGCGCTGAATTGGGCGAGCGCCAGGTTGTAATTTAGCGTGCCGGCATCGGGGTAAGTGTTCTGGATGGAGAGAAACATCTTTTCGGCAGTGTCGTAGTCTTTGAATTCGGCGGACAGGCGGCCAGCTTGAAAGACCGCTTCGTTCCCCGCAACCATTTGGAGCGCCGCCCGCGCTTTCTCGATCTCGCCAATATTATAGTTTGCACGGGCGAGCGCGGAAATTGTCTCCGGTCGTTGCCGGACCAGGGGCAGGACATCTCCCAGCAGTTTTGCGGCGCGCTGGTGATCGCCCAAGTCTTCGGAGACCATGCCGAGAAGCAGCGTGGCCAGAGAATCTCCGGGCTTGGCTTTGAGAACCATTTCCAGATGGGTTCGCGCCTTTTCCGATTGCCCAAGCTGCCAATAGTCGGTCGCCAGGCTGCGGTGCGACTCCAGGTCGCCGGGATTCACTTTCAAAGCTTTCTCAAAGCATTGCGCGGATTCTTCGAACTTGTTCTGCATGGCGAGAACGGTGCCGAGCCGCGCAAGAGCAATGTCGTCGTTGGGCGCCCGGCGAAGGAGTTCGCGCAGGTTGGCTTCCTGGGTCGTTAAATCAGCCTGTTGGGTAGCCGGCAGGATGTTGCCGAAACGGATGAGGGTGAAACCGGGAAGGGAGCGCGCTTGCAAGGATAGAGCCCAAAGCAAACAAACCGAAAGAGCAACCATGCGAAGTGTCGTGAATCGCGGCATGCCGTATCTAGCCATTCGCGGCGTTTATGGAGCTACATTTCCATGATACCCGCAGATGGGCGCTGTCGGTGCCATTCTGCGAAGCAAGAGGGAGCGCCTACGCGAGCTATCCATCCGCAAACAAGAGAGGGAGGCGGCGTGCCGCCTCCCTCGCCTGTCTTGTGTAGAGTGTTGCTAAAGGGCCTAGAAGGTAAAGCGTCCGATGAATTCAAACACGCGGGCACCCAGGGCACCTGTGGCTTGGCCAAACTGCGGATTGCTGACGCAGTTCGCAGGCGTGGTGCAGTTGCCGTTGTTAATTCTCGTGCTATTCGAGTCAAATCCGAACGGAGTCAAATTGAGTTTGTTGAAGATGTTAAACGCGTTGGCCTTGAGTTCGAAGCCTGCGTTCTCGCCGAATACGCGCATTTTGGGCAGCGTGAATCGTTTGCCGAAGGACATGTCAATTCCCGTATATCGCGGGCCCCGGAATGAGTTCCGTCCCACACTAGGAACTGGGGGTGCTCCACTACTGGATGCGGTCGGGGGCGTGAAAAAGTTCAAGCCACCTCCCGTAAAGTTGCCGTTAGTTTTTTGGAAGGCGCTCGTACTGTGATCACTACCAGCCCCGCCCATATAGGCCGCTGGACGGAGTGTGCAAACCTGGTCAAGCCCGGCTCCCTCCGACTGGCAAGGGAACAGGGAACCGGGTGCTCCTGATCCGTCGAACACAGGAGTCCAAGGGAAGCCGGAGTTGAGCGTCAGGATCGTGTCCAGTTTCCATCCTCCCGCCAGCGTGTACAGCCAGTCGTGTCGGCTCTTGAAGAACGGCAGTTCATACAAAGCATTCGCAGTGAAGGAGTGAGTGACGTCGAAGTCCGACGGACCGGTATCAAACCGCTGGTCCCAGGGATAGGTTTGGTGCGTCGGGTTGTAATTGTTGAAACCGCATTGCCCGTCACCGGAGCAATCGTCCACGCTCTTGCTGAAGCGGTAGCTGCCCGCAAATTGCAACCCATGGCTCAAACGATGACTCACGCGGGCAAGCAGTGCGTTGTAGTGAGCATTCACGTCGGTTTGAAACATCGTGACTCTGTTGATGAGGTTGACCGTCGTATTGTTAAATGTGTCCAAACCGGTTGGTACGTTGAAGAGCGAAGTGTAGTCGACCGCGCGCATATACTTCCGGCTCTGACTTCCTTGATAGCTCAGCGCCGCCAGCCAGTTATGCCCAAGGTCGTACTCACCTTCCATCGAATAATGCCAGGTGTAGGGAGTGGCCAGGTCTTGAACTGCGCCGACAATGTTCGGAGCTGTAAAGAACTGGCTTGTCGGCTGCGGCAGGCCTGTATTCGGGTCAAAGGAGAGGATGACCGATGGATTTGCTGGGAACCCGGGGAATGAGTTCACTCCGCCGGAGCTGAAGCCATAGACGATTTGGGCCCTGTTAGCACAGTTCGGATCACTGAAGCCGCAATTGCCGGCGACGCCTGCGTTGACAAACGAGGGCGGGTTTGATGCTGAGTTCCAGAGTTGCGCGCCGGACAGGCGATTGTATGCCATTCCCGCTCCGCCGCGCAGCACGAACCGGTTGTTCCATTCATGACCAAGCAGCGACTTCGGGCTCCAGGCGAAGCCAAGCTGGGGACCGAAGTTGTTGCGGTCGGGGTTGGTGAAATCTCCGCCTGTCCTGATTCTCGCCCCCATTAGAGCAGCAGCCCCTTGACCAAGAATGAGGTTACTGATGTCTCCGAATTTCTCATGGAGCGGGGTGAAGTAATCATAACGAAGCCCCATGGTGATGGTCAGATTCGGTTTGAACTTCCAAGTGTCCTGCCCAAAAAAGCCCCACGTGTTCATCCGCAGATACTTGCGGAAGTCTGTTGGTGTGCCGGTCTTGGGATTGTAGGTAGTACCTCCAGTCCAAGGGAAAACACCGATTCCGCCCTCGTCGTTTGGCGCATCGTTGGCGAAACTCCAGAGGTTGTTAAAGTCATACTGCGGCCGCGCCTGCCCCGTGGAAACGTTGGTATTCTGTTCCTTCCCGAATTCTCCGCCGAACTTGAGCACATGCAGGCCGTGAACATGAGTCAGCGTGTCGCGGAACACATATTTGGTCTGGTAGAAGACGCCCGGACCAAACGGAAAGCCTGCGGCGAATTTATTGCAGCAACCGCTTGGCGGAAGCACGATGTTGACGATGGGAATACCGAACGGCGCTTGCGGATTGGACTTGAGTTCGTCGAAATACCAGCGTGTGACGTTCGCGCGCGCTTCGTTGATCGTGTTTGGATTCACAGTGCGGGTCCAAAGTAGCGCCGCGGTTTCGTTCTTGCCATCCGTATGAAACGTATTGTACTGGCGCCCGTCCACCCAGCCGCCAGGCAGGAAGGTTTTTGTCAGTGGCACCGTATACATGCTGAAAGCTACAGAGTCTTTCGAGGTTATGTTGTAGTCGATTCTGCCGTTGAATTGCGTTGTGCTGATGTTGTCATTCTTTCCGTCATACTCAATGAAGGCAACGTCGGGACTCCCGTCCAATCCTCCGCCAGCGGAGTAGTTGCCGGGTAGAGTGGTGCTATCCGGGATGAAGGTCCCCAGGCTCCCCATGTTGGAGCCGAGGTCTAGGCCACCGTTCACGACTTGCGTCCCGTTTAGGCCAGACCAGTCCTGGCAGGTTGTGGTACTGACCGGCATTCCAAGGGCGGCACAGGTTGTCCCGCCAGTACCATCAGGGTGTGTAGCATCAACGCCTGTGACGGGCAGAAGTTTTGCGTTCGAGAATCCGGACCCTGGCACACCAAAAATCTTCGCGGCCAAGCTGCCGGAAGGGAGGTTGCTAATCCACTGTGAAGTTTCTTCCCAACTAGATGCTCGATAGGAGTTGCCAGCCAGCTTTAGATGCTCAAACGAGAAGAACGCAAACACCTTGTTCTTCCAGATCGGCCCGCCGAGGCTGCCCAAGTAGCTGTGAAGAAGCAGGTTGTCACGGTTGGGGGAACCGCCGTTAGGACCTCCCCATCGCTGGAAAGCATTCAGCCCAGGGCTTTGCGTGCGAAGTACAGCGCTTCCGTGGACATTATTCGTGCCATTCTGGGTGACCACTTCGACGATCGCGCCGGCACCGCTGGCATTTTCGGCGGAATACGGACTGACTTCAATCTTGACCTCTTTTACCGATTCGGTATTTGGAGTAATGACCGTCGCGCCCCCCCAACCTTGGCTGTTCGTGCTTATGCCGTCGAGTTGATAGGTGTTTGCTTCCACGCGCGAGCCGTTCGCGCTCACCTGGACAGCGTTTTCCACCTGGAAAACACCGCGGCCCGATCCGCCTGGGCCGCTGTAGTTGGGGAGGTTATTGGAATCTCCGCCAGCGTTACGTGCCCCGGTACCAAAGACGCCTGGGGTGAGGCGCAAAAGCTCGAAGGGATCGCCGCGGAAAGAAGGTAGGTCTTCAATCTGCTGCTTGGTAATGGTTCCAGTGAGCGAAGCATCCTCGGTATCCAGCGTGGGGAGCGAATCACCCGTGACTGTGACCTGCTCCGTTACAGCTCCCGGTTCCAGCGTCACGTTTATGCCGCTGACTTCTTCCGCGCCGATTTTCACCTCCTTGATTACTTTTTCTTTGAAGCCGGGCGCCGATGCTGTGACGGTGTACAGCCCCGGCGCAAGATGGGATACGCTGTAGAAACCTTCATCATTTGAAATGGCTTCCTGGGACGCGCCCGTCTCCTGGCTGGTGACGGTAACCTTGGCGCCTTTAACCACCGCTCCCGAGGGATCCGTTACGGTTCCTTCGACGCCCGCGCGAAACTGCGCGTGGGCAGAGGCCGCCAGGAACAAAGCGCAGACCGCAAACACAATGGCCCGGACAGAATGCTTGGATAGGCTCATGAATGGCTCCTTCACCCCAAAAAGAATTCTCGACCCCTAAAAAGAATTCTCGAAATGGCCCGGCACCCTCAACTAAATCGGTTAACTACTCATTTGGCCGGGAGTATATGCAGTCGAAATTCGAATGTCAACTCATTAATAATGCAGAGGATGGAGCGTCAAAGTTAGAGCTTGAACGGGAGAGAAAAAACGTTATTCAAAAGGGTCCGCGAGGACGGCTATCGCTGGCCAAGTGTCCTTCACAGGAGAAGGTTTGGCGCTCTTCGGCCGCTCCCACGCCGGGCAAGGGTCGAAGAAGAGGGGATTACTTAGGATGCGTCGCGCGGAAGGCTTGGAGGCAGCGCTCGGCCGTTTCGAGTTCGGAGAAGCGGCTGCCTTCCTGCTCGATGAGATAGTACTCGGCGCCGCCGACGCTTTCCGCGGCCGCAAGAATCCCTTTCCAGTCAGCGTTACCTTCGCCAAACAAAACCGAATAGCCCTTTGCGGGATCCGAAGACCATTCTTTGAGGTGCAGCGAGCGGATGCGGCCCGGGTTGGCTCGAATCCAAGCCACGGGATCGGAGCCGGCTTTGAGGCAGGTGCCGACGTCGAGCTGCAGCATGATGGAGGGCTTGGTGTTTTTTGCAATGACTTCCATGGGCCGCCCGCCGCCAATTGGCGTGAACTCCGGTTCGTGATTGTGATAGCCGGCGTGCAAGCCGGATTTTTCCAGTTGCTCGTCAACGGAGTTGAGCGTGTCGGCGACGATTTTCCAGCCGTCGAGGTCGGTTGGCTGTGGATGGCTGGAAGCCACTACGATGTATTTGCAGCCGAGAATGAGATTTTTGTCGCGGGCGCGCGCGAAGTTTTCCGCGTTCAGGTAAGAGCTGTCGTTGTGGGTGGAAAAACAGCGCATGCCGAGGTCATCTAGCAGCTTGCGCATTTGTTTGGTTTCGTCCTCGGACCATTGGAAATAGGGCGCATAGAATTCCACGCATTGATAGCCCATCTTGGCGACGGCACGCACGGTGGCCTGCGGGTCTCGCTGTAGTTCTTTGCGGACGGAATAAAGTTCGAGCCCCACGGGAAGGGAAGAGGCCGGGCCGGCTTTCAAGGCGAAAGGAAGTGTTGCCGAAAAAGCGAGAAAGGTTCGGCGTGAAATCGTGTGGTTAGTCATGGTTTAGTCCTACCGGCGTGAATCCTAGGCCGAGAGCCCATGCTAATGCAACGACTTTGCGCAAGAAAAAGAGTCTCACTCGCCGGCGTGAACCACAGGCAGCGTCGCACGTCCCGGCACGAAGGCCGGCCCGTGTTGCCTGTAGTCCTTTAGTCCGCGGGTGCGTGTCCCGGCGCGGGTGCGCCGGCAGTCGGCCGCGAATGTCGCGCCCGGAAGAAGGCAAAGCGATCCAGGATCTTCTCCTGGAACTCTTCAAGGTAGAGATAGATCGCCGGAGTAATGAAAAGGGTGATGAACTGCGACACAATCAGCCCGCCGACTACCACGAGTCCCAGCGGCCGGCGTGAAGCGCCATCCGCCCCGTAGCCGAGAGCAATCGGCAGCGCGCCCATGAGCGCGGCCATGGTGGTCATCATGATGGGACGAAAGCGCTCCATGCTGGCGTCGTGAATCGCCTGGTCGTCCGGGACGCCATGCTCGACACGCTGTTGCGCGAAGTCAACGATCATGATTCCGTTTTTCTTCACGATGCCCATGAGCATGAACATGCCAATAAACGCGTATAAGGAAGCTTCGGCGCCGAACAGCCACAGGGTCAAGAGCCCGCCTACGAGCGCAACCGGCAACGAGGAGAGCACGGTAATCGGATGCAGGTAGCTCTCGTACAAAATGGCCAAAATCACGTACATGACAAAGACCGCGAGCAGCATCAGGATGGTGAGGCTCGATACCGTGTCTCGGAACGTAAGCGCCTCGCCCTGGAACTCGCCGCGAATTCCGGGCGGCAGGATTTGCTTCGCTGACTTGTCTACGAAATCGGTCACTTGCCCAATGGAATAGCCCGGCTTCAACTGGAAGAAAAGCGTGACGCTAGTGAATTGGTTGATGTGATTCACGGATTGCGGGCCCAAGGTCGAATTCCAGGTCGCGAGAGCGTTCAGCGGAACCATGCGGGTGCCGTCATCGCTCTTGATGTAGAGCAGATGAAGGTCCTGAGGCTCGGCACGTTTGTCATCCGCAACTTCCAGGATTACCTGATATTGGTCGGTCGGTTTTTTGATGAGATAAACGTAGTTTTGCGAGTACGCTTGGTGCAGAAGGTTAAGAATTCGAGTCTCGGAGACTCCGTAGGTCTTGGCTTGATCGCGGAGGAGGTTCACCTGCAAATTCGGAGTGTGATTGTACAAGTCGGAATTGACAAACAAGAATCCGGGGTACTCGAACATCTTGCGCATCAGTGTTCCCGCGCTCGCATACACCTCGTTTGGGTCGATTCCGGAAATCGAATAGGCAAACTGGCCCTGAAGTTGAGCTGTGGCTCCAGTGCTGATTTGCAGCACAGGCTGCGGTTTTAGGAAGGTCATTAGACCGGGAACTTTGGAGTTCAGCTGGCCCATTAACTGGCCCGCGACAGCTGCAATGGGCGGGCGCTTCTCCGGATCTTTCAGGATCGCGAACACCAGGCCCTGATTGGCAGGGAAAAACCCAGTTGCCCCGCTCAGGGTGAAAGTCATGTCTACGGCGGGATTAGCGTGCAACACCTCTTCGACTTCCACCTGATGCGTGCGCATCTCGACATAGGACGTGCCTTCCTGGGCGACGAAGACCCCTAGAACGAAGGAACTGTCACCGATCGGGAGGAAGGCTTTGGGCACGACGTAAAACAGATAGATCGTCCCGCCGAGGCAAACCAGCCAAATCGCCATCGAAATCCAGCGGTAGCGCAGGAAGAACCATAGCGTTCGACCATAGGAGCCGAGCACCTTCCTTTCTATGCCGCCAATGATTCGTTCGACCCAGTTCTTTTTCTTGTTCTCGCCGCGTTCCTGGAGCAGGCCGGAGCACATCAGTGGAGTCAGTGTCAGCGAAACGATGCCGCTGGCGAAAATCGAAACGATGATGGTGACGGAAAACTCGCGGAAAATGCGGCCCACCAAGCCGCCCATAAACACGAGCGGGAGGAACACGGCCGCCAGAGAAATTGTCATGGCGAGAATCGTAAAGCTGATTTCCTTAGCGGATTGAAGCGCGGCATCGAGGGCGCGCATGCCGCCCTCCATCAGGCGAACAGTGTTTTCCAGGAAAACGATGGCGTCATCGACCAGGAATCCGACGGCGAGCGTCAGGGCCATCAGCGAGAGGTTGTCCAGGCTGTACCCAAGAATGTCCATCACCACAAAGGTGAGCAGGAGCGAAAGCGGCAGCGCAGCCACGGGGATCAACGTGTCGCGCGCGCGACCCAGAAAGACAAAGATCACCAGCACAACCAAGACGAACGCGATGAACAACGTCGCCTGGACGTCTTTAACGCTGTTTACTATGCCCTGAGAACGGTCGTAAATCGGGATAATTGTGACGGAGCTGGGAAGCTGAGCCTGCACCGTGGGAAGCAGGGCGCGGATGGATTTGGCTACCTCGACGGCGTTTGTCCCCGCACGGCGGAAGACCGCAACGACGACAGTAGCGGCTGGGACTTCGTGGCCGCGGTACCAGAAACGCATGTTGATGCGTTCATCTCGTACTCCATTTTCGACGGCCGCGACGTCTTTGAGATAGATGGGAGCGCCGTTTCCCTGTTTGACAATAAGGTTCTCGTACTGACTGGCTTCGCTGAGCTGGCCTTCGGGTTTAAGCAGAAAAGTGTGGTGCGCGCCGTCAAACTGGCCCGCGCCGGTGTAGCTGGTTCCATTCTTGAGGGCCGCAGTCAGGTCATCGATCGTCAGATTGCGGGCAGCCAGGGCGGAAGGATCGGCTTTGATGCGCACGGCGGCTTGAGCGCCGTAGATGGCCACCTGGCTCACTCCCGGAAGAATGCTGATGTGCTCGCCGACTTGGGTGTTGGCGTAATCGTATAGCTGTCCTTGGGTAGCGCTGTCGCTGGTGAGGCCGATGTACATAATGGGCTGGTCGTTAGGGTTGGTTTTGGTGAAGGTGGGGGGGCTCGGGAGGTCCACGGGCAACTGGGCCGTGGCACGCGATATGGCCGCCTGAACGTCGGTTGCCGCGGCATCCACGTTCTTGGAGAGATCAAACTGAAGAACGAAACTGGTGCTTCCCTGGCCGCTGTTGGAGGTCACCAGCTGAAGGCCAGAAATCTGCATGAATTGACGCTCGAGAGGCGTGGCCACGTTGTTCGCCATGGTTTCTGGCGTTGCGCCGGGATAGCCGACGTTTACTTGAATGACGGGATAGTCGACGGCGGGCAGGTCATTGACCGGCAAGGCAAAATAAGCGAGTACGCCAAAAACGATGGCCGAGATCGTAAGCACCGCGGTCATCACCGGGCGGCGAATAAATGGTTCAGAGAGATTCATCGATCTTCGTTCTCGTTACTTTGACTTCGCGGGCGCACCCGGCTGCGTGCCCGCTGCAGGAGTAGCGCCGCCGGTATCCACACGCACCTTGCTGTTTGGAGCAACGGTCATCTGGCCGGCCACGATGACGTTCTCTCCCGCGGCGACACCTTGGGTAATCACCACGTTATCGCCTTGCCGCTGACCCAAGGTCACCAGCCGTAGGTCTGCGGTGTTGTCGGGTTTCACCACGTAGACGAACGGGCCTTTCTGGCTGATTTGCGTGGCTTGGTTGGGGATCAGCACCGCTCCCTTTTGCGTTGCCAGCACCAGCCTGACGTTGACAAATTGCCCGGGCCAGAAATGGTGATCGGGGTTGGAGATGGTGGCCCGCAAATTGACTGTGCCGGTGCCGTTCTGGACGGTGTTGTCGAGAAATGTGAGCTTACC
>Ga0307472_100000966_pt1 | contig 10990 bp, 8 predicted proteins | sample atmos_gasesAM5C__2_FD_204582 | JGI IMG/M metagenome (GOLD analysis project Ga0307472, IMG submission 204582) | Hardwood forest soil microbial communities from Morgan-Monroe State Forest, Indiana, United States - atmos_gasesAM5C_05 | ecosystem: Environmental > Terrestrial > Soil > Temperate... | reverse complement strand
AGCGGCGGCCATCGGGCGACCAGTCGTACTCGTAGATGTTGAGGTCGGCAGGGCCGAGGAGCCGCGGCTCGCCGCCGGCAGCGGGGATGACGGCGAGGCGCTGCTCGTAGACGGTCGAGGAGAGAACGCCGGCGTCCCGCGCGAGCGGATTGAGCGGCCCGGGAGTCCTGGGCGCGCCCACCGAGTAGAGGAACGCGATGCGCCCGCCGTCCGGCGAGAAGCGCGGCGTATCGAGCGGGCCGTGCGCGTGGGTGATCATCCTGACGCCGCCGCCGTCGGCCGCGGCGAGCGCGATCTGCGTCTGCTCCTTCTCATCCGTCGTGACGAAGACGACCGACGAGCCATCGGCGGACCAGGCGGCGCCGTGCTCGTCGCACACCGCCCCGGGGCAGGCGGTGAGACGCGTCTCTCCGGACCCGTCCTTCGCGTTTACGAGGTAGAGCGCCGAGACATCCACGTCGGCGCCGCCGCGCTTGCCGCGCACCACGCGGCCGTAAACGAGGTGCCTGCCATCGGGCGACAGCGCGACCTCGTCGATCGCGTGCACGGAGTTGAGCGCATCGAGCGCCCGGCTCACCCCGGGAGAGTCCGCGGCCGCGCCCGTGAGCGGCGTCAGGCCGAGCGCTACGCTGAGGGAGATCGCCGGCAGGCCGCGCGTCGACAGTCTCATGGATTCACCCGGATCGTGACGTTCGAGAACCACAGTTCCTTCCAGCGCCTGACCTTGTCGTCCGCGGAGAGCGTGCGCGGCGACACCGGCCGCTGCGCTCCGAAGGCGACGCCCTCCACGACGTTGGCGTTCACGGCGGCGTACAGGCGACCGGCCTCGGGGTAGAGCGGGCCGACGAGCACGCCGCAGTTCCTGCACAGGAGCAGCTCCGCCTGACCGCTGCCCTGCGCGTAGCGGGTACAGCCGCGCTCGTCCCTGACGAGGATCAGGAGCGAGCCCTGCGGGTCCGAGACGTACGCGGCGCGATGCTTGCGGCAGAAGTCGCAGTCACAGGCGCGTGGATTGTAGGTTCCGGCGGTGCGCGTCAGCTCCAGCTCGACGCGGATGTTGCCGCAGTGACATCCTCCGCCCAGTTTCTGCACGGAGTGAACACTACGGCCGCGGTTCGGGCGGCGCAAGGGCGGCGCTTGGCTACAATGAGCCCATGACATCCACAGCCGCCGACCCCCTTTCGAGGGTGCTGAGCGCCGCCACCTTCGCCGCGGAGCGTCATCGGGACCAGCGGCGCAAGGGCAAGCACGCCTCGCCCTACATCAATCACCCGCTGGCGCTTGCGAGCCTCCTGGCCGAGAGGGGCGAGCGCGATCCGACGCTGCTGATGGCTGCGCTCCTGCACGACACCGTCGAGGACACCGCGACCAGTTTCGAGGATATCGAGCGCGCCTTCGGCGCCGAGGTGGCGGACATCGTGCGCGAGGTGACCGACGACAAGACGCTGCCGAAGGCCGAGCGCAAGCGGCTGCAGATCGAGCACGCCGCGCACCTGAGCCGCCGGGCGAAGCTGGTGAAGCTCGCCGACAAGATCTGCAACCTCCACGACATGGTCCACTCTCCGCCCACCGACTGGTCGCTCGAGCGCAGGCGCGAGTACTTCGACTGGGCCAGGGCGGTCGTCGACCCCATGCGCGGGGTGCACCCGGAGCTCGAGGCGCTGTTCGATCGCGAGTACCGGCGCAAACCCGCGGAACACGGCTGACGCGCGCCGAACCGTGGGCAGCGCGCGGCCAGCGCGCGCTTCCCAGGGCGGCAGCGGCGCGGGTGCCAACGTATCATGCTGCGTTACCGAAGCTGAGAGGTCCGCCGCCATGCCAGTGCTACGCGTCGCAGGGATGTCGTTGCTCGCGTGGATCGCCACCGGGCTTTCCGTTTCCGGGGCGGCCGACGGCAGCGGCGCCGTCCCCGCGGTCATGCGGGCAGCCGCCATCGATCGCAAAGGGGGACCCGAAGTCCTGACGCTGCACGAGCTTGCGGTTCCGAAGCCGGGCGCCGATGAAGTGCTCATCGCGCTCGACACCGTCGGCGTCGGCCCCTGGGACATCGACGTGCGCGAGAGCCTCGCGTACTGGAAGAATCAGCAGTTTCCGGTCGTGCTGGGGGTCGACGGCGCGGGCACTGTGGCTGCGATCGGAGCGGACGTGCGCGGCTTCAAGGTCGGCGACCCCGTCTATTCCTACGCCTGGAACAACCCGAAGGGCGGCTTCTATGCCGAGTACGTCGCCCTGCCGGCGAAGGCGGTCGCACACGTCCCCACAGGCATGAGTCTCGCGGATGCAGGCGCGATGCCGGTATCGGCTCTGACCGCGTTGCAGGGGATCGACGACGCCCTGCACGTGAGGCCCGGCGAGACCCTGATCGTTCACGGCGCTTCCGGCGCCGTCGGCAGCCTCGCCCTGCAGTTTGCGAGACTGCGCGGTGCGAAAGTGCTCGCCACCGCCTCGGGCGAGGACGGCGTGAGCTTCGTCAAGCGTCTCGGCGCGAGCGCTGCCGTGGATGGGCGGCACGGCGACATCCGCGCAGCGGTGCGCGAGTTCGCGCCCGGCGGCGTCGATGCCGTACTGGCCCTCGCCGGGGGCGATGCGCTCGAGACCTGCATCGACGCGCTGAAGCCGGGCGGACGGGTGGCTTACCCGGAGGGCGTGCGTCCCGAGCCGAGGGCGCGCGCGGGCCTCACGCCCGTGAAGTACAACGCGCTCACGGGGCCCGAGGATTACGCGCGGCTCAACAAGGCGATCGAAGCCGCGAGGCTCGAAGTGCCGGTGGCGGCGCAGTTCCCGCTGGCCGAAGCCGCCCGGGCGCAGGAGCGGATGGCCGCCGGGCACGTGCTCGGCAAGATCGTGCTGCGGATCCGCTGAGGTTCTACCGTCGCCAAAATCAGGTCTGGGGCGGGGCGCCGCCCTCCGCGCGGCGGCGCGCGACGAACGCCTCGAGGGCCTCCGCGACCGCCGGATCCATCGGCGGCGGCTGAAAGGCGGCGAGCGTCTTGCGCCACACCGCGTTGGCCCGCTGCGTGGCGGTCTTCGCGCCGTCGTCGAACCACTGGCCGTAATTGCGCCAGTCGGAGACCAGCGGGCTGTAGAACGCGTCGCGGTAGCGCTGCATGGTGTGGGCGGCGGAGAAGAAGTGTCCGCCCGGACCGACCTCGGCCACTGCGTCGATGCCGATATCGTCGCTCGAGGCCGGGACCGGCTGGAACAGCTCCGCGAACATCTGCAGCATCTCGACGTCGAGGATGAATTTCTCGAAAGAGGCGGTGAGGCCGCCCTCGAGCCAGCCGGCGGCATGCAGCACGAAGTGGCAGCCGCCGAGCAGCGCTCCCCACAGGCTCATCTGCGCCTCGTAGACCGATTGCGCGTCGGGGGCGTTTCCGGCCGTCGCGCTCGAGCAGCGCCACGGCACGCCGATGCGCCGCGCGAGCTGTCCGGCGCCGAACGCCGCCTTGGCGTACTCGGGCGTGCCGAAGGCGGGGGAGCCCGACTTCATGTCGACATTCGAGGTGAAGCTGCCGTACATGACCGGGGCGCCGGCGCGCGCGAGCTGCGAGAGCGTGATGCCGAACAGCGCCTCGGCGTGCGCGAGCGTCAGGGCGCCGGCGATGGTGATCGGCGCCATCGCGCCGGCGAGCGTGAACGGGGTGACGATCATCAGCTGCCCGTTGAGGGCGAACTCGATGATGCCGTCGGTCATCGGCAGGTCGAGCTGCAGCGGCGAGTTGGTGTTGCAGATGCTGTAGCAGCGCGGCTCGCGGCGGAAGGTGTCCTCGTCGATCCCGTGCGCGATGCGGATCATCGCGAAACAGTCGCCGAGCTGTCCGGCGCCGCGGGAGTAGATGTTGAGCGGCTTGTCGCCGAGCGTGAGCTGCGCGAGCGAGGTGTCGAGGTGGCGCTCGTGCACCGGCGCGTCCCCCGGCTCGGTCATCTGCCCGAGCACGTGGATCACGTCGAAGGCCTGCGCCAGGCGCACCAGGTCGCGGTAGTCCGCGAGCGTGCCGGTGCGCTTGCCGCGCTCAAGATCGTTGACGCTCGGGGGCCCCGCGACCGGCGCGAAGATGACGTTGCGCCCGCCCACGCGGCAGGTGCGCTCCGGATTGCGCGCCACCAGGCTCACCTCGCGGGGAACGGTGGTGAGCGCCGCGGCCACCATGCCCGGATCGAGCCGCACCATCTGCGTCGCCTCGTCGACCGCGGCGCCCGCCGCGGTCAGCAACGTCCGGCCGCGCGGCGACAGCACGCGCATCCCGAAGCGCTCGAGGATGCCGAGCGCGGCAAGGTGGATGCTCTCGACCTGGTCGTCGGAGAAGATCCGCAGCGGCTCGAACGGGTTGACGAGATGCCGATAACGCACGGAGCGCGGCGGCTGGCCGGCGGCCGCCGCGCGCGGCGATTCGCGCCGGCGCGAAGTCATGGCGCACCCCGCGTGCGCGCGATCCACTCGTCGACCAGCTGCTCGAGGAGCGTGAGCGGCACGCCGCCGTTTTCCAGGATCACGGTGTGGAAGTCCTTCAGGTTGAACCTGGGTCCGAGTGCGGTACGCGCTTTGGCGCGCAGCTCGAGAATCTTGAGCTCGCCGACCTTGTAGGCGCACGCCTGGCCCGGCATGGCCATGTAGCGCTCGACCTCCGAGGCGACCTCGGCTTCGGCCTTCCCGGTGGTGGCCACCATATAGGAGATCGCCTGCTCGCGTGTCCAGCCCTGGGCGTGAATGCCGGTGTCGACGACCAGCCGCGCGGCGCGCAGCAGCTCCGCCTGCAGCCGCCCGAGATTGCCCCACGGGTCGCTCTGGTACATGCCGATCTCGGCGGCGAGCTGCTCGGCGTACAGCGCCCAGCCCTCGGCATACGCGGTATAGAGCGTCTGCTGGCGGATCAGCGGCAGGTCCTTGAGCCCGAGCGCCGTCGAGATCTGCAGATGATGGCCGGGAATTCCCTCGTGATAGGCGAGGGTCTTCATGCCCCAGGTCGGCACCTCGCTCATATCCCTCAGGTTCGCGAAGAAGATGCCGGGACGCGAGCCGTCCATCGCCGCCTGCTGGTAATACGCACCCGACGTGCCCTTCTCCTGCGAGGCCGGCACGCGCTCTACTGTCAGGCGCTTTCGCGGCAGCGTGTGGAAGTACTCGGGCATGCGCGCGGTAATCTCGTCGAGGATCTGCTGGTAGCGCTCGAGCGCTTGGCGACGGCCGGCGTCGTCGTTCGGCAGCAGAAAGCGCCGATCCCTGGCCAACGCCGCCATGCGCTCGCCGACGCTTCCGGCCGTGAGGCCAACGGCCGCGAGCAGCTGATCCATGTCGCGGTGGATACGCGCGACCTCTGAAAGTCCGAGCGCATGCACCTGCGCGGGGGTGTAGTCGGTGGTCGTGTTCTGCCTGAGCTCGAGCGCGTAGTAGGCCGCGCCGTCGGGCAGACGGCCGACGCCCGCACCCTCGGTGGCGGCCTCGGGCCTCAGGGCCTCGAGCGCGGCGCTCATGCGGGCGTAGGCGGGATAGATCCGCGAGCGGACGGCCTCCACCGCCTCATTCTCGAGCTCCTGCCGGCGCGCGGCGTCGAGCGCCCTCACCCTGCTCATCCGCGTGGCGAAGGTCGTGACCAGCGCGTTGTCCTCCGGTGCCGCGCTCACCGTGTCGTGGATGACGGTGAGCGAGCGCTCGAGGAGCGCAGGCGGCAGCACCACGCCCGCCCGAGCCTGCCGCTGCATCGCGGCGGTGACCTCATCGAGCTTCGCCCCCATGGCCACGAGGCGCGTGACGTAGTTGCGCGCGGTCTTGTCGTTGCGAACCACGTGCGTGGTCTGCATGAAGCTCGGCAGCTCCACCTCGACGCCGAACATGGGGCTCACCGGATAGAGCTCATCGCCCTGCAGCCAGGCGAAGCGCCTGAAGGCGAGCCCGGTCTGGTACTGGTCGACGAGGATGTCGTAGGTGATCTGATCCTGGCGGCCAAGGCGCGCGCGATCGAATTCGCGCACTTCGGCGAGGAAACGTCCGAGCTGCGCATATTCCTCGTCGCGCTGGCGCAGCGTGTAAGGGGCGAGCTCGCCGGAATGGTGATCGAAGATCGAGCCGTCGGTGATTCCGACCGCCGTGAACATCTCGGGATTGCGCATCAGGAACTCGAGCGCCTGGCGGTTCGCCAGCAGGTTGATCGTGAAGGGCTTGCCCCACACGACGCGCCAGGAGGCGTAGGCGAGCGCCGCCACGAGCGCGAGCGCAGCCCACCCCGCAATCCGCCAGGCCCTGCGCATCCGCCGACCCCCCCGGGACGAAGAGAAAATCGAAGCGGCAATAGAGCCGATCGATACCGGCAGGTCAAGCCCGATCAGGCAGGCCGCAGCCTTCCCGGGCTATAGTGATGGCGCATTGCACCCCCGAGGCTCGCCATGACCCAGGTCGCCGGCGTCGAAGAGATCCGCAGCCACTTCCCCGCGCTCGAGCGCACCCACAATGGCTTTCCGGTCGCCTATTTCGACGGTCCGGGAGGCACGCAGGTGCCGCGCGCGGTGGCCGAGGCGATGACCGATTATCTCCTCAACCACAACGCCAACACCCACTGGGATTTCCCCTCGAGCCGGGAGACCGACGCGGCGCTCGCCGCCGCCCGCTCGGCGCTGGCGGACTACCTGGGCGGCGCGGCGGAGGAGATCGCCTTCGGCGCCAACATGACGACGCTCACCTTCCACCTCGGTCGCGCGCTCGGCAGGGGCTGGCGGGCGGGCGATGTGGTGGTGGTCACCGAGCTCGATCATCACGCCAATTCCGATACCTGGCGCGCGCTCGCGCGCGAGCGCGGCGTCGAGATCCGTGCGATCCGCATGCGGCGCGAGGACGGGCGGCTCGACGAAGCCGACGCGGCGGCGAAGCTCACCCCCGGCGTGCGCCTGCTGGCGCTCGGCGCCGCCTCGAACGCTCTCGGCACCATCAACGACGTCGCGCAGCTCACCGCACGCGCGCACGCCGCCGGCGCACGGGTGTTCATCGACGGCGTGCACTACGCGAGCCACCAGCTGCCGGACGTGCGTGCCTGGGACTGCGACTTCTTCGCCTGCTCGGCCTACAAGTTCTACGGGCCGCACGTCGGGGTGCTGTGGGGCCGGCGCGAGCTGCTCGCCGCGCTCGACCCGCCGAAGCTCGCGCCCGCTTCCGATGCGCCGCCCGAGCTTCTCGAGACCGGCACGCTGAATCATGAGGGGATCGTCGGCGCGGGGGCGGCAGTTGATTTTCTCGCTTCGCTTGCCGGCGGACGTGAGCCGCGTCGCGAGCGGCTCGCGCGCGTGTCGCAGGCCCTGCACGAGCGCGCCGATGCGCTGCTGCGCCAGCTCTGGAACGGGCTCGAGCAGACCGCCGGGGTCAGGGTCTATGGACCACCACCCGGCACGCCGCGCACCGCCACCCTGTCATTCTCAGTGGCCGGCCACACGAGCGCCGCGGTTGCCGCCCATCTGGCAGAGCGCGGCGTGTTCGTATCCAACGGGGACTTCTACGCGACGACTGCGGTGCGGGTGCTCGGCGAGGAGCGGGACGGACTGGTGCGCGCCGGCTGTGCGGCGTATACGACCGCCGGGGAGATCGGGCGGCTGCTCGAAGGGGTGCGCCAGCTTCTGCGCTGACCTTACCCGCGCGGCCGCTTTCTGCGCGCCCCAAAAAAAGAGCCCGGCAGAAGCCGGGCTCGTCCGATTTCGCTCGGAGCCTGCGCTCCGCTCACTTGCGATTCTTGTTGGCTGCTTCGGCGGCCATCTTAAGCTCTTCATTGACCTTGTCGAGCAGCTCCTTGGCCTTGGCCGCGTGGCCATCCATGTCCCACTCGTTGGCCTTCTGGGCCTCGGCGATCTTTTCCCACGCCTGATGCGAGAGGCGCTGGGCGGCGGCGAGGTTCGGGTGGTGTCTGCCGATGTCCTCGACCGGCGGAGCCGCGAATGCGGCGCTCGCGATGAGTAACAGCGCGGCGGAGCTCAGCGTCAATTTTGCAATCATTGCGACTCCCTCGTTACCGGCGGTGAGCCGGGCGCGCAGTGTCGTATCGGGGGGCGGGGGAATGCAAGGCAGCCGCCGGTGCAGCCGCCAGGGGGCCGGAGACCATTCTGCGCGCACGGTCACAAGCCTCAGCTCCCAGCCTCCCGGATCCGGGCACGGGCGTGGTACCTTCACGCCCGGGACAGCCTATATAAGGAGTCAGGCGGCGAATGCCCAGCAGAGTTCCGGCAGGTCAGCAGCGCGGATGGATCATCGCGATCGGCGGCGCGGAGAACAAGGAGAACGATCGGCGCATCCTCGAGCGCTTCGTCAGCGCCTCGGGCGGCGCGAGTGCGGACATCGTCGTCATACCGACGGCGAGCCGCATGCATGAGACCGGACCGCGCTACGAGCAGATCTTCAGCGCCATCGGCGCCGCCCGCGTGACTGCCATGGATTTCGATACGCGCCGCGATGCCTGTGAGCCCGGGAGACTCGAGCGCCTCGGCGAGGCGAGCGGTGTGTTCTTCACCGGGGGCAACCAGCTGCGCCTGACCACGCTCCTCGGCGGCACGCCCGTCGCCAGGCTCATTCGTACGGCCAACGCCCGCGGCGTCACCGTCGGCGGTACCAGCGCCGGCGCCAGCATCCTCTCCGAGCACATGATCGCTGCCGGGGACGAGGGCTCGACGGTGATCGCCGGAAGCGTGCGGCTCGCGCCGGGCCTGGGTCTCACGAACCGTTTCATCATCGATCAGCATTTCCGCCAGCGCGACCGCCTCGGACGGCTGCTGACGGCGCTCGCCTACAACCCCTTTGCCGTCGGCATCGGCCTCGACGAGGACACCGCCGCCGTCATCGGCCCCGATGAGACCGTCGAGGTCGAGGGGAGCGGCGGGGTGACCATCGTCGATGCCGCAGACTGCAGCTATTCCTCGGTCGACAGCGTCGAGGAAGGCCAGCCGGCCTGCGTGCTGGGGCTGAAGCTTCACATCCTGGTCGCCGGCGCCACCTTCAACCTGCACACCCGGGCCGCCAGCGCCGGCGCGTTGAGAAAGTCGAAGGAGTGACCCAAACTCGATAATCTGACCCCGCCTGGCTAGGTTGCCTTGAACAACTATTACGACTCCGAGCAACACCCATGCGCATCCTCGATCGATCCGTATATGTCGGCCCCTCGCTCTATGCGCGCTTCCCCGTCATCCGTCTCGAGCTCGACCTCGGTGAGCTCGAGGCCTGGCCCACGGGCCGCTTAGGCGAGGGTTTCGTCGAGGCGCTGGCGGCTGCGCTCCCCGGGCTCGCCGAGCACGGCTGCTCCTATCGCGAGCCCGGCGGCTTTTTCCGTCGCATGCGCGAGGGCGAAGGCACCTGGCTCGGCCACGTGCTCGAGCACGTGGCGATCGAGCTGCAGAACATCGCCGGCGAAGAGGTCACCTTCGGCAAGACGCGCAGTGCCGGGCCCGCCGGGGTCTACACGGTGGTCTACGAGTACGCGCAGCGCGACGAAGGCATCGCCGCCGGCGAGCTCGGGCTGCGCCTGCTCTCGTCGCTCCTGCCGGAAGCGATTCGACCCGCGGACTCGGTGCCCGCCGGCTGGAGCTGGCCGGAGGCGCGCGATCAGTTCATCCGCTTCGCGCAGCGCCGCGCGCTCGGCCCCTCGACCATGTCGCTGGTGCGCGCGGCCGAGGGACGCGGCATTCCCTGGCTGCGCCTGAACGATCAGTCGCTGGTGCAGCTCGGGCACGGCAAGTTCCAGCAGCGCATCCAGGCGACCGTCACGGGCCGCACGCCGCACATCTCGGTCGAGCTCGCGAGCGACAAGGAGGAGACCAACAAGATCCTCGCGGGCCTCGGGCTCCCGGTGCCGAAGCAGGAGATGGTGCAGAGCGAGACCGCGGCGGTGCGCGCCGCGCGCCGCATGGGCTTTCCGGTGGTGACCAAGCCCTACAACGGCAACCACGGCCGCGGCATCTCCATCCGCCTCACCACCGACGAGGAGGTGGCGCACGGCTTCAACATCGCCCGCGAGCATTCACGCTCGGTCATCGTCGAGACCTTTCTCGAGGGCGATGACCATCGCCTGCTGGTCGTGAACGGCGAGCTGGTGGCCGCGACCCGCCGCACGCCGGGGCACGTGGTGGGCGATGCGGATCACACCGTCGAGGAGCTCATCGAGGTCGTGAACCAGGACCCGCGCCGCGGGGTGGGGCACGAGAAGGTGTTGACCCGGCTCGAGCTCGACGCGCAGGCGTTGAAGATGCTCGAGCGCGTGAGCCTGACGCCGAAGTCCGTTCCGGAGAAGGGGCAGATCGTTTACCTGCGCTCGACGGCGAACCTCTCCACCGGCGGCACCGCCACCGACGTCACCGACGTGATCCACCCCGATAACCGCGAGATGGCCGAGCGCGCCGTGCGCGCCATCGGGCTCGACGTCGGCGGCGTCGACTTCCTCTCCAGGAACATCACCGAGAGCTACCGCAAGATCGGCGGTGGCATCTGCGAGGTGAACGCAGCTCCCGGCTTTCGCATGCACGTGGCCCCGAGCGAGGGCACGGCGCGCGACGTGGCGGCGCCCGTGATCGACATGCTGTTTCCGCAGGGGACGCCGTCGCGCGTGCCGATCGCCGCCATCACCGGCACCAACGGCAAGACCACCACCGCGCGCATGCTGGCCCACATCGCCAAGATGGCCGGCTACACGACCGGGCTCACCACGACAGACGGCGTCTACATCGACGGTCAGCGCACCGTCCCGGGCGACATGACCGGGCCGGTCTCGGCGCGCATGGTGCTGGCCGATCCGCAGATCGACATCGCGGTGCTCGAGACCGCGCGCGGCGGGTTGCTGCGCGCGGGCATGGGCGTCAACGAGGTCAACGTCGGGGCGGTGATCAACGTGCAGCCCGATCACCTCGGGCTCAAGGGCATCGACACGCTCGAGGAGCTGGCCGAGGTCAAGCGCATCGTGGTCGAGGTGGCCATGGACACGGCCGTCCTCAACGCCGACGACGAGCTGTGCCTGCGCATGGCCGACTGGAG
>Ga0307472_100000965_pt1 | contig 10991 bp, 7 predicted proteins | sample atmos_gasesAM5C__2_FD_204582 | JGI IMG/M metagenome (GOLD analysis project Ga0307472, IMG submission 204582) | Hardwood forest soil microbial communities from Morgan-Monroe State Forest, Indiana, United States - atmos_gasesAM5C_05 | ecosystem: Environmental > Terrestrial > Soil > Temperate... | reverse complement strand
AAACGCGAAAGCGCGCTCCTTGGCAAAGCAAGTTAATTCCATGCCCGGCATTGATAGAGCTCTTTTCGCCAAAATTCCTCGGCGCGTCAGCGACAAGCAAGGCAATCCAGGCGATATGGTCAATTTCTTGATTCTTGGCTCGCAAGCAGCCATGGAGCAGGTGTTCACTTCCGCCGGATGGGTCAAGGTGGATCCAGACGTCAGAGAAACTATCTTGCACGGCATTCTCGAGAGCATTTCGAAGGAATCTTATCTCACCATGCCCATGAGCCAGCTCTACCTATTTGGACGGCCGCAGGATTACGGCTGGGCTCACGCCGAACCCATCAACGTGGTGAAGACGCGCAATCACCTGCGCATTTGGAAGGCCCCGTTTGAAGTGAATCGAGAAACGCTTTGGGTGGGCGCGGCCACTCACGACATCGGAATCGAACGCGACCAGCGCAACAACGGGATTACACACAAAATCGATCCCGATATTGACCTCGAGCGCGATTACGTGGAAAAAACGCTGGAGTCCACTGGACTTGTGACGGAGATTTCTCACTTCCTTCCAGATAACCCTCTAAAGGAAGCGAAGACCGCTACCGGCGGGAGTTTCCATTCGAACGGGCAAGTGCTTGTGCTGAAACTCAGTGAGTCCACGCCGTGAAGTCCAGGGTCTCTCGAACTGACTTCAAACATGCTTCAGACTGAGCCACACCGTGCGGAGGGCCTGCGTATGCGAACAGTTCGCGTCGTTTTTATGCTTTCCTTTTGTTCCTTTATTTCAGTTGCATTTGCACAAACGCCAAACGACCCCGGCGAGCCAGGTCTAATTACCGGTAAGGTCATCGATTCTGGTGGGGCGTGCGTTCCAGGGGCTAAGGTCTACGTCAGGGAGCACAACATGCCCCAAACGGGGGCAATACGCTATGTCACGACAGATCAAAACGGCCAGTTTCGCATGGCGAACCTCAGGCCCGGTGATTACGATGTGTATGCGGTTCCTGGCCACTCCACAGCAATGGTTACTCGCTGGACGAAACGCGTGCATCTAGCCAAGGAAAGGCCCGTCGGAAAGGTGACTGTTCAGATTGGCTCCTCCGGAAACCGCAAGAGCTGACAGCGTTCTCCTCGTGATTCGATTCCGGGCCGGGTCGTATACAGCTACTTGGCAGGTTCCAGCTCCAGCGCGATTACGCGATCCACTTCTTCCGGCTGCGCATCAGGTAGTTTCAACACCAATCCGCCTTTCACCGCGCTGAACTCGACGCTGCTTCCGTCGCGCAACAGCTTTGCCGAACGAACCGCTCGTGGGATTCCCGCCAGCGCCAACACTGGTTGATTCCAGTCCATCACGTGCACATAAACCGTAGAAGCACGCTGCGTCGTTACGCCCCAGGGCCCCGCGGCTATTGGCCCGGCTCGCGTTCCGTAAATGGACTCCCCATATTGCTTGGTCCATTTGCCTACCTCGGTCAGGCGTTGTACGAACTCTGGCTGGATTTCGCCGTTCGGCATCGGCCCAACGTTCAGAAGGAAATTCGCATTCATGCCCGCCGCGCGCACCAGGTACCGAATCAATTGCTCCGTGCTTTTGTAATGATCGTCAGTGATGTTAAATCCCCAGGCGTTGTTCATCGTTTCGCAGGTCTCGAGGGGCAACGCGCTCACGCCTTGCTCCTGATTGAAGCCGGTCGTGTGTCCACCGGGCAAATCCTTTTCGAACATCTGGAAGTCCTCGCCGGGAAAGGGAGTTCTATGATGATTGCTGCCGACAAGCGCGTGCGGCTGGAGTTGATGAATCATGCTGTACGTCCTCGAGAGATGCCAATCCGCGTCCGGCTTGTCCCACATGCCATCAAACCACACGCCGCCGAGTTCACCATAATTCGTCAGCAGCTCGCGCAACTGCCCGTCCATGAAATTCAGATACGCGTCCCAGTTTCCGGAATCCGGCCTTCCGGTGTGATGTCCGGTCCTGCCGCGTGGAGAATAATCCTCGGAATGCCAATCGAGTTGCGAGTGATACACGAATAGTTTGATTCCCTGCTTATGGCATTCCGCCGCCAGCATCCCGATCACGTCTTTTCCATACGGCGTGTGCGCCACGACGTTCCAGTCCGTCAGTTTCGAATTGAACATCGCGAATCCATCATGATGTTTCGACGTAATCGTGATGTATTTCATCCCCGCGGCTTTTGCCAGCGCCACCCACGCCGCCGGATCAAATTTAGTGGGATTGAAGAAATTCGGCAGCTTCGCATATTCCGTGCGGTTGATGGGCCGCGTTTCCATGATCCATTCGCCATCGCCCAGCACGCTGTACACGCCCCAATGAATGAACAGGCCGAACTTTGCGTCTTGAAACCAGGCGCGCGCCTTCAGATTCTCCGGCGTCGGCGTGTAAGTCTCCTGCGCGCTGGCCGCAGTAACTCCGAAAAGCAAAGCGCAAAGGACTGCGGTCGCGAAACGAACAGATCGTGAGCGGAAACAAAGAGTCATCAGTGGCCTCCAGCAGAGGAGCAAGAAATTGTTTAAAGCAGGAATTCTATCCAATGCTGCGTTGAAAAGCAGAGAAATTCCTCACGGCCCGCCAGGCCTGGCAGTTTCTAGGGGAAGAAGGAGTAGGTGAACTTGATCGCGAGGCGCGTTTCGCGAATCTGCTGCGGATTTGCAGCGGCGAGACTCACAAATTGCGTCCCCAGGTTATAAATGACAAAGAGGTCGCTGTCCGGCCTGTAGTTATAGCGCAGGCGGATGTTTGCGCTTATTGCCTGTATGTTCGCGGTATCCATCTGCAACGTGCTGCTCAGGCTCAGGAAGCGCGAAAACGAGTAGTTGCCCTGCAAGCTCGCGAGATCCACCGAGAAGTTCCCTTGCGGCAAACGAAAGCGATTCCAGGTCTGCACCAGAGATGCAGAGAATTTTGCCGTTGGCCGGTAAGTCGCCCTTACGCGAAACTCATTGAGTGTCCCGCCATAATAGCCGCCGAAGCGCTCAAAGAAATTGTAAGTAAACCGCCGGTCCAGCCGCGAGCCGTAGGTCAGCTGGTGCCGCGCAAAGTGATACAGTCCGTTCGGGATGAAAATGTTCTTATAGATGTTGAGCGGCGTGGTGATTCGCTGGGTGAACACATCCGCGATATCGTCATCGGTGTAAGCGCCGTTGTGGAACTCCGCGCGAAAAGTCCCCTGCCATTCCTGCGTCTGCACGGTGCCCCGAGTGTCTGGCGCGTGAAAGATGAATCCTTCGAATTGTAGCTCGCGTATGCCGGCGATCTTCGGCCGCGTTTTGAACGTCGCGTCCGCGTACTCGCGGTCTGAATCAGCCGTCTCGATGAATCCTAGTTCGGGGTTGAAGTTAGGTCCGATTTTTCTTCTTGCGACTACGGCTTCCAGCCAGTTTGAGCTGTACGTCAGATCCGCGCCAACGTCGCTGTCCCCGCTGTTCTTTCCCGGCGATTGCGTCTCAGCCAAATGTCCCCGGAAAATGATGTCCTTATGAAAAACCAGGCGCGAGTCAACACCGCCCGTTTGGTTATACGCATCGAGCACATTGCCCGAGCGCTTGTCGATTCCCATCACTCCTACGTACGAACCGCCCCACAAGGATTCCTTTAGTCTCACGACGGCGTAATTCGCATACGGATTCGGCCCGCTCGAGCGCGTATCCACGTCCACCACGCCTAACGACAGCCGGCCGATCGTTCCGGTTAGCTTGGCGCCTCCGTTGATAGGTACTTGCTGACCCGTCACCGGATCGATTCCAATCTGCCGGCTGAAAAACAGCTGGTCGACGGCTCCCAGACTGAAATCGAAGACTCCCGCGTTCTCCAAAAAGAATTGGCGCTTTTCCGGAATGAAAATCTTGAAAGGCGTCAAGTTGAACTGCACTTGATCCACATCGGTGTCAGCGAAGTCCGTATTCGCTGTGAGATTCAAAACAAGGTTGGAACGCAGCCCATATTTCACATCGAGTCCGCCCGTCAGCGGAAACTTAGCATCCTGGTTGCCCTGCTTGTCGTATTGCACCAGACCATAAGGTTTAACCACGAAGAGTCTTCCTGTTCCGATGTCCGTGATGCCCGTCAATTCCCCGGCCTGAGAAACTTTCGTAATCCCATACGTTCTTCGATAAGCACTCCACAAGTCTTCTTCGTTCTTCCGGCGGATGAAGCGCTTGAAATTCAGTCCCCAAATCACGTTTTTCGACTGTGTGAAGTTCAACGTCGTGAACGGAATCTCGACTGTCGCGGTCCATCCGTCCGCCGTAACTCGCGCCTCTGAAACCCAGACGCCATCCCATCCCGAATCAAAGTCTGTGCCCTCCCCGATTCCCTGCTCCTCCACAATCAAGCCGTCCAACTGCGTGCCCAATGGATTGATTTGGAAAACATATCCGCCGCGCTTATCGTGGTTGGAATCAATCAGGATTTCAAAGTGGTCGTCCAGGTCCTGGCTCACATCGCGCCGCAGTTCGGTCGCCACAATTCTGCTTGGTTCCGAATCGTGGCAATGAATTCCGAAATAAACGGCGTGCCGCGTGTACAGAATTCGCACTTCCGTCTTTTCCGTCGCAGTCTCACCTTCGTTCGGCTCCTGCTGACGGAATTCCGTCACAGGTTTAGCGGATTGCCAGGCCGGACCATCAAGAGTGCCGTCAAGATTTGGCGGATGCTCGACGCGCATTGCTTCCGCTGTGACGCTCACTTGTGATGTAGCTTGTCTGCTTCCGTTTCGCTGCGCCTGTGCAGAGGCAGCATCCGGCAAAGAGAGGATCGCAAAAGAAAGGAACAACAACCATCGCCTGAAATTTAGAAGGAGTGCGTTATTCACGGAAGTCGGAATCTATTTTGCCTTATGCCGCGCCTCGTTCTTCAACCGTTAAGGCAAAGAGTAATGTCCCTACGAGGCCGATGATTCCCGCGGTGACGAACGGCGCTTCTGGCCTTACTTTCCAGAGCAACCCTCCAATGAGCGACGCCGGTGTAATCGACAAGCTCCGCACCAGGTAATAGAGCCCGACCGTTCGTGCACGCAATTGCTGTTGCGCAAAACCAACGATCATCGCTTTGCGTGAAGGTTCGCCAATTTCCCGCAATCCGCCAAGAATAAAAGCAAAAACGAGTCCTGTGAAGTTGTGCACCAGAATAACTGCAACCGGATAAAACGCAAAGCAAAAGAAAGTCGCCACCACCAACGGTTTCCGCCCAATTCGCTCCGCCATTCTCCCCGAAGGAACATAAATTAGGATGGACGTCATCAATTGAATGGCGATCAGCACTCCGTACTCCGGCAGCGTGATCCGGCTGACGTTTGTCACGTACAACACCACGAAAATGTCGGCCATTCCTTCGCACAATCGAATCACGATGTCCGAAGCGAGCAGCCGCTTTAGCGTTGGATGAAAGGAGTTCCAGACTCCGCCAATTTTCACGTCATCGTGGCCTGCACCGGGCATCCGCAGCGAGAGGAGCAGTCCGGCCGAACAACCAGCCAGCGCTAGCGTAACGACAAGTCCGACCCGGACGCCGCGTCCAAGCCCTATGGCACCGATGAGCGCTCCTCCGATGAGGGGCGAAATCACCATCGGAATTCGCTTCAACACCGAATACAGCGTGAATCCCATAGCGTGCCGGTCTTTCGGCAGCGCGTCGGCGATCGTCGCAAAGATGGTTGGAGAGCCCATCGTTTGCCAGACCATCACGAACGCCAACCCGAGAAAGAGGTAAGGCCACGCGGGACTGAAAAGATAAACGAGATAGCCGACGGCGGCAGCTGCAAGAAATGTCAGGAAGGCTCTGCGCCGCCCCCAATAATCCGCTAGCCATCCGCCCGGATATTGGTACATGGCATCAAAGAAATCTTCCGCTGTTCCAAACAGGCCCACCGCCGCCACGCTCGCGCCTAGCGACTCCAGGTACTTGGGAAGGAACTTCTTCCACAGCTCCTCGCCCAGCCCCACCAAAAAGATCGAGCCGGACGCCGCCGCAACATTGCGCTCGACTCCCAGGTATTCTTTGATTGTCTTCTGGATGCTGCCTCCAGTGCGCCCCCGCCGTCGTGCGCCTGGCCCTAGGCGTTCTGGATCGCCTTCTTCAGTACTTCCCGCGACACATTCGCTCCGCTCACAATCAGCACTGGACGCTCGCCGCAACCATCGCTCGATTTCAGCAGAGCCGCGGTGCTTGCCGCTCCGGCTGGCTCCGCAACGACGTGCTCTTCCATCACCAGCGCGCCGATTGCCTGCAACATCCCTTCCTCGCTGACCAGAACCACATCATCCACCAGGTTCTTGACGTCTTGCACATTCGCGGCCTCCGGCGTTCTTGTAGCTAACCCATCGGCAATCGTGTCGCAAGTCTCCGTGTCTACCACTTTCCCTTCTTTCCACGACAGATAATACGCTGGCGCGCGCTCCGCCTGAACGCCGATGATTCTCACGTGCGGCGCAAGCTGCTTTGTCGCTGCGGCAATTCCGCGAATCAACGCCGTATCCCCCATCGGCACAAGAATCGCCGTCGCCTTCGGCAGTTGCTCTAAAACCTCGCACGCAATCGTTGCCGGCCCGGCGGGCAAATCCAAATCTGTCGCATCATTCAAAAAATAAACTCCCGGCTGCTTCGCTTGCTCCGAAGCCAATTCGAACGCCGAAGCCAAATCGCTTCCGCCGCTCTCCACAATCTCCGCTCCCAGCTCGGCAATCCGCCCCCGCTTCACAGGATTGCAATGCGCCGGCAAAAAAATCCTTGCCGCGATGCCAAATTCTCTTGCCGCATACGCCACCGCCGCCCCGTGATTTCCCGTGCTCGGCGCCACAACTTTCCGCACGCTAGACTTCTTCATCCTCTCCGCCAGCGCGTAAAACGCCCCGCGCACTTTGAACGACCCCGTTGGCAGCTCCGTCTCCAGTTTCAAAAAAACTTTTCTCCCCATGCGTTGACTCAAAAACGGCGCAGCGATGAGCCGCGTCGCCGCAAAATACTTCGCCAGGAATTTCTGCGCTTCGCGAATTATCGAAATGCTCGGTTGAATCTGCACTTTCGCCCCAACATCCATTGCAGCCTCTCTTTTCTCAAACAAGGTCCTGCCTCATGGGGCGCAGGCGGCAAAGCTATAAGCCCCTTGGGAGGGCAGCATCATAGCAGGTAACTCTTTAGCAATGTCGCAAGCAACAAGGGTACCCTGCATTTCCGCCTAAGTTATTCTTTCTACAGGGCTTACTTTGCACGCTTGCGACTTTTGCTCGGGCTTGGGGTTGTATGGAATGGGTGGCCCTCAACTGGCAAATCGCCACTCCAATCAAGAAGCCTTAATGCCCAGCAACGCCAGAAAGGTGAGAATCATGCGTATCGCGCGTTTTGTTTTTGCTCTTGTTCTTACAGCCGGAATCCTGGCGATTCCTGCGCCATCTCATGCGCAAGTTGCCGTTGGCGTGTCTGTCCGTATCGGACCTCCGGCGCTACCCGTCTACGCCCAACCTATCTGCCCAGGGCCGGGCTACATCTGGGTTCCCGGCTATTGGGCCTATGGCGACGACGACTATTTCTGGGTTCCCGGCACGTGGGTGATCGCCCCTGAACCCGGCTTCCTTTGGACTCCGGGCTATTGGGGCTGGAACGAAGGCTTCTACGTTTGGCACGCCGGCTACTGGGGTCCAACAGTGGGCTTCTACGGCGGCATTAACTATGGCTTCGGCTATTCCGGAGTCGGCTTCTTCGGCGGCTACTGGCGTGGTGGAAATTACTATTACAACCGTTCCGTCACCAACGTCAACGTAACCGTCATTCACAACGTCTACGAAAAGCGCGTCGTGGTAAATGAGCGCAACGTCACGCGCGTCAGCTTCAACGGCGGCCCTGACGGAATCCACGCCGAGCCCAATCGCGATGACCGCCGCGCCGAACACGAACGCCACATCTCTATGACTTCCGAGCAAAACCGTCATTTTGAAGGTGCTCGCGGTGATCGCAGCTTCCGGGCTTCCGTCAATCACGGCCGCCCCGAAGTCGCCGCAACTTCACGCTCCGGCGAATTCCATGGCCGCGGTGATGATCGTGGCCGAGTCGAAGACCGTGGCCGTAGCGACGACAGAAACCGCCCGGGCGCGCGCGATTCGAATCGAGGCCGCGAGAATAACGGTCGCGAATTTGACCGTCCGCCCTCAGCGCGCCATTCCGACAATCCGTCCTCCAATCCCAGGTTGGAGCAAAAACACGAAAGGGACTTCGACAAGATGCAGCGTCAGCAGGACGCCGAGCGTCAAAAAATGCAGCGGCGCAATGAACAGGAGCAGCAGAAGGTGAGCCGCCAGAACGCAAATCAGCAGCGCCAGGATCAGCTCCAGCGGCGTCAACAACAACAGACAGAGCAAATGAACCGCAGGCAAGAACAACAAACACAAAAGCTTCAGCAGCGCCAGGAGCGCGAACACCAAAAAGAACAAAAGCAGGAAAGCAAGCCGCACGGCAACGGCCACAATCGGCCTTAACAACGCCCCAGAAAAGGGCCAACTAGCTCTCGCTAGTCTGCCAGGCACGAGCCGGTAAGAGCCGGAAACAAGTCAATGTTTCCGGCTCTTGTGTCTTTCTCGTGAGTTTTTCTGGTAAAGCTCCGCACCCTCAAAAGCCTGAGCCACTCACAAAAGTTGAAGCCGGAAGCAATCTCCTTGCTTCCGGCTTCAGAGTACCAATAACACTGCCGAACTACACTGCTCTTCAGCAGTTGCCGCCTTGCTCCACTCACCAAGTAAGCAGCGCATAGCCTCCTTGGCCCGGCTGTGCGGGCGGGAAGAAAGAGCCCTGCCCGCCGCCTCCGAACTGGCCGTTCGGTTGGAAAGCAAAGCCGGGAATCTGATAGCCAAGCGCGCCGAGATCGTTCGGAGAGAAGCCATTCGGAGCAGAGGGTCCGCTGTGGCTGATTGCGGCGTTTGGATCAACCGCCCCACCAGCCGCGCCCGGAACCGGCGTGCCACACGTGATTCCGGGCGGAGGATAGGGCTGCCCCGCGTTGCCGCCGTATGCCACCGCGAGCACGTTATTGTTGGCATCCAGGACTTCCGTATCTCCGCCGTTGCCACCCGGAGGAACCGCCGTCGTTCCAGCGCGGCCCTTGGCACCCACGGTGATTGTCAAAACCTGGCCCTCTTGGACCGCCAGGATTGTGCTCGTGTAGGCTCCGCCGCCTCCGCCGCCTCCGCCATTGCAAGGGATCACGGCTCCGCCTCCGCCAGCGCCATACAGTTCTACACTCAGTCTGTTGACGCCAGCCGGCACGACGAAATTGCCGCTCGTTTGGAATTCCTGCCTGCCGTTCAGACCCGGCCCTGGAGGTCCCGCGGGACCTTGCGGCCCGGTCGCTCCAGTCGGCCCGGTTGGACCAGCAGGTCCCGTCGCGCCAGTTTGGCCAACGTTCCCCATCGGGCCTTGCGGACCTTGAGGCCCCATCGGCCCCATTGGGCCGACAGATCCAGCAGGACCAGTCGCGCCCGTGGCTCCAACTGCGCCCGTAGCGCCAGTGTCACCCTTCGGCCCTTGCGGTCCCGCGGGTCCTTGCACACCAGCGGGTCCCGCGGCTCCGGCAGGTCCAGCGGGCCCTTGCGGTCCCATAGGTCCCGCCTGACCAGCTGGCCCCTGAGGGCCCATCGGTCCGACACTCACAATGGGCAGCAAGGTCACGCTGAGGTCATTGTTCCCTGCAGCTACCTGGACATCGCGCGAGTCCGCGTTCCAGCCCGGGTTCGCGATGGAAACCTTTACTTTGTGCCAGCCTACAGAGACTTCCGTGCTCATGGGCGTAATCTGGCCCGTGTCCTTTCCATCCACGAACACGTTCGCGCCTGACGGAAACGAAGTCACCCTTAATTTTCCATGTTTATCTTGTGCCCATGCCTTGCTGGGCAAGAGAAGTAGCGATCCGACAAACACAAATACCCACAACATCCGGCGATGCTGGGTCATCGAGTCCTCCTTGAGTGCTTCCCACGCTTCAACTTTTCGCGCCTACTAATCTGCCGCGCGTTCTGGCAGGCTTCGAGGGGACATGGCTATACTCATCGCAACTGCCGCTCCATGCCTTGGATGCCCCTAAGCCCTTCGTTTTCAACGACAAGGAAGAGATCTTCCGTCGACGGAGCCGACTCCTCATGTAACGAAACGTTACCTTTCGGGCACAAGCGAGCCCGAAGCGCTTTTTGAGGTTTCGTATTTTCTTCTTATGCGAGCTCTAACGTGCAACTTAGGTGGAGCACAGGATGAAACTCATCGTGGTGCAATCATCTCCTGCATGTGCTTCAGATGAATCTGTCTGCGGCCCGGCGAGTGCAGCGAAAACAAACGCCCAAGTTCACCACTCGATTTGAAGTAGAATTCCCGCGTCTTTTTTCAGCACAGGTTTGCTGACAGCTCCCTAACCTCTATGTCCGACGTGGCGGAGAAAAAACATCTGTGGCAATCGCCCGCGACGATCTTCATCGCCGCTCTGGCCTTGCGCCTCATCGCTGTACGCCTTTATTACAACAGCACTTGGAACGAATACGAAGATCACTTGTGGTTTGGCTTCGAGACCGGCCGCATCTCGCGCTCCATCGCGGAAGGCCAAGGCTTCGGCAATCCGCTTCTTGTCTACACCGGCCCAACCGCCTGGCTGACTCCCGTTTATCCGTACCTTCTCGCTGGCGTTTTCAAACTCTTCGGCGTCTACAGCAAAACGTCCGCCCTCGTCATTCTCAGTTTGAATGCTTTGTTTTCCGCGCTGATCTGCCTGCCGCTCTTCCGCATCGCGCGGCGCAGTTTTGGCCGCGGCGTCGCCATCACCGCCTGCTGGATCTGGACGCTCTATCCTTACTTCATTTACATCCCTAGCGGCTTCGTTTGGGACACCTGCCTCGGCGCTCTCCTCGTCGCGATTCTTTTCCTCTATGCCTTGAGGCTCAAAGAACATCCCGGCTCCTCGCGGAGTTGGCTCGGCTTTGGCATTCTCGGCGGACTCTGCGCGCTAACGAACGCT
>Ga0307472_100000964_pt1 | contig 10993 bp, 7 predicted proteins | sample atmos_gasesAM5C__2_FD_204582 | JGI IMG/M metagenome (GOLD analysis project Ga0307472, IMG submission 204582) | Hardwood forest soil microbial communities from Morgan-Monroe State Forest, Indiana, United States - atmos_gasesAM5C_05 | ecosystem: Environmental > Terrestrial > Soil > Temperate... | reverse complement strand
GCCCTCCATTGGCCCAGCAAGGTTTCGCGCATGAAGGCTGCCGCGGCCCAACTATTGTTCGACAGCGCTCGGAGCCCGTTACCCGCTGGAGTCCGCTCCAGTTCCTCCGCCGCGCGGCAATTGCTTTTCGGCATCAACAACTACCGCGTGGACCTGCGCATTCAACCACAGGAGGACTCCGACAAGGTTGCGGTTGTTGGGCAGATACTTAACTCATCTGATCCAGACCACGCTATGGGCCCAGTTCACGTGGTGCTCCGGAGGGGGAAGAAAGTGATCGCCGAATCTGTGACGAACCGTTACGGCGAGTTTCACTTGGAATGCAACCTGGAAAACAGTCTCCATCTGCAGGCCGGCCTCCCTCACGGGCAGGTAGTCCATATCCCACTGGTTGAGCCGATAACAGAAACGATCCCGGGACAGCTCGACGGCGTTGAAGACTTTAGAGTTAGGAAACTTCAGAGGAGAGCCAAAAAAAGTACTAGGAAGAAAGTTTGATGGCAAAACTGCCAAAACTAGCCGCATGTACCATTGAGCAAGTCGAGCGTCCTGGCAAAACTATTACCCGGGCCGTTCGATGTTATTCCGGCTACCAAGGCACACCGCAAAAGGAGCAGTTGCAATGATGAGGCTTCGAATGGTGGTTCTGTTACTTCTTTTTGCTGGAATCTGGAGCCAGCCCGCTTCTGCCCAGTTGTTGTCGGGTCTTTTGGGAAGCACGACCGGCTCCGCTTCAACCACCAGTAGCTCCAGTTCCGGGGGTGTGATAGTTCGAACCAACCTGGGCCTCGCTGGGCTGAATCTCGTCTGCCTGCTCAATAATTGCAGCGTGGTAGGCGGCTTGGACGGAGACCTCAACCAGGTCTTCCTCGTCCGGCCCAACGGTGGGTTATTGGCTGACACCCTTGCCGGCATCTTGCGACTTGTGACCGGCATCCTCAATGCTGAAGTGGACCAGATCCTCAGTCTCCCCCCAAACCCCCCGCCGGCAACGACGGTGCCTCCTGGGCTCACCAATTCATATGTAGTCAATTACTTTGGCGCGCCGGTTTGGTACGGGTACGCCAATCAACCTGCTGCCCAGATCGTCCGCGTTGCGCAGGCTCAAACTGGATTCCATGTGAGCGGGGCAGGGATCGTGGCGGATATTGACACCGGAGTGGACCCAAATCACCCGGCGCTTAACAAAGTGCTGCTCCAGGGCTATGACTTCACGCGCAACCAGCCGGGCGGCTCGGAAATCCTGGACCTTGGACAATTTTCCGGCTCAGGCTGCAGTTCCTGTCAACCCGCATTCGTAAACCAGCATACCGCCGCGATGGTGGACCAGCATACCGCCGCGATGGTGGATGGCTCGCCGTATGCCGCGTTTGGGCATGGAACAATGGTGATGGGCGTAATTCACCTCGTTGCCCCCACCGCGCGCCTCCTACCCTTGAAGGCGTTTCACTCGGATGGAACCGGGAATCTTTCGGATATCATCCGGGCTATATACTATGCCGTCCGTAATCAAGCCAAGGTCATCAACATGAGCTTCGATCTTTCTTTGAATTCCCAGGAATTGACGAACGCTGTCAATTTCGCCGCCAATCACAATGTAATCAGTGTGGCCTCTTCAGGGAACGACGGATTGCAAGAAGTCGTTTATCCGGCTGCGATCAAGAATGTGATGGGCGTGGCCTCCACGAATAATTTTGACCAGCGGTCCAGCTTCTCCAATTACGGGAACCAGGTCGTGTGGGTGGCCGCTCCGGGTGAGAACATCGTCACCACTTACCCGTTCGGCGCTTACGCATCGAGCTCCGGAACTTCGTTTAGTGCGCCCTTCGTCTCCGGAACTGCTTCGCTGCTGTTCAACCTGACACCGAACATGAATCAATCAAAGGCAGCGCTCGCGATTGCCCATGCGAAGTGGATCGGCCCGAACATGGGCAACGGGCGTTTGGATGTGTTTAGCACGTTGTCAGCTCTTGGTTGGAATTAAGTTGGGAACAATTACGATGCGAAGGATCAGCCGCCGAATTGGCGGAGCAACCTGAGGATCCGATGTCCAGCCCGAACCATGCAACCGTGACCACTCCCACCTTGCCTCCTCGCCTCGTACTGCGCTCGGACGTGACATTGGGAGCGCGGAATTCATCATCATATTCCTGTCGACCGGAGATTCCATCCCCACTGCGCATCAAAGAAGTCGAGGAACAGCTCGTCGCGCTGCGAACATCGCTCATCTGTTCCTTCAACCAACTCCTGGACCTCAAAGACCTCAATACCGGTGTTCACAGCACGCGGCTGGCAGAGTGGGCGCTGCACGTGGGCGGAGAACTGGGGCTGAGCGAGAGCGATCAGGCCGACCTGGAGGTTGCCGCGCTGCTCCATGACATCGGCAAAGTGGGAATTCCAGACGCCATACTCAACAAGCCGAGCAAATTGTCCCCCGAAGAATATGAACTAATGAAAAAGCATCCCGAGTACGGATGGGCCGTGCTACGCCAAATTCCCGGGATGGAGCGTGCCAGCTTGTTGATCTTGCATCATCACGAGAGCTTCGATGGCAGCGGCTATCCTGGCGGCCTCAAAGGCGAAGAAATTCCCATCGGATCGCGCATCGTTTCCGTGATTGACGCCTTTGACGCCATGGTTACCTCCCGTCCGTATCGTGAAGGTTTGCCATTTGAGGAAGCCGAACGCCGGCTGGTTGAGGCCAGCGGCATTCAGTTCGATCTCGATGTCGTTGGACATTTCATCCCCCTCGCCCGTGCAGAAATCCTTGCGGTATTTGCCGCCGCCGGCACTTCCGTCGCCGCGATTCTTTAAGGCGCGCTCCGGCTGCGAATCACCTCGGTCCTCACCACTCGCGCGCTCCCGCACATCCCATCGAGAATGCAACCAATGCACGCAAATTGACGTTCTGATTTCTATCAACTTTACGCAAGCTGGTAGCAAAGGGGTGGCAAGGGAAGAGGAGAGCTTTCGCAGCCAGATGAAAGTTATGGCGCGCCCGAGAGGAGTCGAACCTCCGACCTTCTGGTTCGTAGCCAGACGCTCTATCCAGCTGAGCTACGGGCGCGCCGTAAATGCACGTGCAGTAGGAATAGATTACGACACAGCGCAGCTGACTGCAACTGAGTCCGGAGGGCGGCGCAAGAAATCAGAGGCTTGTCCGGAGGTGCCTGTAAACTGCAAAATGAGCTGGGCGGAACGCTAACTGCCAGCCCGCGACGCCTATTTCTTGTCACGAGGAATTCGAGCATGCCGATGATGGAATCAGACGGCGCGCGCGTTTATTACCGACTTGACGGCAGCGAAACCGCTCCTGTCGTCGTGTTCTCGAATTCACTGGGCACGAATGTTGCGATGTGGGAGCCGCAGGTTTCGGCGCTGGCCGCGCATTTTCGCGTGCTGCGCTACGACACACGCGGGCATGGGCAGTCCAGCGTCACGCCCGGGCCCTACAGCATCACCCAGCTCGGCCGCGATGTGGTTCGGCTCCTCGATCAACTTGAAATTGAGCGCGCACACTTCTGCGGCCTTTCCATGGGCGGGATGATTGGCATGTGGCTGGGCATCTACGCCGCCCCCCGGATCGAACGACTAGCGCTCTGCAACACCGCCGCCAAAATTGGCACCCCTGAAATCTGGAACGCGCGCATTGATGCGGTCCGCCGGGGCGGCATGGCGGCCATCGCCGACACCATAATCCAGCGCTGGTTCACTCCTGAATTCATTGCGCGCTGCCCTGAGGCGATCGAGAGCACGCGGCAGATGATTCTTTCGACCTCGCCCGAAGGCTATGTGGCGAATTGCGCGGCAATCCGCGACATGGACCAGCGCGAGACCATCTCCCGCATCAGTGCGCCGACTCTGGTCATTACTGGCGCGAAAGACCCCGTGACGAGCCCGACGGATGCCCGTTACATTGTCGAACGTGTCGTCGGCTCTCGATTTGTAGAGCTCGACGCGGCACATCTTTCAAATATCGAAGCATCCGAGCGCTTCACACAGGTGCTGGTGCAATTTCTGCAAGCCGGGATGTAATTCTTGATTTGTACCAACAAGCCCCACTGAGGATCCCGCTACTCAACCAGTGCAAAACTAAAGAGGGCGCCGCCGGAGGTGATGACGATGTACTGCTTGCCATCCAGGGCATAAGTCATCGGAGAAGTGTAAACAGGCGAGCCGGTCCCGAAGTGCCATAGCTCTTTTCCCGTGCGCGCATCGAAAGCGATGAAGTAGCCTTCCATGTCAGCGGAGAAAACGAGTCTGCCTGCCGTGGAAAGCACGCCCGCCCAGGGAGCCGAGACATACTTGAATTCCCATTTAATTTGTCCCGTTAAGGGATCGAGCGCGCGCAGAGCGCCCCAGGGTCTCTCCTCGGCCGGCTTGAAATACACGCTGCCGATGTATGGATGGCCGGGGTGAAAGGCTTGTGGAATTCCAACAAAAAAATCGCACTGCTCGCGCGCGGAAACATAGAGCAGGCCTGTTTGCGTACTAAAGGACGGCGACATCCAATTCGTGGCGCCTGCCGCGGCGGGGCACACGACCGTTCCTTCCTTGCTCTCTGCTGCTGCGGGGAGGAGACGCGGGCGCCCGTCGGGGCCGATCTCGCTGGCCCAGGTGACACGGCTGAAGGGCTTTGCAAGCAGGAATTTTCCACTGGCGCGATCGAGCAAGTAGAAAAATCCGTTGCGATTTGCCAGTGCCAGAAGTTTGCGCACATGGCCGCCCAGATTCAAATCAAGCAGCACGGGAACTTCCGTTGCATCCCAATCGTGTGCGTCCGCCGGAGTGAATTGGAAATGCCACCTGAGCTTTCCAGTATCCGCATCGAGCGCGACCACACAATTGCTATAAAGATTGTCACCGGCGCGCTCCGATACATCGTCCGAGGGCGCGGGGTTGCCCGTGCCCCAATAAATCAGGTTCAAATCCGGATCAAACGTACCAGTCACCCATGCCGGTGCGCCGCCTCTCGACCAGGAATTGCCCGCCCAGGTTTCATTTCCGGGCTCGCGCGGACCGGGGACGGTATAGAAGCGCCAGGCCCGCTTGCCGGTGGCCGCGTCATACGCATCAATAAATCCGCGAATGCCGTACTCCCCACCTGAAATTCCGACGATCACTTTGTCCTTCACCACCAGGGGAGCGACTGTAAAAGTGTGTCCATGCTTGTAATCAGCGGCTTCCACGTCCCAGACGACGTTGCCGGTTTTCGCGTCGAGCGCCACCACGTGAGCATCGAGCGTGGCCATGAACAGCAAATCGCCCAGCGCGGCAAAGCCTCGATTTACTCTGCCGCAGCAGGCAGGAATTTTCTTGGGCAGGTTCCGTTCATAACGCCAGATGGCGCGGCCGGTGCGTGCATCGAGCGCGTAGCCATGATCGTCCGGCCCGGTGAAGTACATAATTCCATTGATGACCAGAGGAGTGGTTTCGAACTTGCCGGCAAGCTGAGTTTGAAATACCCAAGCCGGCCCCAGACGCGAGACGTTCGTGGTGTTCACTTGCTTGAGTTCGCTGTAGCGTTTGCCGGAATAATCGCCGCCGTAAGTGAGCCAGTTTTCAGGCTGGCGCGACGAATGGGCGATTTGGTCGTAGGCCACCTGTGCATGGGCGCTGCTGCAGAAAATTGTCCCGAGGGAGGTAACGAGGAGAAAAAAAGACAGCCTCATTGTTTTTTCTCCTCAGTTCGAGAACCGCGCAGACCGTCCAGATAAGCCACCAGGTCGCGAAGTTGCTGAGTCGTGAGCATGCCTTCGTCGTAAGGCGGCATCAGTGATTTTCCTTCGTGCGTCACGTCGCGGAGCTCCTTTTTCAGGTAGAAATGCAAATCTTCCTGCAGATCCATGATCTGGATCGAAAAAGTATCTTCATTGCGGAGCACACCTCGAACTGTCTTCCCGTCCTTGGTGACAACCGTGACGGCTTCCGCGTCATAAGGCCACTCTTTGCCCGGCTCCATCTGGCCCGGGGCGAGACTCTTGTCGGGGTTGCGGATTTTGTCGGCCAAAAATTCCGGCGAGCGCCTGCTGCCGATGCTCGAGAGATCAGGGCCCACGCGGCCGCCTTTGCCATTAACCATATGGCAGAGCCAGCAATTGCCGTCACCTCGGAAAATTGCTTCGCCGGCTTTGTGGTCACCGGAAATCTGCTTGGCCGCCGTCCGAGTGAGACTCCGGAGAAAAGCGACTACCTCCCACGCTTCCAGGTCTGTTAGATCGTTCGCGGGCATCAAGGTTCCAGGGATGCCATCGAGGACATTATGAAAAATTTCTGCGTCGCTAGCGCCATGATTCCAAACCCCGCGCGTAAGGTCCGGGCCACGGCTCCCGCCACGAGCGCCGAGGCCATGGCAAAGGGCGCAATTGCTCCGAAAAAGAAATGCGCCTTCCTGAATTTCCTTGGGATTGCCTGCGAGCGGATTTTTCAGATCTTGGGCCTGGATGGTGATAGAACCCCGTGGGGGCAGCATACCCGCAAGAGAGAGCGCCGCAACGACGGCCGTAAAAAGGAAGATTGCTTTTCCTGCTTGATGAGGGCGACCCCGATTCTGTGCCATCATGCTCCCAGAAGGAAAAATTCGAATCGCTTTGCGCGCGGCGAGGTGGATTCTAGCAAATCCGTGAGCGGCCCGCGTAAATTCCTAGTTAATGGGCGCAGGTGAAGGTGTGCCGATATTGAGTTGACCATGTGGCTGGGATGCGGCCGCGGGCGCCATCTGCATGGAGTGATTCGTGAGGATCACTTTCCCGCCGCTCCGCGCGAAGACAAAAACGGTCTTCGGATCGATGCCCTTGAGGGCTTCCTCGGCATCGGATTCTTCGAGGAAGAAGTAAACGCGGGCCGTGGCATTCCATAGGCGCGCGAAAGATTCGTCATCTTCGAACACATGCGGCGCATCGGAAAAGAATGAGCCGAACCAGAGGTCCGCCCTGCGGCCGTTCAACATGTGCACGGGGATTCCGGTGTAAAAATTCAGCGTGGAGCCGAATTCGTAGTCGTGGTAGATGACGATTGTTTCTCCCGGCTTGTACTGCTGTTTTATCTGGAGCGCCAGGGATTTCGACGAAATGACGGGCGAGAAAATCACGTAACCCTGATAAACGGCGAAGAGCACCGCCACCATCATTCCCGCGAGCGCGAGATTGGCTTTCAACGCCTGGCCTCGCCGCCGCAAGATGCAATTGACCGCAGTCCCAAGGAGCAGTGCCCCGCCAAGTATCGAAAGCGGCTGGCGAAACATTCCAAATGATTCGATGGTCAAATCCTGCATGTGGCCGAGAGACAGTTTGTATTGCCCGGGATGCTGTGTGAGCACGTCGCCGAGATCCGTCCCCGGCGGAAACGGCTTGGCCTGCGAGAGAATCGCAATCGTGGCGATGAACACGGCGACGCCGATGATCAACATCATGGTGGAGGCGATTCTGCCGGCGCGCCGCTCGCGGCTCGTAGCCGGTGAATTCGACTCGCGCTCTAGCCAGCCAGCAATTAACAGCGACAGCGCCGGCACGGCGGGAAGGGAATAGTACTCCTGGCGACTTGAGAAGCTGAAGAACGCGACGATCAAGACTGCCCAGGTTCCGAGCAGGAGATTCGCGCGCGCACGCTGGTTGAGGCCCCCGCGCCAGGCGCGCACGCGGCCGGGAATTTCCTTCAGTGCAGGAGGCAGGAACGCGCACCAGGGAACGATCCAGAGCAGGAGGAGACCGTAGAAAATCAGGAGCGGTACTTTTCCGTAGTCGTAGGGAACTCGCTTGTTCAAATAGCGCATGAACTGCTCGTTCCAGAAGTAGAACCACAAGAAACCCTTTTGCGGACCACTGGGGTCCGCCGGGTTGCGGATGGCAGCCAGGATGTGCCAGGGGGCCGCAACCGCGAGGAATACGAGGGTGCTCGAAAACAATCGTAATTTGGCGAGCTTTCGAAGTTCTCCGGTGATGAGCAGGAACACGAAGATGATCATCGCGGGGAAAGCGAGGCCGATGAGGCTCTTCGTCAGGACATTGAGCGCGACCGTGACCGCGAGCCCCCAGCACACCCACCGCGATGGATTTTCGCGTTCGTACGCGATCCAGAAGAGATAAATGCTCGCTGTGAGCCACACAACCACCCAGACGTCCGGAATCATAAAGCGAGTAAAGATGTAAATCCCGGGCGCCGTGCCCATGATGATCGCGGCGTACAGCCCACCTTCATTTCCAAACGCGCGCCGGCCAAACAGATACGCGCACCACATCATACCCAGAACTCCGAGCGCGAGTGGGAGGCGCACCTGCCATTCACCTACGCCGAAGAATTTAAAGCTAGCGGCCACAGCCCAGTACATCAGCGGAGCTTTCTCGAGGTAGCGGATGCCATTCACGTGGAGGGTCACCCAGTCGTTGTTGAGCAGCATTTCACGCGAGGCTTCGGCGTGGACGGAATCGGCGTCGTCAAGCAGGCCGGGGCGCGAGAGCCCGGGAACATAGATCAGAAGCCAGGTGAGAAAAATGATTGCAAAGATGGAAGTATTGGAAAGGATGCCCGCGGAGGCAGACGTTTGACGGATTGGTTGCGCAGAAAGATTATCCATACGGTGGCCGAACCAAAGATTGTACCCGAGTGAGTGTTTTCGGCCTAGCTTGCCAAAGGGTGAAGCGGCCGGAAAAGAATTAGTGGGAGATGCCGCAGAGAGATTCAACCTGCGTCTGAAGGGAGTCGTCGAGCAGTGCTCCGGCGCGCGACTTGGCGGAACAGACTTGAGCGGCACTCAAGCCGAGCGCGCCTCGCAAGTCCGCACTATCGAGATTCGTGTCGCTCAAATCTGCATTGGTCAGGACGGTGCCGGGTAATTGCGCGCCATGAAGATCGGCGCCGTGGAGGTTTGCGTCAATGAAGATGGCGCTTCCAAGCTGGGCAAACGCCAGGCGGGCGCCAGGAAGTTTCGCAGACCACAAGTACGCTTGCTGCATGTTCGCGTGTTCGAAGTTGGAGCCCTCCAGATGCGAGTCGCGGAAATCCGCTTTTTCGAGAGTGGCACGAATCAGTGTGGTCGAGGCCAACCGCGCCGAGTACAGGCTCGCGCCATCAAGCCGCGCATCGATCAGAGTAGCGTTCTCGAGAGTGGAGTAAGAGAGGTTCACGCCACGCAGGTCCGCTCGCGTGAGATTCGCGCCGTCGAGTTCCGCGCGATCCAGGTTCGCGTGAGTCATCTGCGCGCGGTCCAGGATCGCCCCGTGCAGGTTTGCCTGGCCCAGATCAGCGCCACGCAGATCCGCTTCGGACAAGAAAGCCCCGCGGAAATCGGTGCGCCAGAGATGTGCGTTAACCAAGAAAACGCCATATGCCTGGGCGTACCGGAAATTCGTTTTATTTAGGTGTGCGCCCTTGACGAGGCCGAGTTGATCGTCCGCTCCCGTCCAGTTCGCGGGCTTTGTGGAAATGGAAGCCTCGGTGAGATCCGCATAGGGGTCGTAACCAATGCTCCAAAAAATGCTGGGAGCCCAGCGGCGAATGTCGGCAGCAGAGATTTGCGGCGCGCGCCCCTGATCGTGAGGCACGCCGGCGACAGTGCCGAGCGAGAGAAATGCCAGCACTACAGTCAGCGCCAGCGTCGCCCAACCCGGGCTCAATATGTTGAGGTTGCGCAGAATGCGGCGCGTGCGGCTCTCGGTAAGCGTCCACACCTGCTGTGGGCGTCCGATTTTGGTGGTGGAATAAATCGCCACGGCGGTGGCGACGAGCAGGAAAAGCGCATGAAGGGCAGTACCATGCATATCCTGCATCGTCAGGTAACGCCCCCAGAAGAACAGCAACGTCCAGGGCACAACCCAGTATGCCAGGGACATCGAGATCGATTTTTCGATGAGCCGCGTTGAAGGAGCGTCCTCGTTCATCCACCGGAAGTGGGCGCGCAGAAGCCCTTTGATGATCCCGGGGCCTTTGTCGCCCAGAACACGGCCGTCCGGAAACACGGCGGGGAGTTCCAGCACGGCATCCCACAAACGCTGCAAGTGGAATTGAAATACGAGATAAACGACCAGCAGAACGGCCGGCATGATTAAGTAGAACTCCCCAGTGGGCAGCGCGGCCGAGGCCGCCGGGGAACGCAAAAAGGGAAGGACGGAGGAATCGGAGATGAGCTGAAAATCCTTTGTCTTCCAAATCATCAGCCACGACAGCGCATTGACGAACATCGTCGCGCCAAATAGCCAGAGAGCAGTTCGCGACGCGCGTGTGAAATCCTCGAGCGCCGGGAACTCCTGTATCTGTTGCGGCAGCGACGCCGCGCGCAGGTTCGCTCCCGCCAACTGGCGGGGAACCAGCCCCATGGCGCTTTCGAGATCGGCGCCCTCCAGATTTGCGCCTTCCAGGTTGGCACCAACGAGGCATGCCTCCTCGAGATTCGTGCGCATCAGGCAAGAGTCGCGCAGGTCAGCAAGGAGCAGGTCCGCCGCTTTCAAATTCGCATCGTGAAATTCGGCGAAGCGGAAGTTGACGCCGACGAGCTCCGCTCCCTCAAGGTTTGCTCCCGCAAGGTTTGCTTTCTGCCCGGCCACGCCCTGAGATTCGACCCATTCTTTGTGGCTGGCAAGTTTTTCCTCGAGCGCCCAGTCGGTGGATTCGGCGCGAGTGTGTTCCGCAACTAATCCAGCAACCACTTCCACCTCCGCCTGCGGCAGCGCCGGCGTTTCGGCCTCGGCCGGTGTCGCTGTGGTGGCCGATGCCGAGACATTTGTTGGCGGTGCTTGCTCGGAATTTGCGGCGGCGGCTTTCATGTCTGATGACACTGACTCAATCGCTGGAGACGGCACAGCAGCCGTTGTCTCGACAGCTGGTTGCTCTGTCGCCGGAGCCTCGGCGGGGCATTCCGTGGGCGCAATTTCGGACACGAGGGATTCCTCTGGTGACGGCTCGGCCGTCTGCACACTGGTACCGGCTGCTTCCTCGCGACGAATTCCAAGCCGGAACCGAAATGCCATGCGATGCCCCCTGGTGCCCACAAAGCGTAAAA
>Ga0307472_100000963_pt1 | contig 10995 bp, 9 predicted proteins | sample atmos_gasesAM5C__2_FD_204582 | JGI IMG/M metagenome (GOLD analysis project Ga0307472, IMG submission 204582) | Hardwood forest soil microbial communities from Morgan-Monroe State Forest, Indiana, United States - atmos_gasesAM5C_05 | ecosystem: Environmental > Terrestrial > Soil > Temperate... | reverse complement strand
TTCGCGCACGTCCAGAGTCGCCAAGAGCTTGCCGTCGTGGTTGTCGAGAACTTCGTATTCGATGCCGATGCGCCGCCCGGCTTCTTGTGCTTCCGCACGCCTCCGCTTGGCAAGTTCCACTCCACGCAATGACTGATGGCCCGCGTCGCCGTTGGTTAGCGATACGAACTTGACCTTATCGCCGCGCGCGGCATACTTCGCGGCTAGGCCGCCGGCGCCGAGGTCGCAATCATCGGGATGCGCGCCGAAGGCAATGACACGTATCGGTTGACTCTGTGCCTGCCCGGTTAGAGCCAGGAACGACCAGACAACGAAAACGCATGTGAATCGTGACACATAACGCACAGAGTTTTTGGAAGGCATTTTCCCCACCAAATGCAGCAAGCTCAGTTTCACCGGAAGGATTATATATCCGTCGCTTCCATTGGCTGCGCTATTTTGGCGCTTCGTCCAAGATGGTTTCGGTTTTCGGATCCCAATAAATTCTCTTCCCCGTCCAGTAGGCGCGCGCGGCCATCATGCAGGCCACCGAGTGGGCGAATCCGTGATGTACCGTTGCATTTGGTTGTTTGCGGCTGCGCAGGCAATCGAGCCAGTTGGTCATGTGCGAGGGTTCTTCATCACCCATCCCCATGGGCGGCAGACTTGCGTCTCCAGGCAGCAGAACATCTTTGACGGCCCGCTTTGAGTCAACCGTCAAATCGTCCTCATGATTGCCTTTCTCCTCCACAAGCTGCCAGCGCGGGCTGCCCTCGCCACCCGTATTGAGCATGGTGGCCTTTTTCCCCATGATGCGGGTAAAGCTGGGCGAATCGTTTCCAAAACTGGTCGAATAGCTCGCCATGAATCCATTCGCGTAAGTGAAGAGGGCCTGGAAGGTATCGGGATTCTCCCGGCCGTCATGCCAGGCAAAAATTCCGCCGTTCGACACAACCGATTGCGGGTAGTCCACGTCCATGAAGAAGTGGCAGAGATCGATCCCGTGGCTCATCCACTGGTCGGCGATGCCGCTCGAAAAGTCTTTGTAGAGGCGAAACTCAAAATGAAGCTGCGGATCGAACGGCCTGTACGGTTTGGTCATGAGCCAGGCGCGCCAGTCGGTGTCCTGTTCGCGAATCATCTTCACTTCAGGACGCCCTCGCCAGCGAGGCCCATGATAGTTCCAGACAATCTCGTATTTCGTGACGTCGCCTAGAGCGCCGGTTCGGATCAGGTCGCGCGCCGCAATCTGATACGGTTCGCTGCGATGTTGCGTGCCAATCTGCGTGATGAGATTTCGCGCTAAAACGGCATCGCGCGCCCCCCGGACCTCTTCGAGAACATTGCCCATGGGCTTCTCGCAGTAAGCGTCTTTGCCCGCCTCCGCCGTCAGTTTCAAAATCGGTGAATGTGAATGCTCGGGCGTGGAAATCATCACCCCGTCAATATCTTTGAGCGCCAGCAGATCCTGCGGATGCTTGAGGGCACGGGGTGCTTTGCCATAATATTTCTGATTGTTGGCCACAGCCCGCTCGAGATTGTGAGTCCACACATCACATACAGCAGAGACCTCGACGTTTTTCTTGTCTTTGAGATAAGCCACAATCCCATCAAGCTCCGTACCGCGATTGCCGACGCCGATGTGGCCGAGCGAGATCCGATCGTTCGCCCCAACAATCCGCGAGTAGGAAAGCGCTGTGCGGCTCATGGCCGCACTTCCCGCGGCAACCGCCGCGCTCTTTTGAAGGAATTCTCTCCGGTTAAGCTTGCTGTCGGAACTGTCCATAGTTATCTCTCCGTGTCCTGAATTATAAACCCTTGGCGGTACAGTGATGCTGTTCTGTCCAAGGGTTCTAGAGAGTTACCAGATCAGCTTCAAAGCGAATTGGAGCTGCCGATTGCCGGCGCTGCCAACTGTGCTGCTAATCGTGTTGAACTCGCCGAAAGTCGGATTGTTCGGGTCGCTGATGGAATCCTGAAATGGGTTTGGCATGGAGAAAATCGGGTGATTCAGCAAATTAAAAGCTTCAAACCGGAACTGGAATCTGAGACGCTCCGTAATGGTTGTGGTCTTCATCGAACTGAAGTCAAAACTCACGTATTTGGGTCCGCGCAAGACGCTGCGGCCGGCATTGCCAAACACTTCCGTGGCAGTCGGAAACGCTATCGCGGCAGTGTTCCACCAGTCCAAGAGCTGCTTCGGGCCGGAGTTGGGGTCTCCCGTGATGTCGCAGTTGTCCACTTCGAAGTTGATTTTATTGACGGCTACGTCGCTTGTGTTGAGACAGGAAACGGGGAAGCCCGTACGCACAACACTGATTCCTCCAATCTGCCACCCGCCCAAGAGTTTCTCCGTCGGCCCGGACCAGCCTGAGCCCCAGCGCCGACCTTTGCCAAAGGGAAGCTCGTAAAGAGCACTATTGACGAAATTGATTTTCGCGTCGAAGACCGAAGGACCATAGTCGAGCTTAGGGTCATAAATATGCGGGGTAGCCTGGCCGTTACCGCCGTCGCGTGTAGATGACGCCGTGTCCATCGTCCTCGACCAGGTGAAAGAGCTAAGGAAGGAAAAGCCCTGCGAGAAGCGCTTTTCCACCTTCGCCTGCATAGAATTATAGTTCGCAGAAGTAGCACTCTCGAACAAATTGAAGTACGAACCAAGGGATGGGTATCTCACAGGCCCGGGAGTCGGATCGATTACCTTGTCGCCCTGCATGAGTGGAAAGGGCTGATTCTGGTCCGTCAGGTGCGGCAAGTGTGTGGAAGCTGAGCCGACGTATCCAATCTCAAAAACAAGGTTAGGCATCAGCTCCTGCTGAATACCCAGGCTCCATTGCTGCACACGCGGCGTTTTTAAATGCGGTTCAACAACGAACATTGAAGGCTGAATGATGGTCTGTGAAGTGTTTGCGAAGATCTGATCCACAACGGAGAATTGACCCTTGCGGATGAACTTGGCGGATCGCGGCGCATTGCGCGCAAAATCGAACCAGGGATCGGCATTCATGGGTGAGTAAAAGATTCCGGCGCCCCCGCGAATGACCATCTTGTTGTGCCCGAAACCCGGAGACCAGGAAAACCCGAAACGTGGCGATACGTTGGTTTTATCGGTGAATACAAGATTGTGCCCGAGACGGTTATCGCGAACGAAGGGAAGATAGGTAGGTGAATTGGGGTCCGTATCGAAGGACACTTGCGGGAAGCCCTGATAAGGATCACCACTGCCCGGACGAACAATGACGGGAGTGGCGCCGGTGAGGTCTACGTTGACCATAGAGTCCTTCAGATCGTGCCAATAGGGAGCGACCTCGTAACGCAGGCCGAAGTTCACCGTAAGATTGCGGCGGAATTTGAAATCATCTTGAACGTAATAAGCTTGGGTCCAGCGAAATAAGTGGACATGCGAATCTCCCGTTGCAACTTCTGAGTCGTTACTGATGCCGAGCAGCATTGAAGCCAGCGAGAGACCGCCAGTTGTATTTCCCAGGGCATCGGGCACTGTGGCAGTAGCGGCGGCAGGATTGTTGAAGGAGGCGCGCGCCAAATTGTGTGAAAGCAGATTCAAATTCTCGTGGCGGAAATCTCCTCCAGCTTTGAGAGTATGACGCCCCTTGATCAACGACCAATCATCCCCGTATTCATAGGTAGCTTGAACCTTTTGCAGCGGATGACCAAAAGAGTCCTCACCAAGGCTTTCAAAGTTGTCCCCATCCGCGGCAAAGCTCGGCGTTCCGAAATCGACCGGATCGCTAGATGCTCCCGGTATATTCAACTGCTGCACAACATTGGTCTTTCCAGCCAAGGGGCCGACGCGGCTGCCGCGCGCACGGACATAATTGACCTTAGCCTCATTCACCATGCTGGCCGAAATGGACCATGAGTGATGAAGGCCCAAGGTCGTGGTTTTGACCGCCTCCGTGAGATCGCGGACGGGCATGATGTCATTGTTAACCACGTCTTCGCGTCCCCACGAATATCTCCCCCACAGACTCATGTTGGGCTTGATGACGTAGTCGAGTCGTCCTGCTGCCGTATCGTTGTTCGTCGGTACAGAAGCCACTCCTTGGAAATTGTTGACCAAACCGGGCAGGTTTGGCGCAGGTACGTAGGGCGAAGCCAAAAATGCCGACGTGGCGCCGTTCCAGCATTGCTGCGGGATCTTCATGCCGGGCCAGAGCACGTCGGTGGTGGGATTGGAATTGAAACAGCCAGCAGGCAGCGTATTACCAGAAAAGAATAGCGGTGCTCCCCCGGGGTCAGTGTCATGCGGCATATAGATGGGAATGCCGTAATCCGAGAAATCTCCGTTTTTGACATTAGGCATGGGCACAGTAATTCGCCCTGCCGAGCCGGTACGATCGCGCAAGCCTTCATAAGCGCCAAAGTAGAAGAACTTGTTACTCACGATCTTCCCTCCAGCAGTACCACCGAATTGATTGCGTTTGAACGGCGGCTTTGGCGCGCCGTGACCCAAATTGAATTCGTCAAAGAAATTTCTGGCGTCCAGCGCGCTGTTTCTCAAAAAGTCGTACGCCGTCCCATGAAATTCGTTGGTGCCTCCCTTCGTGACGGCGTTGATCTGAGCGGCACCGCGACCGTATTCAGCGGTGTAGGAATTGGTTTGGACTTTGAACTCCTGGATTTCGTCGACAGAAGGAATGGCCGCTACGGTATTGAAATCGGGCGAAGTGTCGACCGCGCCGTCGAGAAGAAAATTGGTGTCTTGGGCGCGTGCGCCGCCCACGGAGTATTGATCCGTTACACGGCGGCCGACGTCGCGGACTTCTTGAAATGAGGTGTTGCTGTCTTTTGTAAAAGTAACCCCCGGCCCAAGCGTGGCTAAATCCAGGAAGCTGCGCCCATTCAACGGCAGGTCCTCCACCCGCTTGTTATCGATCACCTGGCCCACAGTGCTCGACTCAGTGGAAAGCAAGGGCGCCTCGGCCGTAGCCATGACCGTTTCGGTCATTTGTCCAAGGACTAGCGTCACGTCCACGCGTGCTTTCTGGTCTACCTGCAGTTCAAAGGCGGGAACGGCGGACGTCCGGAAGCTTGCATGCTTTACCGTAACGGTATAGTGGCCGGGCTCCAGAGCGGGAACAGTGTAATCCCCGGAAGCGTTTGTGCGAGTCACAAAATGTGTGTTGCGCTCGACGTTCGTTACTGTGACTTCCGCGTCGGGAACGACGGCACCTGACGAATCCAGAACGATGCCTGTGATGCTGCCCGTTCCAATCTGAGCAAAACCGCTCCTCTCGGTCAGAACGAGCAGAACAAGGCACACCAGTAAACTGAAAAGGGCCCCATTGCCGGAGACTTTCTTTTCCTTGTGCATAGTTCACCTCTCTCCTGGATCGAAAAGCTAAAGCTTGAGAAAAACTCGTCGCTGATACAGCCAATAGCACAGATACCACATCACCAGCAGTACCGTGGTTGCTTGAGCGACAGGCGCCAGCGGTCCAATAAAGCTGTAATGGAATGTGAACACGCCAACGGCACGGTCCAGCCATCGGTGCAAGACTTCACTTACAAAATAAATAAAAATGGAATTCATCCCCACGACGAGAAGCGGAAAACTCCATTTCCGGTATCCCAGAACCTCAATAATCAAGTAAAACCCGATCAGCATAAGCAGCACCCAGCCCAGGCTGTACAAAATAAAACTTGCTGTGCAAAGTTGCTTGATAAAAGGGATCCACGGCCGCAGCGCGAACGCTGCCACAAAGCACAAGACCATTCCGGCCGCCAGCTTTTTCAAATTGTCCACGTGCGCCTTGGATTGCATCAACAGGCGCCCCACCCAAGCGCCGCTTAATGTCCAAACGGTGCTCGGAATGAAGTTCAACGTGGAATAAGCCGGATCATAGTCATAGTGGAAAATCGCGCGGTCCACAACGAGCCCGATGTGATTCTGGTGGGAAAATGGGCCGTCGGGACCGGGAAATGCGAAGAACAAAGCGGTCCATCCTGCGAGCAGCACGGCACCGGCCACAACTTGATACTTCCCGCTCAATTTCTGAAGCAAATATGTGATGGGATAAGTGAACGCGATTTGGGACAGCACATTGATGAGCTGCGGCTTAATAGTGCCTGCCCCCACCCAGATAATGATTTGACTCAGGATAATCAGGCGCAGCGACCGCGTCAGGACGTGACGAAGATTATCGCGTTCGGCCGCTCCAAGTTCTTTGCGCCGCGCGAGCGCGAACGGCATGGCCAGGCCCACCATAAACATGAAGGCTGGCTGAATCATGTCCCAGAAAACGCCGCCTTCCCAAGGCACGTGGTCAAACCAGCGCGCAATTCCGCCCCACCTTGGATCGCCCTGCAATGCGGAAAAACCAAAACCCTCGGAAGCGAGAACCAACATGATGAAACCGCGGTAGGCATCGAGGGACGAGTAGCGCTTCGGTTCCGCTCCAGCTTCGGGACGTCCGAGCTTTACCGCCACTGACCTGGTATGGGGCTCCTGGGTTGCGGTTGCCAACTTGCCTCCCTAGGGAACCTTGAATTATTCGCCGTTAACAGCCTGCAAGCGGACTCCGTAACCGTACAGGCCGTTTTGTGGCGCGAGTGTACCACTTTTTTGAATCGCCAGAATCTAAAGAACTGCATCGCCCATCAGATCCGCCGAACCAACCCCTCGTCTGTCGCACGAGTATTTCGAACGAGAAGTAATACGAGAATCATGGCTAGAAAAGGAATCATGCCCGCAACGACGACGATGGCGTCAAAGGCATGGCCGCCGGCAGCCTGGTGTGCATCAGAGAAGTGGCCGATCAGCAGGAAGGCGATGATAGTGCCGATGCCTGCGCCCGTGCCACTCATACCGCTCACCGAGGCTACCGATTCGCTCTTAAATAGGTCCGAAGGCAACACGTTGGCAATCGTGGAAAATGCCGCATAGGAAAAGGTGGCAAGCGCAAAGAGCCCCGTAATCGCCCACAATTTGAAAGTGAACACTGTGGGGATAAGCAATAGCACTCCGAAGCCGCCGAACACAACCAGCGCCTTTCGCGCCGCACCAAGAGACCATCCGCGCCTGATTAGATAATCAGAAGTGGCACCGCCGAAAAAATTACCCAAATCACTAGCGATAAAGGGAACGGCTATTGCAAATTTGCTGCTTTGCAGAGCGAAGCCCTTGGCCACGAGGTAGGTCGGGAACCAGTCCGTAACGAAGAACCAGACAGGGTCGGTCAATCCCTTGGCGACAATCGTTCCCCAGGCTTGCGGCAACTTAAGCAGGCTGGCCCAACGTGTCCGCGGCCTGCCTTCCTCACGATGGAGATCCTGTGTGTCGGCGAGAATCATTTGCCGTTCGGATTCGCTGATGCGGGGATGTTGTTGTGGTGCGTGATAAGAGCGTCGCCAAGCCATGAGCCAGAAGAAACCGAGCAACCCAGGAATAATAAAGGCAGGGCCGCGCCCCCATCTTAGGTAGATAGGCAAAACTAAATAGGGAGCGATGACGCCGCCAATGGACGATCCACTGTCGAACAGAGCCGTTGCCAAACCGCGCTCACGCTTGGGAAACCATTCCGAAACCGCTTTTGTCGCGCCTGGCCAGTTTCCCGATTCCCCCGCCCCTAGCAAGAAGCGGATCGCACCGAAACCGTAGAAGCCTCTGGCCAGCGGAGTAACAATCGACACCAGTGAGTACCCCAGCACCGTCAGGCTCAACCCACGCCGCGTGCCAATGCGGTCCATCAACCTGCCGCAAAGTGTCTGGCCGATGGTGTAAGCAGCGCGGAATCCGATCCAAAGGAATGCGTAATCTGTGTTGGTCCAGTGGTAGCCCTGCTTGAGGTACGGTCCCAGAACGGAAAACGTCTGCCGGTCAATATAATTAATGACCGTGGAGGCAAACAGCAATCCGCAAATCCACCAGCGCAAGTGCGCAATGGGCCGGCTCGGCGACGGGCTGCTTTGACGGTTGAGTGCCATGAGCGCGGAGGATCTAGGCAGTATTCCCCTTGCTTTGCGCGCTCAGCAGAGCGGAAGAAAGTCTGTCCAGAAAAACCGTGGTGTTCGCGTGCGTCCGCAGGATCGACGCCGGCGCCAACGGACTGATTTCGCCCTCGAAACATGCCTTGACCGCCTGCGCTTTTCTTGCATCGGGAACTACCACAAGAATTTCTTTCGCTTTCAAAATCTGCCGCACTGACATCGAAATCGCCTGCTTGGGGACGTCTGAAAGCGAGTTGAACCAGCCTTCGCCCACTTGCTGGCGCCGGCAAGGTTCATCGAGCTCAACAATAATATAGGGCTCTTCTGTTTCGAAATCTGCCGGTGGGTCGTTGAAGGCGAGATGGCCATTCTCGCCGATTCCGACAAAGGCGAGGTCAGTCGGAGCGGCCGCCAACTCCGCGACGATCTTGCGAACAACTTTCGGAACATCTCCCTCGCCATCGAGAAAGTGGTATTTCGTGATTCCAGTCTTGTCGATCAGGCGTTCGCGGAGATATTTGCGAAAGCTGGCGGGATGCGATACCGGGAGCCCGATATACTCATCCAGATGAAACATCTCCACCTTCGCCCACTCGATGCCCGGCATTGTCGTCAGCGCCTCCAGGAATTCGAATTGCGAAGCGCCCGTCGCCGCAATGATTCGTGCCCTGCCGGTTTTCTTTATCGCTTCACGCAGAGAACTTGCCGCCTGCTCCGCCGCCCCCCGGCCCAAGGAAACCTTGTCTTCGTAGATTTTAGTGACCATCGGGGAGCCCCAGCATTTTCGACAGTGTTCCACCCATGATCATCTTCCGCGTGTGCGCCGGAATATTACATGCTTCGAACAGTGCGTTGTATTGCTTCACAACGGGCTCGATCCCATCCAAACCGTTGTCCGAACCAAACACAATTTTGACAAACGCGCTAGAGTCGTCGTCCGGTTTCTTTGCTTTCCATTCAGGGCTTTGCCATTCCGTGTTCGACCACCAGAAGATTTTTAGGAAATCCGCGAGACGGCCCTGCATTTTCGTAAGAGTCGAACCGCTCAAGTCCCAAAACACATTGGGATTCCACCGGGCAATTTCCGCCGCCCACTCGTACTCGGGATTGCCACAGTGCGCGCCCAGTACGGTAATTTTCGGAAATCGCCTGGCAATTTCTTCCAGGTAAATCGGCCGCATGCGGCCGGACGCCACATCTTCCGGCTCATCGAATTTTCTTCGCAGAACAATGCCAGTGTGGAAAAGAACGATCCAACCGTAGCGGTTTGCCAGCTCATACACTGGAAGATACGAGGGATCGTTGTAGGGCTTCTTCACAAACTCCATCTCACCCAGGCCGCGGTAACCCATCGCATGGAGTTCCTCGACCTGCTTGACCACCTCTGGAGCGTCCAAGTCCACGAAGCCAAACGGAATGATTTGCGTGGGGTGCTGCTTCGCGGCATCGAGGACGACTTTTCTATTCGCAAAAGGCGTGAGCACGCACGCCGTCAGATTCAGGCGGTCGGCAAGTTTCAGAAGGTCGCTAATGAAATTGGGGTTCTTCTCGTCGTAATGTACGTGCATATCAACGATACGATCAGACGCTTCCGGGGAAGGTTCCGCCCCCTCTCCGATTAAAGCTGTGTTGTGCACAGTTCCCGGAAGCAAATTCAACCAGCCCGGGATGGTGGCCGCTGCTCCCGCATTGCCTAGGAACTTTCGGCGCGACAGAGGATTGTTCATGAGTTTCCTCCCTCTCTAAAGCTGACGGAAATTTGCAAGAAAGACTCGCGGTGCCTGCAGTCGCGAAGGACTTCGGCGCCATCGGCGCGCCGTGGAGAGGGTCGCGACGGCATTGCCGTATTCAAGGCACTCCTCGAGATTGCCGCGCAGAATGAATTTATCCAGGAATCCGGCCTTGAATCGCCCCTTTTGTACAAAGACCGCAAGCGCGCAAAAGCAGCAGAAAAAGGCAGTGTATCGCGGAGGCAGCCCAAATCCTAAGGCGCGTTTTTGTCGAGGAATTCTGGAGCCGAGGGCGGGACTTGAACCCGCGACCTGCCGATTACGAAATGTATATTTTCCCTGCAAGTTGTTTCCTGTCAATACCGACCACTTCGCTTTAGTTCCGCTACGCACCACCTAGTCCGCCGTCCAGTTTGCGCCGCAATTTGCACCGCCTTCCTTGCGCTTATACTCTGCCTGTCCGCTCACGCGCAAGAGCATAAAACCTTCACCATTCCCTTTCGAATGGAGCACGGGTACTTGCTCTTGCAAACAACCGTCTGCAACCGGCCCGCCGTGTTGATTCTCGATACGGGTTCGCCTGTGAGCTTCGCACAAGGACGCGTCTTGAGGCTGCGAATCAAGGATGGCGCGGTGTCGTTTGCCTACGACGATATGAAGCCATTGAGCGCGCAGTTTTACCGGCCCGACAAAGTAGCCCTTGATGGAATCCTGGGGAATGACCTATTGAGGCAATTCCGATCTGTCCGCGTTGACTACAAGGCGCAGACCGTCACGCTAGAGGATTGAAATGCTGTGGAGACTAGGCTTGGGGCATTGGTATCCGGGGAGGCCCAGTTCCCACTTCCTCCCCGAATACTCCCTTTTTGCACCCTTCCTGAGATGCGTTGGGATTTATGGACCAGACCGCGATTCCCGCCCAACTGTCAGAATTAACAGGGGGGTAGGTATCCGGGGAGGCAGGGAGAATCCAGGGTAGGCCTCCCCGAATACGGCCTATGGGATTGCAGTCTCTGAGAGGCTGCATTTTGGATTTATAGACCAGACCGCGATTCCTGCCCAACTGTCAAAATTATCAGCCAGGTCTTAGTTAGGAGTGCAGATTGACGGCTTGACTTGCTAAGAATCGGGTTGGCCAGCAACCTGTCAAAAGTGACAGGTGACATCTTTCGAGACGTAATTAGTATCCCTGCCTACAAACACTGGGGGCGGCCAACACCCCTGCCTTGGGGCGACACCGTAACATGGCCGCCTCTAACCCACACAGCCGAGGTAACCCGCTACGCAAGCTCCCGGCAGTTTATCAGGGAAGTGACGGGGCCCACTTCTCGTCAAT
>Ga0307472_100000962_pt1 | contig 11001 bp, 20 predicted proteins | sample atmos_gasesAM5C__2_FD_204582 | JGI IMG/M metagenome (GOLD analysis project Ga0307472, IMG submission 204582) | Hardwood forest soil microbial communities from Morgan-Monroe State Forest, Indiana, United States - atmos_gasesAM5C_05 | ecosystem: Environmental > Terrestrial > Soil > Temperate... | reverse complement strand
CGTTCTTCTTTCGCGTGTAGCGGGTTGTAACCTTGGTCATTCTGTTGGGGGTCATTTGTGTTGCCTCCATATACCCATCATACTCTCAATCCCTATTTTGTCAAGAGAAATCTTTAGGAAAAAATATGTCCATAAGTGTTGATAATAAAGAGGTTAAAAAGAATTGGATAGACACTCCCTATGCGCGTGCGCCGTGGGTTCCTATTCAGCATGGTGAAATTGTCGAACCCCCAAACGAGCAAAGAAGCAATCTCAAATTAGCCGACAGTGAAGTAATGAAATCGCGCACTGAAGAAACTAGTAACGCATTTCCGTTGCAAGCTGTGGACCCCTACGCAGGCGAGCAATCGGGCAACAAGAAAACCCAAGACCAATAGCATTGACAACCTCTTCTTGACCGTGCTATAATAGAAGGAATGAAATGAAACTAAGAATCCCGCACGCGTGGTTGTTAATTGGCCCCTACGTTCTGTTTGCTTTGGGAGCCATGAGTAATTTTATAGTGATGGCGGCGAATGGTGCACAGATGCCCGTGCTCACTCCGGGTGGTTGCTCAATTTTTGATAATCTGAAAAATCCCGATGATATTTTCCACAGTTGCATGACGCACGCTTCTCACTTGAAATTTTTAGCCGATTGGATTGTGATACAAGGAGGCGTGGCAAGTCCGGGGGATTTTGCTCTTTATGCATGTGAGTATGCTATGATTCCCGCTTTTTGGATGTGGATGGCATGGGTTATTCGAGACTATACAGAGACACCCAAAAAGTAAAATGCCCGTCTGTCCGAAATGCCTGATAATTATCTCTGAGCGTCGTCCCGGCCATCGTCTCACAGATCAGATTCTTTTGTTAGATGAATTGTTGAAAAACGATGCACTGACTCTGGAGCAGCGCATTCAGTTGACTCTGCAGCGCGGCGAACTTCAAGGGATTAAGACCAAGGCATATCGCAAAACGCACAATAAATCAAAGCGCAATAAAAAGAAATCTCATCTTCCAGTAAATAGAAAGCACATGGATACAAATGCTCCGTCATCGCCTCAGGATGCCGAAGCACTCAAGAGGTTACTAGGCCGTGGACAAGAAAAAGACGAAAGTAATTCTTGATTCTCTGTTGCGTGGTGGATTGTGCGCGTGTTGGTTGACTGGAATTCCGCTATCCATCATGTTTTATATCATAGGCACAAGCACGGATGATACCGGAGAGTACACTCTATATATCACAAAAGCTCTCATCTGTTTTGGCGTGACTGTGTTGGGAGCATGTGCCCACGGTTTCATGTTAAATATTCGGGACGAGGAGGACGCAAATGGGTGACGTTACATATTTCCTTTTGCGCCGCAAGAAAACAGACTACTATCAAGAGTGGGGCATGAGCGACCAATGGTATCTTGCCCGCAACGAATTTTTTGCATACGGACAGCCTACATCAGTTCTCAATCCTAAGCGTGCCATGCGCTGGCATACGTTTCAGGGAGCACAGCAGGCCGCAGAACATTACGGACCTGAATGGGAGCCTGTTCCATATACATTCCAAGGAACTGACCCCGCGTATTAAAGAGAGGCATTTATGGACACCCTAAGAATCGCAAGTTGGGGATTAGCCCTAGCATGTTTGATAGGACAAGCGGCAGACTGCATCATCACAGACATCAGCGTAAAGGCAGGAATGGCTGAGTCAAACGGTTTGCTTGCGTGGGCAGTCAAGAAACGTTGGCCTTCGTATCTTATTAAGATCGGCGGACCCATTGCCGCGATGATTGGATTTCACTATACTGGTCAATATGCCACACGAACTTACGGTAACGCAGACCTAGGATTGTTTGCGGCGTACATTTTCTTCTTGCCCGGAGCATTTGACGGATTCTATCAGGCCAAAAGCAACTGGCGGGCATATAAGACATTCAAAGCCAAGAAATAGGGGGAGATATGTTTAAGAGGGTGAAGCCCAAAAGAGTATCAGAAACAGGAACCCACGCTTGTAGTATTCGACAGTTTCCTCACTGCGACCAGCGTATTTTGCACGCGCCGACAGAATGTGAGTATTGCGATATGCATTCCGAATGGCAAGACCTTCGCATCGCGTGGGGTATAGCGTTCACAGGATACGAACCCGAAGGAAAAGAATTGCCGTGTCCGGCAGATCATGCCCGAGGGGATAATCATACAAAATGGTCTGGAAATACCGCAAAGCCGTTAACACTTCACACTCATTTAGGGGGAAAGAATGTTTCTGGATGCCCCGCTTGCGAAGCAGAGCAATAAAAAACCCCGCCTAACAGCGACGGGGTTTGTGGGTAGATTGGGTATCTATTTTACGGAAAAGATTAGTCCGTTTTTCATGGTGATTTCTGCGAACCATTTGCGCTGAGTGGGGGAAGGGCCTACTACGCAGAATTTTCCATTTTCTTTGTATTCAGGCCCAAAGAATGAGGTTTCAATATAGCGTAATGGTTGTCCTATTGCGGCTTTTAGTTCTTTCTTGGTGCTGTAGGATGCTCCCATCATGACTGCACCGCCTTCGCCGGACGAGAAGTTATGGCTTTTTCGCCTCGAACTACGGCCAGAAAGTGTTCGCGGTTAAATCGGGAATTATCCGCAGCCAAGGCCCGGGCAATACTTTCGGCAGCAGAGCCAATTCCATTGAGTTTGTATCCGGCTTGTGAGTCAAAGTTACTTTCGTGTTTGGCATTTGCGTATCCTCCAATGAACACAGTATGGTCTAAGTCGAGGAAAATGTCAAGTCTTTTTTCAAGGTATTTTTAGAGAATAAAAGGCGAACACAAAAATAAGTCTTGTATTTTAGTGTGTGATATGATATACTGTAAGCATGAGTGAAACTATCGAACAGTTCAAAGAGCGAGTACTCGAAGCCCTACTTTCCGAAACTCAGTTAGGACTGGCCGCATTCAAATTGCGCCAAGAATTAGCAGACGAATTGACTGAGCAAAGTATCATACAAATGGCCGCGCAAGACTCCATAACCAAGAATAGGGATTTGCTGAGGATGCTAGAGGATTCCAATAAATAGAATATGATTAGCTTTCTACAACTGGTTGAAGACTATGAATTTCCAGAAGCAGATTCTCTAATCGTAGCTCTCAAAGTATTGGATGCTTTTGAGCATCCCGATCTATACAACTGGGATAGCCTGCCAACGGTGCCTGAGAAAGCCGTGATGGATGCTCTGGACGGCGAGGTTGTCTATACCTCATGCTCTCAAAAGGACCTATTAGATGCGGCCTTATCACAGCCCGAGCTTGTAATGATAGTGGGCAATGTAGTGAGAAGATTTCTTTAGGGGATATAGGACAAAAGGAGAGATACACGAATGCTACCCGCCAAAGTTCAAATGATTTTATTGGCAATTTGTTTGCTCGCTATACTGCCTATGACTGCATTAGCGTGTTTTGGTTACTCGATGTGGTTTATGCTTGTGCCTTTTATTCTCGCTTTCATATTAAACATCATTCCTTCGCGCGGTGAAAAGTTTTGCGAACAGGATTTTATAAGCTAAAATTTATGAAACTTTACTGGTGGGGCACAATGATACCCCAAAGCAGGTTAACACGGTGGGTTCTTCCGTTTCTATTACGCCGGGACGAGCGTAAGTGTCACCGTCAGATTATTAAGGCGAACGCAGAACAAATCGAAAGAATATCTAAGATGTTCAGTTCAGCTATAGAAATAGAACTTGATACCGCCGTTGCCCGAAAGCCCGAACAAGTCACAGATCAGTTCGAGGAGCGATATGGAGAGAAAAATTGGTGAATGAAGGTGGAGATAGCCTAAGACGAGAGGGATAGCAAGATAGGTTCTAGTGTGCCTCCGCTTGGCACATTGCGCCTTCTGCCCTAAGTTCTGCGTCTACCTGTTTCTGAGTAAGAGCAGGCAGTGTTGGAATGGACTGTTTTAGATTGTAGGCGAATAGCGCACTGAAAGCATCGCGGTACAGGTTATCGCCGCATAGATCAGCCGACCATGCATAACGCTTCCACGCGGGTTGCCAGTGCTTGCGGATGATATCTTGGGATTGCGCTTGCTTCACTGTCCTAAACATTAGAGTACCCCCTGTATGGATTCGACGGCGGATATAAATGCTGCTTTCCCGTTAGCGGGGTTGAGAATGAAGGCGGCAACGATGTCCACGACCTTTGAGTCAAGCGCTTCGGCGACTTTGACCACCTCCTTGTCTGACTTCCGGGCAAGTTCCTTAACCCACATGCGAAAGTTACCGTCCCCGAATATGGTGGACGATTCCATAGAGTATCCTTCGCACTGTTCAATTTCGACGACCTTGAGGGAAGCCAAGACGCCCTTTCTTTGCAAGCCCTTGAGATACATAATATCCAGAATAGCGAAGGATTGCTTGTTGCCCACTGCCGGGGATATAGAAGCTTGATATCGAAAGTCATTACGGTGCGCTTTGAAGTTGTTCATTGGGGTTGCCTCCATGTATTGCAGTCTACTAAATAGACGAGAGAATGTCAAGAGAAAAAGACAAGAGGCATAAAATAGTCTTGCAAGTTTGGCAGGCCGTGTGCTATAATGTTTAGGTAGTGGGGGATGGTCATGATATTACAAGGATTCTTGTACCGGAAGATTATGAGGCTGGCCCACAGGTTTGATTGGCACTACGCGCCGCTGATAGGTCCTCTAGAGCCTGTAGAGAAACAAGGGACAACAGAATATGTTAGATGGTGCAAGTGGTGTGGGTGGCGAGAAAGAGTTGTGGTAGGAGAAAGGAATGAGTATATTTTGTGGACTTCGGGGATGTAACGTTTTTACCCATCTCTAAGTGGTAACGTTTTGTTACCAAGTGGGTAGAAAGGTGTCAACCGTGCCATGTAAATATTTCTCGGTAACAAAATTATCCACTATGTAACTTTTTGTTACATCGGTTTTTCTTCGCCTATGTCATAACTGACACGCACAAAAAGCGAATATATTGCAAACAAAAGAGTTGAGCGCATTTTTATTTGTAAGTCGTTGATTCCCCGTCGCCCAATCCCTATCTTCGCTATTTTTAGGGATTCGCTCTGCCCGGTTTTCAAACGGTATGAAACATGCGGGCGAACAAAAGGGGGAGGATACCCTCGTACTACAATATTTTCTGGTACGGTTTTTCATGCAATGTTAACGCCGCCCTGAGTATTATTTAAGTGGTTTGGTTTCATGGAGTTTGAGTGTGTGATTTGGGACACAGAGACGAAAAAGCGAAAGGGGACCCATTTGAACCCGGTCGCACCGCCCCCAAGCCTACCACCTTTGGTCTATAAGTGAACTTGTTCTCCTCCACAGGGACCCAAATCACTGAATTAAAACAACATATCGAGGGACCCATTTTATGGTGTACAAGTGGACAATTATGAGCACCTCTCGCAATACGGGTATGCACGGTATTACCCCCGAAGAGAAATCGTGGCTTGTTTACAAAGTACAGGGAGGCAAGTGTCCTCTGTGCAGAGAGAAGTTGGAAGTACAGGGCTCCGCGATTGACCATAGTCACGACTGCCCCCAATCCATACTTCACAAGACTCGGACAATAGTTCGCTCCGGTGGATTTGAAACCGTAGAATTCGGTTGCAAGAAGTGTATTCGAGGCGTGCTTCATTCCGCCTGTAACGGGACCCTCCTGTTTTGGCTGGAGAAGTTTCCCCACCTACAGAACGAGGTGGTCCGAGAGTATCTTGCCCGTCGTCCGTTTCAATTTCGTAGGGGTGCCCCCGCAGGAGAGGGACCCACTGAAGTACAGCAATAGAATTTTTTGAAGGTGGTATCGCATGGCACAGCTAGCTCGTCGTACAGTTCAGGATTTCATTACTCAGGTTCAAGCGCAGACCAATGCTTCGGGAACCATAGTTTATGTGGCGACTCTCAATACGGATGGGTCTGTTAAGATTACCCGAAATGGGGTTGTTGTTTTTTCCAACGTGCTTTGGAGCATGGGTGCCGGAGTTGCTGTTACGGATGCCAACATCTCAGGAGACTCTGTTACGGTTTTGGGTGGACCTCAATCGGCCCGGGGTGATGCTCAGGCGTTTATAAATAGTCTAGTGTAATATTTACGCATGACTCGTATAGTGGCATTACGCCGCTCTCGTACAGCGGTCACAACTGTTCGATTCAGTTGTCATGCTCCAAAGCTGGATTAGTTTATCGGTAGAACGAGCCCTTGGTAAGGGTTAAAGGTTGGTTCAATTCCAACATCTAGCTCCATATTCTCAGTCAGCGAAGCAGTACCGCTCTCCAGTGGAGACGGACGCAGTGAGTAGTTCTCACATGACTATTCTGGTGAGCAATTCCAGACGCCGCGACCCGGCGAGACGCCTGAACAGCGAGGCCCAAGCCGAGTTAGTTTAACTGGCAGAACATCCGACTTGTACTCGGATAGTGTTGGTTCAACTCCAACACCCGGCTCCATTTTATTGAGTGTTGGCAGAACGGCAATGCATCTGGCTGTAAACCAGACGTTCCTTGTGAACATAGGTGGTTCGACTCCATCACGCTCAACCAGTTTTACCTTGAAGTAGCTTAGTGGGTCTGAGCGCCCGTCTGAAAAACGGGAGGTGTCCGTTCGATACGGACCTTCAAGGCCATTTCACAGGAGACACTATGGCAACACAAGCACTTGTTCAGGCCCGTGCCTCCGCATCAGGAAGCACCGATAGAGTTTTGGCATACTCCAGTAATGTGACGCAGGGAAATCTTTTGATCGCGGCGGTTTCATTTCAGTCCGTATCCGGTCAACCTGCAATCACGGACACTCAGGGAAATACTTGGACAGAGGTTGGAAAAGTAGATGCTATCGTCAGTGCGAAGCTAGGGCTTATTATGTTCTGGGCCGTGGCGAATGCGACGGGAGCCAACACAGTCACATCTTCTGTGGCCGGAATAACGACCCCTTCTAATGTCTGGTTGGCCCTTGCTGAGTTCTCTGGTGCCAGCGGATTGGCTTTGATTTCAGGGAGTACTTTGGGATATGGTTTCAGTCCTGACTTCAGCGGTAAAACTTTTAACGCTGTGCAAGCCGCAAATCCCCCTCTAGTAACTCCTACCGGAGCGTTGTTGGTGGTAGCCGCCACGACTCTTGCGGGAACTGCTACATGGACTGTGGACCCAGCAAACAACTGGTATATGATTGCAGTACAGGCTAACGGGATTGTTTTGGCCTATGCTCTAAACCTTTACGTGAACGCTCCGTTCTGTGATTTGAATCCCCCCACACCGATATTGGATAAGAGCGGGGACGGCTCCACTCAATGGGCTATCCTGACTGCGCCATTTACTACGACCATAGCACCACCTTTGGCTAACCCTTCAACGGATACCCCCATCGCTCAGAACCTTCAGTTTCCCAAGTATCCATTTACTGGAAACGAGCAGATATAAAAAAGACTTGACTTTTGTAGTGGGTTATGATAGAATGGTTGTACGATTGAGGACGATATCCCAAGGGCTCAATAAGCCAGAAGAGACAATGCCTCAAAGGGTGGCGACCATTACCGCCAAATTTTCTGTGGGCTGTTAGTTAAGTGGGATAACAGTTGCCTTGCACGCATCAGTCGGGAGTTCGACTCTCCCACGGTCCACCAATTTTAACACTTAGATTCTGCTGGCGAGATGCTACGGTTCTGCAGGACCAAGCTGGCGGAATTGATATGCCTATCGTGATATTGGAGATTATTTCTCTCATATTGTGATGGGCCGTTCACTGGAAAGCATCCGGTTGCAAACGTTCTTGTGGACGTATACTTTTTCAGTTGCGGGATAGTGAAACAGCATCATGCTAGGCTCATAACCTAGAGTTTCGGGTGCAACTCCCGATTCCGCTACCATCTTCTCTGCACCGAGCTAATGATGCAGTCCGGGCCACCGGAACCGTGAGGTGGGTGGCAAAAGTTTTATGGTGTTTTTAGTGTAGTGACTAGCACGCTGGACTGTGAATCCGGCAGGATGGGTTTGAATCCCATATTACACCCCAATTTTCCGGGCGGGACAGTGAGGCGCAAGCCCCTGACGAAGACGCCCTCGCATAGCGAGCCGCGCACCTAACTCGGAAACTTTTTCTACAGGTCGGTAGGATAATGGTAGTCTGTCTGCTTCCAAATCAGACGGTGGGAGTTCGACTCTCTCCTGACCTGCCATATTCAAAGGCGTGTTCGCCAAGTGGTAAGGCGGTTGATTGAAAACCAGTAATGCGGAGGTCCGATTCCTCCACACGTCTCCAAGTTTTACGAAGCTGTGGCCCAGCTTGGCCTACGGCGCTCCCCTGTCACGGGAGATTTCACGGGTTCAAATCCCGTCAGCTTCGCCACATTGCTTCTAGTCCCTTGGGGAAGAAGCAAAATTCGTATGTGGGTTGAAAACCCCACAATATTTTCAGAGCGGGACTGGTGTTTAACGGCTAGCACGCTAGTCTTCCAAACTGGATGTACGGGTTCGAGTCCCGTGTTCCGCTCCAATTTTATGAATGTCGAGTACGTGTTTAATTTCCCCATAGGAGGGACTAACATGGTAGATATCTCAGACCCATCCCCACCGACAGGGGAATCTGATAGTGGTAGTCTCCGTGCTTCGGAAGCATGTGGCGTGAGTTCGATTCTCACTTCCCCTACCAATATTGTGAAATGTCAAGGAAAGATATACGATCATAAATATTGCGATAAGCCTTTCGGTTTTTGTGCCTATGACCCCACAGGAGTACTGCACTCTGGTTGGATTATAAAACATTGTGAACAACCCCCTTTGGATGGTTTTTTGTTTTGTAAAGGTCACGAAGAGGTAAACGCGCTGCTGGTGGAATGGCAGACACGCCAGTCTTAGAAACTGGTCCTTCAATGGGTAGAGGTTCAAGTCCTCTGCGGCGCACCAAGTTTCGGCGTGTAGGAGATAGACACCTTCGGGTGGAACACTGTGAAATCCTCCAGCGCCTTTAATTTTCAAATCTCTCTGTGACGGAATTGGCAGACGAGGCGGACTTAAACTCCGCTGTCCGAAAGGGCGTGCAGGTTCAACTCCTGCCGGAGAGACCAATAGACTGCTGGTGTAATAGCAGCACACGCCCCTGATTAGGGTGGAGTCAAAGTGCGAATCTTTGGCGGTCTACCAATTTTTGTGCTGCTAATTCAAAGGCAGAATCCTCGGCTCTTACCCGAAGGATGCTGGTTCGAGTCCAGCGCGGCACACCACTTTCTGTTGGGATGTCTTTCAATCGGTAGGAAGGTCGGCTTTGAACCGACTAATAGTGGTTCGAGTCCACTCGCCCCAACCAATTTTTGTCTTGGTGATGGAACTGGCAGACATGCTGGATTCAAAACCCAGTGCCCTAAAAAGCGTGAGAGTTCGACTCTCTCCCGAGACACCAATTTTCAGCACGCTAAGAGCATCCCTTTAGGTGCAACTAAAGGCGCGGATGCAATAGTCATGACTAACTGCTTGCAAACCGTTAGAAAGTGCTGAATTAAATTATGGGCTACTAGTGTTAAGGTAGCACAGCGGCCTTTTAAGCCGACGAGTCAAGGTCCAAGTCCTTGGTGGCCCACCATCGCTCTGTCGTTTAATGGTAGGACCCACGGTTCTCAACCGTGTAGTTGGGGTTCGATTCCCCACCGGGCGACCATTTTTGGCCTTATCGTCTAGTGATTAGGACGGGTGACTTTCAATCACCCAGCATGGGTTTGATTCCCATTAGGGCCTCCAATTTTTACGGAAGTTTGGCGAAACGGTAGACGCACGAGTTTGCTAAACTCGCAACCGCAAGGTTGTGGAGGTTCGAGTCCTTCAACTTCCGCCACGGACCTATCGTTCAACGAATAGGACTGAGCACTTCTAAGGCTCGTATCTCGGTTTGAATCCGAGTAGGTCCTCCAAATTTTATACGGTGCTGGCAGATAGGCTATGCACTGGTCCTACACACCAGCCAGAGAGGTTCGATTCCTCTGCGCCGTACCATTTTATGTTTCCTTGGTGAAACGGATATCACCCTTCGCTACGAACGAAGAATTGCAGGTTCAAATCCTGTGGGAAACGCCATTTTATGAGTGAAAAACTAAAGATAGAAGAGCGCCCCTATATAGTTAGTTATGATACAGGAAAGAATGAATCGGATATATACCTTCCTGATTTTGACCTTCATAAACAGGGGGAAGGTTGTCCTTGCAAACCGAGGATTCATCCCCCACTCATGGACCCGACAGGGGCGGTAATGATTGTCCACAACGAATATAAGCAATTAAGTTTTGGTGAATAAGCAATCGCGGCAGAAATGCCGAGGAACTTCCGGCCACCGGGTCAAACACTCCGTGGAAGTTGCGGGGCGCGAAAGCGTACAGGTATGAGTTGCACTCTATCAAAAGATGATGCAAACTACTCCTAGTGGGTGCAAGGCAAATAGGGCAGAAAACGGGATAGACCATCCCATATCAGACTGCCGGGTTGCTGCTCAGACGAATGATTGCTCTCGACAAAAGCCGGGGTATTTTCACCGAAGTATTTTTGGAGAGCAGTGCGGAATGGCCCGCGACTAGTCTTGAAAACTAGACCATCTCAAAAGGATGACTGTTCAATTCAGTTGCTCTCCTCCACTTTCTGTTGGCCGTTCGTTTAATTGGTAGGACAGCGGACTCTGAATCCGCGAATCTACGTTCGAGTCGTAGACAGCCAACCAAATTTAATTTTCTACTGGCCTGTGGTCCAATCGGCAGGACGGGGCACTGTTAATGCCTACGGTGAAGGTTCGAGTCCTTCCGGGTCAGCCATCTTCTAAGGGAGCATTATGGAACCTACTTGTTACAAGTGTGGTGTTCCCATTCTCGATAACTATCCCAGTCATTTTTGTTATCACTGCCGACAAAATATAGTTCCAAAAACTTTATCCGAAAGATTGACTGAGGCAGATATTCACATGCTGAGAGGTATGAAAATCCGAATAGACCCAGACATGATTCCAGCCGGGAGGTAACAGTGAGAAGTTTATTTTTTCTAGGTCGTCACGGC
>Ga0307472_100000960_pt1 | contig 11007 bp, 9 predicted proteins | sample atmos_gasesAM5C__2_FD_204582 | JGI IMG/M metagenome (GOLD analysis project Ga0307472, IMG submission 204582) | Hardwood forest soil microbial communities from Morgan-Monroe State Forest, Indiana, United States - atmos_gasesAM5C_05 | ecosystem: Environmental > Terrestrial > Soil > Temperate... | reverse complement strand
GCCCGCCGTTGGTCAGTACCTGGCCCGATTCGAGCCGCGTGCCCGCATGGAAAATCTTGCCGGGAAGCCGTGCAGCGCGCTCGAGTCCCTCGATGGCATCGCCGCGCCGCACGCTCTCGGGATAGCCCGCTGCGGCCATGACCACACCGAGCGCGGCGCGTGGATCCCACTGCGCGCTCACCGTGTCCAGCCGCCCAGCGAGCGCGGCCTCGCACAGGGCGGTGATATCCGACTGCAGCCGCATCAGCAGCGGCTGCGTCTCGGGATCGCCGAGCCGGCAGTTGAACTCGAGCACGTTCGGTGTGCCGTCGGGTGCGATCATGAGTCCTGCGTAGAGGAAGCCGGTGTACGGCATGTCCTCGAGCGCAAGACCACGAATGGCCGGCTCGATCACCTCGCGCATGATGCGAGCGTGCAGCGCCGTCGTCACGAGTGGCGCGGGGGAATAGGCACCCATGCCCCCGGTGTTAGGACCCTGATCGCCGTCGTTGAGGCGCTTGTGGTCTTGCGAGGTCGCGAGCGGCAGGACGTGGCGGCCGTCGGCCATCACGATGAAGCTCACCTCCTCGCCGGCCAGGAATTCCTCGACGACCACCTCGCGTCCGGCCTCGCCGAACTGGCCCGAGAACATGGACTGCGCTGCGGCGATCGCCTCCTCGCTCGTTGCCGCGATCACGACGCCCTTGCCGCCCGCGAGACCGCTCGCCTTCACCACGAGCGGCGCGCGCTGGCGGCGCACCCAGCCCTCATCGAAGCTCTGGCGCGTGAACGTGGCGGAGCGGGCGGTCGGAATGCCGTGACGGCGCAGGAACTCCTTGGCGAAGGCTTTCGAGCCCTCGAGTCTCGCTGCTTCGCGGTGCGGTCCGAAGCAGCTCAGGCCCGCGGCCGAGAAGGCATCGACGATGCCCGCCACGAGCGGCGCCTCCGGGCCGACGATGGTGAGACCGACGCGCTGGCTGTGCGCGAGCTGCACCAGGGCGGCGACGTCGTCCGCGTCGACACCGACGTTGCGGACGCGCGGCTCGGTCGCAGTGCCCGCGTTGCCGGGCGCCACCAGCACCTCGGTGACGCGCGCAGCGGCGGCGCACTTCCAGGCGAGCGCATGCTCGCGTCCGCCACCGCCGACGATCAGGATCTTCATCGAGTGCACCCCGCGCGCGCTTCGCCTCGCAGCTAGTGGCGGAAGTGCCGCATGCCCGTGAACACCATCGCCATGTCGTGCTCATCCGCTGCGGCGATGACCTCGGCGTCGCGCCGGCTGCCGCCGGGCTGAATGACGGCGCGGATACCGAAGCCCGCGGCAACGTCGAGGTTGTCGCGGAACGGCAGGAAGGCATCGGAGGCCATCACTGCCCCGGGGAGGGCAAGCTTCTCATCGGTCGCCTTCATGGCGGCGATGCGTGTCGAGTAGACCCGGCTCATCTGTCCTGCACCGACGCCGACGGTAGCGCCGCCGCGCGCGAAGACGATGGCGTTCGACTTGACGAAGCGGCAAACGCGCCACGCGAAGCGCAGATCGGAGAGCTCCGCGGGCGAGGGCTGGCGCCTGGTCGGCACCGTCCACGTGGCCTGCGGCGCATCGACCCGATCCGGTGACTGTGCGAGGAGACCCCCGGTGACGCTGCGGTATTCGAGCTCACTGCCGGCGGCGGCGGCGAGATCCCCCAGCACGAGCACACGCACGTTGGGCTTGCCGGCGAGCACTCGCGCCGCATCCTGCTGCAGCCCGGCGACGGCGAGCACCTCGATGAACTGGCGCTCGGTGATGACGCTCGCAGTCGCGGCATCGAGCTCGCGGTTGAGGGCGATGATCCCCCCGAACGCGGAAGTCGGATCGGTGCGGTAGGCGGCCTCGTAGGCGGCGAGCACGTCGGCGGCCACCGCCGCTCCACAGGGGTTGGCGTGCTTGACGATAACGCAGGCCGGCTCCTCGAACTGGCGCACGCATTCGATCGCGGTGTCGGCATCCGCGATGTTGTTGAACGACAGATCCTTGCCCTGCTGCGCGTGCGCGGTGGCCACGCTCGCACCCGCGCCGCACGGGTCGCGGTAGAAGGCGGCGCGCTGATGCGGATTCTCGCCGTAGCGCAGCTCCCGAACCTTCTCGAACATCAGGGCCAGTGCTTCGGGAAAGAGCTCTCGATCAGGCTCATGCTGCGCCGAGAGGTACGCGGCCACCATGGTGTCGTAACGTGCGGTGTGAGCGAAGGCCTTGGCGGCAAAGCGCGCGCGGGTAGCGGCGGTGCTGCTGCCGGCGTGCGCCGCGAGCTCCTCCAGCAGGCGCGGGTAATCGCGCGGGTCGACCACCACCAGAACCGCTGCGTGGTTCTTGGCCGCGGCACGCAGCATCGCGGGCCCACCGATGTCGATGTTCTCGATGGCCTCTGCATAAGTGCAGCCCGGCCGGCCTACCGTGGCGGCGAATGGATAGAGGTTCACGACCAGCAGGTCGATCGGCAGGATGCCGTGCTGCCTCATGACCGCATCGTCGACGCCCCGGCGTCCAAGCAGCCCTCCGTGGATCTTCGGGTGAAGCGTCTTGACGCGGCCGTCCATGATCTCGGGAAAGCCGGTGTAACCGGCAACCTCGCGCACTGGGACGCCGTGCGCCGCGAGAAGCTCCGCCGTTCCGCCGGTGGACAGGATCTCGATGCCGCGGGCGGCGAGCTCGTGCGCCAGCTCGCCCACGCCGGTCTTGTCGGAAACGGAAAGCAATGCACGGCGCACCGGCAGCGGCATGAGACTCATCCCTCGTAAAGCGCGAAGGCGGCGCGTGCCCGCCGGGCAGGCTCCTCAGGAGCCGCCGAGGCCGAACTGCTTGAGCTTCTTGCGCAGCGTGCCGCGGTTGATGCCGAGGATGCCGGCGGCGCGGCTCTGGTTTCCTTCGGCGTAGTCGAGCACCACGCGGAACAGCGGCTCCTCGACCTCGCGCAGAACGAGATCGTAGAGATGAGCCGGCCGATGGCCGTTGAGGCTCGTGAAGTATTCGCTGAGTGCGCGCTCGGCGTGGTTGCGCAGCGGCAGCTCCCGTCCGTGAACCTTGGCAACGATGGCCTCACGGACCCGAGCCTTTTTTTTCGCTGTCATCTGTGCGACTCCCCCAGGAAAGGCCCGCCTCAGGCCCACGCCCCGGCCTGGCTCGCCCATTCAGCAAAATGCTTAACTGCGTGTGCGAACTGTGCCGCTGTGTCCGCAGCCCCCATCAATTCCCGGCGCACATGAGCCGGGCTCCCCAGCAATTGCTCGCAATACCAGCCGAGATGTTTGCGCGCTATCCGGACGCCGTTCTCCTCGCCGTAGAACGAGTAGAGGGAGTCGAGATGGCAAAGAATAATATCACGCAGCTCGGTGCGCAGAAGTGCCGGGGTCTCAATTCCGCCGTGCAGATGGGCGTTGACAGCGCGAAATATCCATGGCGCTCCATGGCTCGCGCGCCCAATCATTACTCCGTCTGCGCCGGTGAAATCAAGTACCGCTCGCGCTTTTTGCGGCGTGTCGATGTCGCCATTGGCGAACACCGGTATGCGAACGCGCGCTTTGATGTCGCGAATGGTGGCGTACTCCGCCGTTCCGTCGAAGAGGTCCGCGCGCGTGCGGCCGTGGACCGCGAGCGCTGCGACCCCGCAGCTCTCGGCGATGCGTGCAATGTTCACGCCGTTGCGGTGCTCGCGGTCCCAGCCGGTACGGATCTTGAGCGTTACCGGCACGTCCACCGCGCACACGACCGCTTCGAGAATGCGCGCTACCAGCGGCTCATCGGTGAGCAGCGCCGAACCACAGGAGCGGCCGCAGACCTTCTTTGCTGGGCATCCCATGTTCAGGTCGATGATCTGCGCACCGAGTGCCACGTTGGCACACGCCGCCTGTGCGAGCGCGGCCGGGTCGGCGCCAGTGAGCTGCACCACTCTCGGTGTGGGCTCGCCTTCGTGGTTCATGCGCAGACGCGACTTGGGCGTATGCCAAAGTCGCTGGTCCGAGGTGATCATCTCCGATGCCGCAAGCCCGGCACCGAAGTTGCGGCACAGGATACGAAACGGCCGATCGGTCACGCCTGCCATCGGCGCAAGCACCACGCGCGAAGGCAGAACATAGGGTCCGATTCGCAACAGCGCACTCTCAGCGAGCCGCGAGATCGTTGGCGCAGGTCACGCCGCCGCCCCTCGCCGGCAGGCAGGCGTCGATCTCGAACCCGACGGCGTTCGCACCGGGGTCGACGAACCCCATCTCGGCATCGATGCGCTGGCCACCCGCGAGGTACGAGGAATCGGGCATGGTGTGGGGCACATAAAAACGCGGTGCAACATCGCGCGCCGCGATGCGATTGCCGAAGCGATCCTGCAGAGTGACACGCAGCAGCGGCAGAGGCTGGGCCTGGCTCCCGGCGTTCTTGATGCTTGCGCGCACCGTAATGAGACCGGTTCCCGCAGGATCGGCCGAGGCGCCGAGCTGCCGTACGTCGTACGCACGCAGGTCCCAATGCGGCATGAGCTGCACGCCAAGGGAGCCGTACAGCGCCGTGAGGGAGCGGTTGAATCGGGGGTTGGCCGCGAGCTCATCCCGGTAATGATTCACGATCTGCGCTAGCAGCAGGAGCAGCGCGAGCGCGGCGCCAGCGGCGAAGGTTCGCGGGCCGAGCCGTGCGTCGAGAGGCCGCTTCGCGCGGCCGGGCGTCGCGATTGTGTCCGCATCTTCTGCGGCGGCGGGCGACGCGGAGTCCGGCTCCTCCGCCACCTGGATCGCAGCGGCTTCAGGCGGCGGTGCACGCCCGCTCGCTGCAACCAAGCGGGGCTTGAGGGTGGCCTCCGCGGCGGGCCTCGTGTGCGGCGTCCCGTGGCGCGCGGCGGCTCGTGCACTTGCGCTAACAGGCATGGGCCGTGCACGCGCCGCCGGCGCCGGTGCTCCGCGTCCCGGTGTGGAATCGCGCGATGCCTGGGCCGGCGCGTGCGCGGCGGAAGGAGATGCGTCTGCGGGCTGCGCCCGGCGTACCGACTCCGGGCGTTGAGGGTCCACCGCTTGAGCGTCGGAGCCCGGTGGCTCGGAGGGTTGAGGCTCGGAGCGTTGAGGCTCGGAGCGTTGAGGCTCGGAGCGTTGAGGCTCGGACTCCTTCGCCGGCTCGCGCAGCATGTCAGCAAGGAAGGCGGTATCGATCTCGACATCGACCTGCGACTCCCGCGACTCGCTCGCAGGTTCTGCGGGTGCTTCGGTGCCCGGCGCCTGGCTCGCTGCCCGCATCGCATTGAACGATCCCGTGGCTGCGGTCCACTGCGGATTCGGCGGCGGCTCGACGAACACGGCGCCCACATCGGTGGTCGCAGGATTGAATTCCAGCGCGTCCTCGGGAATCGGCTCCTCCGTCGCGCTACTCGGCTCCGGCGACGGCAGCTCTTCCGGCCGGGTCAAGGCTTGTTCCAACGGGGAGAGGTCCGTCTCGACCTCCGCGGCCGGCTCGGCCGGCTCGGGGCTCGGCTGAGCCGGCGACTCATCGCCGCTGGCGCCAGCCTGGCGTTCATCGCTCAGACGTGCCAGCGCATTGAACACACTCGAGCAGCGCCCGCAGCGGACGTAGCCCTGCGCGACGCGCAGGTCCGCGGCGGTGACCACCAGGGTCAGCGCACACTTAGGGCAGACTGTGAACATGGCCGCCAAGTCTCAACGCCCTGTCAGCGACGCCGGCCGGAGAGACACACCCAGCCAGCGCGCGCGGCAAATGGGGAGACATCAAAACACGCGGCGTAAGCGGCTGTCACCTCCATGGACTGATGCTCCATGAGACCGGCCAGCACGAGCTGTCCGCCGCGTCGCACGAGCGACGCGAAGCAGGGCGCGAGCGCGCAGAGTGGCCCCGCGAGGATATTGGCAAGCAGCAGGTCGCTGCCTGCCGGCAGCTCTGCCGCGCTCGCGTGCACCTGCAGCCGGCCCTGCAGTCGATTGGCACAGGCGTTTTCGCGCGTGGCGATGAGCGCCTGGGGGTCGATGTCGAAAGCATGCACTTCGGCGGCGCCGAGCCGGGCGGCCGCGATACCGAGCACCCCGGAGCCGCAGCCGTAATCGATGACTCGCGCACCGGTGGGCGGATGTGCGTCGAGCCAGGTGAGGCACAGCGCGGTGCTTTCATGAGTGCCGGTGCCGAAGGCGAGCCCCGGATCGAGCATTACGACGACGGCATCCGGCGCGCTCACCCGCTCGTGGTGCGGTGAGATCCACAGCCGCCGGCCGAAACGCAACGCGTGGAAGTCCTTCAGCCATTCGCGCTCCCACACGCGCTCGACGACCGGTTGCACCTCGACCAGCGAGGCATCGATCCCGAGCGCGGCTGCGAGCGCCTCGCCCAGCGCGCCGGGGCGCGAGGCGGGGCTCTCGAAAAGGCACTTCACCCGCGTCGCGGGCCACAGCCGCATTTCTCCCGGGGCGGGTTCGAGCACCGGGTGGTCGTGCCGATCATTGCGAGCATCGACGAAGGTCACCGCAATCGCCCCGCAACTGAGGGCCGCATCCTCCGCCGCCTCGGCATCCAGAGAGGCAAGATCGAACGACAGCTCGAGAAAGGCCGTGCGCGACACGACACTACGCGAGCTGCGGCCCGCGAGGCTCAACGCAGACCGAGGCGGCGCTCGAGGTAGTGAATATCGGTGCCGCCTTTCTGGAATGCCGCGTGATTGAAGATCTCCTGGTGCAGCGGCACGTTGGTCTTGATGCCCTCGATTACCATCTCGGCGAGCGCATTCTTCATGCGCGCGATCGCAGTGTCGCGGGTGTCCCCCTGAGCGATGAGCTTGCCGATGAGCGAGTCGTAATACGGCGGCACGTTGTAACCGGAGTAGACGTGACTGTCGACCCGGATTCCGGGACCCCCGGGGGCGTGCCAGAGACGGATGGGACCGGGCGACGGCATGAAAGTCTTCGGGTCCTCGGCATTGATGCGGCACTCGATCGCATGGCCACGGATCTGTACATCGCTCTGCGTGTACGGCAGCGGCTCACCGCTCGCGATCAGCAGCTGGGCTTTGACCAGATCGATGCCGGTCACCAGCTCGGTGACCGGATGCTCGACCTGGATGCGGGTGTTCATCTCGATGAAGTAGAACTCCCCATCCTCGTGGAGAAATTCCATGGTGCCGGCGCTGCGGTAGCCGACCGCGCGGCATGCCTCGACGCAGCGCTCGCCCATCAGGCGGCGCTGACGCATGGTAATGCCGGGTGCCGGCGCTTCCTCGATCACTTTCTGGTGCCGGCGCTGCATCGAGCAGTCGCGCTCGCCGAGGTGAATGACGTTGCCCTGCGAATCCGCGAGGACCTGAAACTCGATGTGCCGCGGCCGCTCCAGGAATTTCTCCATGTAGACCTGGTCGTTGCCGAAGGCAGCACGTGCTTCGGCGCGTGTGATACCGATGGCATTGAGGAGTGAGGCTTCGGTGTGCACCACACGCATGCCGCGGCCGCCGCCACCGCCCGAGGCCTTGATGATCACCGGGTAGGCGACGTCGCGAGCGATGCGCAGATTCTCGTCCGCGTCATCGCCGAGCGGGCCATCGGAGCCCGGGACGCAGGGCACGCCGTGCCCCTTCATCACCCGGATCGCAGACACCTTGTCGCCCATGATGCGGATCGTCTCCGCCCGTGGGCCGACGAACACGAAGCCGCTGTTCTCGACGCGCTCGGCGAAGTCGGCGTTCTCGGAGAGGAAACCGTAGCCCGGATGGATGGCGACCGAGTCGGTAACCTCCGCTGCCGAGATGATTGCCGGCATGTTGAGGTAGCTCTGCGAGGAGGGCGGTGGCCCGATGCACACCGACTCATCTGCCAGCAGCACGTGCTTGAGGCTGTAATCGGCGGTGGAATGGACGGCCACAGTCTTGATGCCGAGCTCGCGGCAGGCGCGCAGAATCCGCAGTGCGATCTCGCCACGGTTGGCGATGACGATCTTCTCGATCATGCCGGGCTATTCGACGACGAACAGTGGTTGACCGAATTCCACCGGATCGCCGTTGCGCGCCATGACTGAAGCGAGACGGCCTGCCCTGTCGGCCTCGATCTGGTTCATCATTTTCATCGCCTCGATGATGCACAGCACCTGCCCGACCTTGATCTCATCGCCGATCTCGACGAAGGCTTTGGCGCCCGGGGAGGGCGAGGCGTAGAAGGTGCCCACCATTGGCGCGGTGATCACGTGCTCGCTCGGTTTGGGCTTCTGCGTGGCGCTGTCCGCCGCAGCGAGCTCGGCCGCCGCGGCCGGCGCTGCGGCGGCGGAGCTGGCCGGCACGGCGCCGAGGTGCGTGGCCTGCGGCAGCTGCGTGCTCGTGCCGGCGGGCATGCGGCTGATGCGCACCGCCTCCTCGCCCTCCTTGATCTCAATCTCCGCGATGCCGGATTCCTCCAGCAGCTCGATCAGTTTTTTGATTTTTCGAATGTCCATGCGAGGACCGCTCCCCCGACAGAATCGATGACCCCGGCACCGCCTGCGGTGTCAGGGGTTGCGGACGAGCCGCAACGCTGCGGCGCGCACCGCCGCTTCATAGCCGAATGCACCAAGGCCACTGATCACGCCGAGCGCAATGTCCGAGAAATATGACTGTCGCCGGAACGCCTCGCGGGCGTGCGGGTTGGACAAATGCACCTCGATGAACGGCAGCCCGGACGCGAGGATCGCATCGCGCAGCGCGACACTCGTGTGGGTGAAAGCACCCGGGTTGATGATGAGGAAGGCCACGCCTTCCGCGCGTGCCCGGTGGATGCGCTCGATGAGCTCGTGCTCCGCATTGCTCTGGAAGGCGATCAGCTCGTGTCCGGTCTCGCGTGCAACGGCCGCCGCACGCTGTTCGATCGACTCCAGGGTGTCCGTTCCGTAGACGGCCGGCTCCCGGGTCCCGAGCAGATTAAGGTTCGGGCCGTTCAATAACAGCACTCGGGCCATGACCCTGGGACTTCTTCGTTTGACGTTCGCGCAGCGACCGGCGGCGAATGTAACCTAATCCGCAGGCATTTGGATACTTCTTGGGGGGATTTGCGAGGAACGTGCAGGATTCAGGCCAGCAGATCCTAGTCCTGACCGGCGCCGGCCTGCCTGAGGCTCCGAACCCCCGCGGAAATCTGGGCCTGAGCGGCTGCCAGGGTCAGCCTGCCGGCCTGCAGATCCCGGATCCGGTCCAGGATGAGCTCGGCTTCATCCCGATGCAGCTCCCCGATCTTGAGGGTGACCACCCGGCCCTCCCGATCGGCGAAGACACTGAAGGGGAGCACCGTTTCCATGCCAAAGGCCGCGGCCGCCCTCAGCCCCTCCCGCTCCCCGAGGAGCAGAGGATAGCTGATCCCGTGCTCTTCGGCGTACTTTCGCACCGAATCAGGATAATCGATCGCGATGCCGACAATTTCCAGGTGATCTGCAGCACGTTCGCGACGCAAAGCCTTCAGAAGCGGGATCTCGCGGCGGCATGGATCGCACCAGGTGGCCCAGAAATTGATCACGAGCGGCCTGCCTGTCCACTCCGCGAGCCGATGAGCTCTGCCATCGGCACCCGGCAGCTGTAGCTCGGGGAGCCTTTCTGGAACCTTCGGCGCAGAGGGTGTGGCAGCCTCGGGGGCTTCTGTCCCGGTGCTGCCTGAGGCCGGGAGCGCCGCGGTCGGCGCCGCCTTGCGGGGGGCCGCTGTCTGTGGCCGCACGAGCATGCGGTAACTGAAGAATCCCACGGCGCCCGAGGCGAGCAGCACCGCGGCCACAGCGAGAAGGCTCCTTCGGCGAGCCCGATGCGGAAAGAGACGTGGGTCGGTCACGAAGGCGAGTGTAATGCCTCGCGAGTGCGCGCCACGAAAGCCTCGGCCTTCATGTATCCGACAACCCGGTACGCCACGCGCTCCCGTCCGTCCGTTCCATAGAAAGCGATGGTCGGGGGACCGAAAATGCCGAAGTGCCGCAGCAGCGCCTGATCGTCGGCGTCGTTCTGCGTCACGTTCGCTCGCAGCAGCACCGTGTCACGCAGCGCCGCCTGCACGGCGGGATCGGTGAAGGTGTAGCGCTCCATCTCCTTGCAGGAGGTGCACCAGTCGGCCGAGAAGTCCACGAGGACGCTGTGGCCCTCCGCCCGCGCCTGGGTGACTTCGCGGTCGAGATCCGCGACCGAGTGGATCGGATGGAAGGTGAGCGTCGGCACCGGTTTTGCGAACGCGGGAATGGGAGCGAGGGGATCGGTGCCTCCGAGCGCGGACCCCGCGACAAGCGCCAGACCGTACAGCCCGGCCGCGGCACCCGCCACGCGCAATCCCCACACGCGGGCCGAGCGATCGCGCAGTGCAGTGAGGAGCAGCCACGCGAGAATGAGGGCCGGCACGGACCAAAGAGCCAGCGCGAGGCGCTCGGGCACAATGCGAGCGATCATCCACACCGCTACTGCCAGCATCAGCACGGCGAAGAGCTTCTTCACCAGGTCCATCCATGGCCCCGGTTTCGGTAACAGGCGACCAGCGGACGCACCCATGATGAGGAGCGGAGTGCCCATGCCGATCCCGGCTGCAAACAGTGCCGCGCCACCGCGCACTACCGCGCCGGTCTGGCTGATGACGAGCAGCGCGCCGACAAGGACGGGAGCGACACAGGTGGTCACGATGAGGGCCGAGAGTGCTCCCATCAGGGCGACGCCGCTGAAAGTCCCGGCCGACTGCCGGTTGCTCAGCTCCGCCAGCCGTGACTGGACGCCGGCCGGCATCTGCAGAGTGAACACCCCGAACATCGAAAGCGCGAGTACCAGGAATACCGCCGCGAAGAGCGCGATGACCCACCACTGCTGGAACATCGCCTGCACTTCCTTACCGGCGGCGGCACTCGCCACCCCGGCGATGGCGTAGGTGAGCGCCATGCCGAGCACGTAGCTCGCCGCGAGCGCGAAGGATCTCCCGCTCGAGATCGGCCTGCCGCTGCCGACGATGATCCCCGAGAGGATCGGCACCATCGGCAGCACGCAGGGTGTTAGGGAGAGCACCAGGCCTCCGAGGTAAAAGCATGCGAGCGCAATCAGC
>Ga0307472_100000959_pt1 | contig 11010 bp, 11 predicted proteins | sample atmos_gasesAM5C__2_FD_204582 | JGI IMG/M metagenome (GOLD analysis project Ga0307472, IMG submission 204582) | Hardwood forest soil microbial communities from Morgan-Monroe State Forest, Indiana, United States - atmos_gasesAM5C_05 | ecosystem: Environmental > Terrestrial > Soil > Temperate... | reverse complement strand
GCGCCTATTTCGCCGGCATTGTCGATGACATCCGGGCTTTCCTCGACGGCAAGCCGGTGCGGGTCATCGACTGACGTGATGGAGGCGTTTGTCCGTCAGCGCGCCATCGCCGAGGGTGGCGGACCGAGCGGAGCGCTCGTGACTGCCCCGCCGCTCGACGGCACGGGTGCTGTCGCGGAGGCGGACGGCGCGGCGGCCGCAGCAGGCGCCGAGGCCGCGGCAGTCGGCGGTGGTTTTCCCGGCATCACCACCACGCGCGTGCCGACTTTCACGCGTGTGAAGAGATCCGTCACGTCGTCGTTGGTGAGACGGATGCAGCCGGAGGACACGAAGGTCCCGATGGTCGAAGGCTGGTTGGTTCCGTGGATGCGATAAATTGTCTTGCCGAGATAAAGCGCGCGCGCTCCGAGCGGATTGGTGTCGCCACCAGCCATGAAGCGCGGCAGATAAGGCTGACGCACGATCATCTCTTCGGGCGGAGTCCAGTCGGGCCATTCCGCCATCTTCGTGACCCGTTCGGCGCCTGACCACGTGAAGCCCTCGCGGCCCACGCCGATGCCGTAGCGCAACGCCTTACCCTGGCCGAGAACCAGATAGAGATAGGTGTTCGGCGTGTCGATGATGATCGTGCCGGCCGGCTCCTTCGTGGAGTAATCGACCAGCGTGCGACGGAACTGCGGCGGCAATTGTTTCTTCGGGCCGGTTTCCGGCCGTACCTCGGCGGGAAACGCTGCCATGGCGCCGGTCGCGTTCTGATCGCCTTGTCCGGCGCCGATCTGGCCGGGGCTGATCGGCAGCGGCGGCCTCGCGCCGTCCGGTTGGGCTTGGACACCGGCCGGCGGCGATGCGTAGCTCGGATTGGGCGCGCCGTAGCCCTGGGGCGCTTGTTGCTCGCGATAACCCTGAGGCGGCGGCAGTGTCGCCTGATCGGGATAAGCCGGCGCTCCGTGTCCGTAACGCGGGGCGGGCGCCACGGGCTCCACCGCAGCCGGTGGAAGCGGACGGCCCTGCAGATCGTAGATCTGGTTGTCGTCGGCGTCGGCGACCGGCGGAAGCGGCCGATAGGCGGGATAGCCCTGGGCAGGAGGATAAGCCTGAGGCGGCGGGTAGGCTTGTGCCGGTGGATAGTACTGCGCCGACGCGCTCCCGCCGGACAGTCCGAGCCCGGTCAGCAACGCCGCGATGGCACCTGCGGTGCGGAAAACCATTCCCCCTCCCCCTCACGCAACCCCGGATCGACCCATGAAATCGACCAGGAACAAGGCACATTCAAGACAATAGGGGGAAAAAGATGACCAACCTCTTGATAAAACCGTGCCGATGGAACCCGACGTAGCTCAAGGACTTAGCCCCCGTTCCGAGGCGGCCCGGGCGAGCCTTTACGTCTTCTTCGCTTCACCCAAAACTGACTTCGCCATGCGGAAGCAATCCACCCCGACCGGGATACCGCAATAGACCGCGATCTGCGTAAGTACGGCGCGGATTTCGTTCACCGTAAGGCCGTTGCCAAGCGCCCCGCGAATGTGGGTCTGGAATTCCTCCATTTTGCCGAGCGCGGCGATCATGCCGAGATTGAGGATCGAGCGCTCGCGCGGGGTCAGCGTGTCGTCGCCCCAGGCCTCTCCCCAGCAATACTGGGTGACGATGCGCTGGAAATCGCGATTGAAGTCGTCGGCGCTCTTGAGCGCGCGATCAACATACTCTTCGCCGAGCACCTTGCGGCGCATGTTAAGGCCGCGGTCATAGGTCTCTTTGTCCATGTCATTCCTCCGGGTTGCGCTCGAGGCTGGCAAGCGCCGCGAGCAGGGTTTCGCTTGCGGAAGAGGGAAATGGGCCACCGCACAGCGCCGCGTAGGCTGCGATATTGGCACGCGCAGCCGCCTCGAGCGAGACGGCATCGTTTCCGAGCAGCGATGGGACGGCAAGCTCGTGCATCGCCTCCTGCTGCAGCCGCTCGGCCTCGAGCTCGGCCGCCTTGATCTTGGTGCGAAAGAGCTCCGCGGCCGCGCCGCCAACGAGCGCGGGCGGCGACTTCAACGCGCGCCGCATGCTGCGCAGTGGAACGACCGTCATGTTGCGCCAAGGCGCGATGCGTCCCTCGAGCTCGGAGATTTCCGCCGTCGACAACGCCCGCTTCTGGGTCGCATGCCAGAGCAGGAACAACAGCAGATTGACGTCGACCCCCGCCTGCTCTTGCAGCGTGATGCACGCGTCGGCGACGTTGCGGTGGCGGTAGAAGTGCAGCGAGAAACGCCAGAACGGCGATCCCGCCGATGGCGATGCCGGCGCGGTCATGTGCGCGCGCCAAGCGGAGTGATGCCGAGCGACTTCGCGAGCTCGTCGACCTGCGCCAGGACCGCCGCATTGAGCGGCACGCCGTCGCGCTCCCGCTCGGCCCGGCGCGCCGCCCGACCCATGCCGGGGACGCGAATGTCGTCACCGCCCGGCAGCCGCCGCGACGAGACAAGATCGCGAATATGGCGATCGACCTCGGCCTTGAACGTGTCGAGCGGCACGAACCGGGCAACATCGAGCGCGATGACGAATTGCCCGACATTGCCGTCACCGCCCGCCGGCGCGGCGAAATCGCGAATCTCGTGGCCGAACGCCGCGCGGTTGAGAGGTCCCGCCAAGAGCCCAATGACGAGCGAGAGCCCGCTGCCCTTGTAGCCGCCCATCGGCAGATAAGTGCCTTCGTTGATGCGACGCGGGTCCGTGATGGCGGAGCCGTCGTGCCGATGCTGCACCCAGCCTTCAGGCATCGGCTTGCCGTCGAGCTCGTAAGTTCTGATCGCGCCGTTGGAGGCGAGCGATGTGGCGATATCGAAGATGACCGGCGGTTCGTTTCCGGCCGGGATCGCTACCGCGATCGGATTGGTGCCGAGCAAGGGCTCGCTGCCGCCCCATGGCGCCATGTGATTGACGCTCGAGGCTGCGCCATAAATTCCCACCATGCCGTGCCGGAGCGCAATGGCGGCGTAGGTCGCGCCGGCGCCGGCGTGATTGGAGCGGCACGCGCCAACCCAACCGACGCTCGCTCCCTGCGCGAGCTCCACGGCGAGATTGGCGGCATAGGTCATCACCACGTGACCCATGCCATGGTCGCCATCGATCAGCGCCGTCGCCGGGCCGCGCTCGAGCACGCGAATGTTCGCGCGCGGGTTCATCGCTCCACGTTTGAGCGCCTTGACATAGCCCGGCAGGCGAAAGACGCCGTGCGCATCCGAGCCGGTGAGATCGGCTTCGAGCATCGCGCCCGCCACGATGGCGGCATCCGCCTCATTGAGGTCGCAGGCGCTCAGCGCGTCGATGAGAAATGCGCGCAACGCGGCGGCATGAACCCGCCGGGTGTTCTCGCTTTCCGTCTCGGTCAGCACATCGGTTCTCAACACTCCGCCACCGCGATCTCGAGCGGGAAATTGTCAACGCATTCGTGGCCGGCATCGGTCACGATGAAGGTGTGCCCGAGGAAGATCCCGAACATTCCGTCCGCCGTGATCGGGTTGGGCTCGGCCATGATGATCATGCCCGGCTTGAGTACCTTATCGATCTCGTCGGCCTCGGTTCGTTCGGTAAAGACATGCGGCTTGTCGGTGACGATGTCGATGCCGTGCACCTGCGTCGGGCGCGACTGCACACCGTGCTCGCGAAAGAAGCGGCTGGCGAGCCGCATATTGTCGGTGGCGTTGCCGGGTTTGATCTCGGCGACGATCTTGCGATAGCCGGGCAGCGTGATCTCGTCCCAGAATTTGCGCACCATATCGGTGGGCGCCCCGAGCGTGATCGGGGAGCCGATCTGCGCGGAGAGGCCGTTGTAGCCGGCGGCAAGCTCCATGTTGATGATGTCGCCCTTCTTGAGCTTGCGGTGCGACGGCCGCGGATTGCCGAACACCATGGCCGGATCGGCCATGGGCGTCGATCCGATGATGAGAAAGTCGATGTCGCCGCCGCCGTCGAGGATCGCCGCGCCGGCCGCCGCGCGCAGCTCGTATTCCGCCACGCCGGGCTTGGCGCGCGCCACCATCGCCTGCATGGCGCGCTCGCACAGTAAGCCGGCTTTGCGCACGCAGCGCAGCTCCTCCTCACTGTGGATCACGATCAGCTCGTGCATGAAGCCTTTGGTGAAGACGAGCTCAGCGTCGGGCAACGACCGGCGCAGCACATTAAACTGGTTGACCGGCAGATAATCGGTGTGCCGCGCATCGATCTCGACGAGCCCGATGCGGCCGCGCTCGAGCTTGAGCTCGTTGAGCCGCTCGACCATGACCTCGGCGTATTTGCCGCCGCGGCTGTGGCGCACATCCGACAACGCGTTGGCGCATTCGCGCCGGCAGGCCTCGGCATGGGTCCCGCCCATGGAGAAGATCAGCGTCGGCTCGCTATCGAGCGGCACCACCAGGTAGGACGCGATCGCGTGCCATTCCCAATGGCCGGTGAGCCACTGCATGCCGCCGCCGAAGCTCCAATGGCTCGGACCGCCCGGCACGATCACGCAGTCGAGCTTGTGCTGGCGCATCTTTGCGCGCAGCGCGCGGTAACGGCGCTCATACTCTTGTTTGGAGAAGTGATCATAGACCGCGTCACGGTAATACGGCGTCGCATGCATGTTCGAGAACGGCGCGTTCTGATCGAGCCGTGTGCGCACCTCTTCCCACGGCTGGTGCCCGGACGGGCGCGTCTGGACGTTCATGACATTCAATCCTTGCAATTGCCGATGATGACGGCGCCGCCCGCGGCCTCGACCGCCTCTTTGGCGAGCGCAATATTCGCGACCTGCTCGACCGTCGGCTTTTTTTCCGGGTCGATGTCGCCGTTCTCGGCGCTGTTGTCGATCGACCATTGCGTGCGCGCGGGGTCGAAGCCGGTATTGATCGACCAGACACAATTTTTGGTGAGCACGTCGATTGCGTATTCCACCGCATCCCTCGGCTTGTCGGTCGCTTTTTCGATGATCGGCACGACTTTCGCTTTGTCGCGGAACATGGCGCGATTGGCCTCGATCATCGCGGCGGCGGTATCGCGCAGGAGCGCGCGATCGCGGGCGATCCACGCGAGCGAAGCACCATACGCGTTGAACATGTAATCGGGCATGAGGTCGGCGAGCTGAAGGAGGACGTTGAGGGCCGGCTTCTGCTTCCTGGCGAGATAGACGTCCTCGGGATGCAGCGCGACGCCGTCGATCTGTCCGGCGAGCAGGCCCGGCAAGCGGCCGGCAGTGGCCGCGGAGATGAATTGCGCGTCATCCACCGTCAGCCCGGCGGTGCGCAGAATTTCGCGGCCCATGCGCCAGTTGAAGCCGCCCACCCCGCCACCGGTCGCGCTGAGCTTTTTGCCCTTGAGGTCGGCGGCGGTCTTCACCTCGGGCGACACCAAGTAGGCCTGCGGCATTCTCGGCGCCAAGCCCCAGAACTGCTGCACCTTCATGCCGCGGCCGATGGCTACATCGCCCACGCTCACGATGGCGGAGCCTTGCGCGGCGGCGGCATTGGCGGTGGCAGATGCGCCGCCTTCGAACTGGATAATGTTCGGTTCGATGCAGCGCTTGGCAAAAAAGCCGAGCTCCTTGGCCACGTAGGGCGAGGTGTGCACCACGTTGGGCGGCGCAACCGAAACGCCAATATTGATTTTGCGCATCGCGCTGCAGCTTTGCGCGACCGCGCCGCGGGTTGCCCCATCGCCCAGCCCGAGACCGAGCGCTGCAAGCACCACGAGATGGATCGACCGGCACGCCTTCGACATCATGCTCTCATCGTCGTCTTTGCCTCGCGCAGTGATTTAGTCCTGTTGCGAGCCTGCGGTCCAGGGCGCTACGTATTTCTCGGCTAGGCGCAGCAGCGCCGTCAAAGTCACGCCCAAAAGCCCGAGCGTCACGATCGGCACGAACATCTTGTCCACCTGATAGGTACTCGCGGTGCGCACGATCAGGTAACCGATGCCGGAAATCGCGGTATAGAGATCGGCGAGCACCATGCCGATCAGCCCGCGGCCGAGCGCTAGCCGCAATCCCGTCACGATGAACGGCAGCGACGCCGGCAGCACGATATTCCACCACAACTGGCCCTCGGAGCAGCGAAACGCGCGACCGACCTCGAGCAACTTTGGATCGACGCTTTTGACGCCTTGGTAGGTGTTGATCACCATCGGGAAAAACGCGAACAGGAAGAGAATGATGACTTTGGCCGTGGTGTCGAACCCAGCCCACAGCACGATCAGCGGAACAAGCGCGACCGAGGGAATGGAATAGAGAAACGTGATGTACACGGCGAGTGCGACGTCGAGCACCCAGAAGCGCGCGACCAGGAGCCCGATGCCGACCCCGAGCACCACCGCGAATGCAAAACCGATCGCGAGCACGACCAGGCTCGGCCACAGGTAGGTCCACAGCTCGCCGCTGAGAACCATGTGATAGGCGGCAATCGCCACTTTGGTCGGTGATGTAAATAGGACCGGGTCGACGTTGCGAGCTGCGAGCTCCCACAACGCCAACGCGATCGCGAGCGACACGAGGCGGATCGCAAGGTCGATGAGTTGACGACGATGCCTGCGCGCAGCCGCAGCGCGCTCGGCACGCGCCTGATCGCCGGAGATATCGACCGGCAGCGCGTCGTCGGCCAACTCGCCGCGGGCTCGTTCCACAGTGGTCACGCAACCTCTCTCGCGGCTCGCAGACTAGGCTTCGCGCTGTGAAGCTGATGCCAGATGTGCAAGCGGATTTCCGCGAAGCGCGGATCGGAACGCACCGCATCCGCGCTGCGAGGCCATCCGAAGGGTATGCTAAGCACCTCCTTGACGCGGCCCGGGCGCGCGCTCATCACCGCGATGCGGTCACCCAGCAGGATCGCCTCGTCGATCGAGTGGGTGATGAACACCATGGTCTTGCGCTCATCCGGCCGTTCCATGAGCGCAAGGAGCTCCTCCTGCAGGATCTCGCGCGTCTGCGCGTCGAGCGCCGCAAACGGCTCGTCCATCAACAGAATCGACGGGTTCATCGCCAGCGCGCGCACGAGGCCGACGCGCTGCTGCATCCCCCCGGAAAGCTGGTAGGGATAATGGCGCTCGAAGCCGGTCAGTCCCACCAGGTCGAGGTAGTGCGTGACCCGCGCGTCGATGTCGGCGCGCGGCACCCGCGCCATGGCCAGCCCAAATGCGGCGTTATCGTAGACCGTTTTCCACGGCAGGAGCCCGAAATGCTGAAAAACGACGGCAACCCCGTCAGGCGGACGCATACCGACCGGCTTGCCATGGACGAGAAGGGTACCGCTGCTGAGATTTGTGAGGCCCGCGATACAGCGCAACAGCGTGGTCTTGCCGCAGCCCGAGGGACCCACGACGCACATGATCTCGTTGCGCTTGACCGCAAGCGACAGTTGATGAAAGGCGACGACGGCGCCGTCGAGGAACAGCTTGCTGGCACCCTCGGCGAGGATGGCTGCATCCGCGGCTTCGTCACCGATCCCCATGCGTCCTCGTCACGCCCGCAGTCGTCCTTCGTTGGCGCGGCGGGTATCGGCAAGTGTCCGGAAAAAACTTACCGAACGCAAATGCGAGCTTCCGCGCGGACGCGGGTGCCGAATTCGACCGGCGGAGAACGCCCGCGCCTATGGCTTGGTGGCAAGCTGCTGGAGGACCGGGCCCCACTGTTGTTGCTGCTCGCGAATGAAGGCGGTGACCTCGGCGGGCGACATCGGAAGCGGATAGCTGCCGCGGCCGGCGAGCTGCGCCATGAGGGTCGGGTCCATCATCACTTTGCGCAGGTCATCGCTGACCTTTTGCACGATCGCTTCCGGGGTGCCGACGGGCGCCACCAGTCCCTGCCAGCCCATTGCGCGGAAGCCGGGCACGGTTTCGGCCACCGTCGGCAGATCGGGGAAGTCGGGCAGACGCTTCGCCGATGCGACCGCGAGCGCCTTGAGATTCCCTCCTTGAATTGCTCCTGCGAGGCCTGCGTAGCCCTCGATGATCACAGGAATGCGACCGCCCAAGATGTCGTTGAGCGCGTGGTTGGGGCCGCCCGAATAAGGAACGAGCAGCAATTTGATCCCGGTTCGCAGTTGCAGCAGTTCACCGGTCAAATGCGTGAGGCGTCCGATCCCGGTGGCCGCATAAGAGATCTCGCCGGGCCGCTGCTTTGCCAGCGCAATCAATTCCGGCAGCGTCGCAACACCGAGGGAGGGCGCTGCCGCGATGAACATCGGCTGCTCGGTCAACGAACCGATCGGCGAAAAATCGCGCGGCAGCTCAAACGCAGTACTGCCTGCTTTGCCGGGCGCCGGCAGGAACACCGACAGCGCCGGCATATAAAGCGTATAGCCATCGGGCGCAGCCTCGGCCGCAACGCGAGCGGATATCACGCCGCCGGCGCCGGGTTGGTTGACCGGCAAGACCTGTTGACCCCAGATGTGGCCCAGCCGATCAGCGACCAGGCGCAACGTGACGTCGATTGCACTGCCCGGGGCCGAATCCGAAATGATTTTGACTGGCCGGGTCGGATAGTCCTCGGCATACGCCTGTGGTGCGAGATTGGCCGAGAGCGCCAGCAGACAAAACGACAACACGTGCCGAAGCCAGTACATTTTCATGTCGAGATCTCCGAGAGCGTGAACGACGGCGGCCCTCAACCCGATATTATCACCGCGCTGGTCACGCGAAATGGGGCGAGAGGACACAGACGCCTCGCACGCGGCCCCGCGCCGAGAGGCTGCGTATTCGTCATGATCCGCCCTCCCCCCATTTCAGACCAAGCTTGGATGCGTCGTGGAGGTGGCGCGGCAGGTCTGGGGCAGGGCGTGACCGGCGACTCCGCTCGAGCGACACTCGCCTAAACGGGCCAGGCCTCCAACCGGAAGGCGGAGTCCCAGAACACCCACTCGAGCTGCGCGGCGCGGGTGAAAGCCGCATGCATGCGCGCGCGCAGCGGCGAATTGACTTCTTTAGCGGCGTCGTCGGTGGCCGCGATCATGGCGCGTACCGCGGCGTGGAATTCCTCGCCCGCGTAGGTATCGATCCAGGCTCGATATGGATTTGCCGCCGCCGCGCGGGCGTGGATGTCGCGCCCGACCTCGGCGTAGATCCAGAAGCAAGGCAGCAGCGCCGCGAGCAGAACTTCATAAGGTTCGGCATAGGCCGTGGCGAGAAGATAACAAACATAGTGGTGACACGCCGGCGAGAGCGGTGTTTGCGCAAACAGCTGCGCCGTGATGCCGTACTGCTTGAAAAACGAGCCGTGCAGCGCGCGCTCGACGACGAGGGCCCCCTCCGCGGCTTTGGCGAACTGCACGATCCGATCCGCATCCGGCGCCTTCGCCGCTGCGAGGGCCAAAGCGCGTCCAAACCCGACCAGGTAATGCGCGTCCTGCGTGATGTAGTGCTTGAACCGCGACTCGCTCAGCGCGCCCGATGCGAGCTGCGCGTTGAAGGGAAGCGTGCGGATGGTCTCGTAAAGGACGGCGTTGCGATTCCAGGCCTCGCGCGAGAAAAGCTTGCTTCCGCTCATGCTGGCGGGTCCCTGATCCGGCGCTTTCCATTATATGCCGGTTCGCAGCCCTCGTGGAAAACGGGCCGATGCGGCGGTCGCAGATGCGCGCGGAGAAAAGCGACGGAGGCGCTCGCGCTGCGCCGGACGCAGGAACGCGCCGCCGCGTAGTGCATTGATTTTGCCTAAATGAAGGGACGTCGAATGAACGATCCTCACAGTGCGCCCGATAGGCGAATCTGGCCGCATGCGAGCAGCATGGCCTGGATCGCAGCGATCTCGCTTTGGTGCTGGTCGCAGGAGCCGCGCTGTACAGTTCGGGACGCAACACCTCCACGTCCGCGGTCGTGCCCGAGGCGAGCACAGGTCAAAGCCCCTCCCCAAGAGCGCCGTCGACCAACCAGTAACGCGACCGATCGGGAGAGGCGGTAGTCGCCGGGCGGTATAATGGGAGCGACGGCGCCACCTGGTCTCGCACTTATTCCGGAACCTCATCCTCGCTCGCGCATTGGCGCTGTGGGACGCGCTGATGCGGAACTTCGAGCGTGATCCCATGCTACGCCTTGCGGGTCCGTCGGGCTCAGCCCACGAGATGGCTCGGGCGTGAATCAGCAACCACAGGGCAGGACGGTCGGAGTGCCGACCGATGCCTTTTGAATTGAAAGGAGACGAGTATGCGTAAAGGAGTTGCAATGGCCGCGTTGGTTGGAGGTTTTGTCGCGGCGACGACCTTGCCTGCTGCCGCGCAGTACCTCGGCTGGGGCGACCCAGGCTGGGATGGCGGCGGAGTGGGAGTGAGCATCGGGTTCGGAGCGCCGGGCGTCTACGGCGGCTATGCCGCCTATCCGAGCTATTACGTTGGTGCGCCGGCAGCGTACGCGTATCCCAGCCCGGGGTATTACGCGTATCCCAGCCCGGGATATGGAGACTATGGATACGCGGGTGCGCCCGCATATGGCTATAGCTCGACCACCATCTACGAGCCTGGCTACGCCTACAGCGGATCTGGCTACGTTGGCGGCTACCGCGAAGGTATACGGTCGCGAAGCTACGTGGCTGGCGGCTACCGCGAAGGCATTCGTTCGCGGAGCGCCGTCGGGTCGGCACGAGCCGAGGTCGGCGAGCGGACGTTCCGCCGCGGCGCACGCGGCACCACCCTGAGGACCGGATCGAACACTCGCTCCACGTCCGCGGTGCGGCCGCACGGCAGCGCCCGGGGCGAATCCATGCGTGGTAACGAGACCACCGGACGGGGCGGTGCAGGCGCCAGCCCATCGACCCGCGCAGGAGGCGGGACGCGCATGCAGCCCAGCGGCATGAACGGCGGAGCCAGCATGCAGGGCGGGACGACCGGACAGTCCGGACAACCGCGGGGCGAACGATAGACGGGCGAGATGAGCGGACGCTGAGCGCGAGCTCAAGCCAATCCACAAAAATGTGAGCCCGTCCGGCAGGGACGGGCTCACACGTCGTCGCATTTCCAATCCGCAGGAACTAGCTCAACCAAGATGGCTAAACAGTAGAGACCTTGCATGTCG